>Ga0209935_1004593_pt1 | contig 12594 bp, 24 predicted proteins | sample ThiBio_1000_plan_2_FD_183958 | JGI IMG/M metagenome (GOLD analysis project Ga0209935, IMG submission 183958) | Wastewater bioreactor microbial communities from Cape Town, South Africa - Thiocy_cont_1000_plan (SPAdes) | ecosystem: Engineered > Bioreactor > Thiocyanate-remediating >... | reverse complement strand
CAATCAATCAATCAATCAATCAATCAATCAATCAATCAATCAATCAATCAATCAATCAATCAATCAATCAATCAATCAATCAATCAATCAATCAATCAATCAACCAACCAACCAACCAACCAACCAACCAATCAATCAATCAATCAATCAATCAATCAATCAAACCATGCATGCATGCAATTGATTCATAGATTCTTTTGTGCGATGGTGATAGGGTGGTGCTGCTAGCGACGACGCTCATGTCGTTGATTGGCGACCTGTTGTTCCTCGGATGCCTGGGCCTACCTCCGATCGTCATGCTGTCTCGATTCATCGTCGGTATTGCCTCTGGTACGATCCAAACCAACAACCTTCTCCTTGGCATGAATCGACGACCAACCAATCAATCGATCGAATGAATGAATGAATGAATGCACTGGGTCCACTCTCAGGGAGCCAATGGGTCGCTCGGTCGTATCTCATCTCGATCACGGATCCCGATGAAAGAACGGGAGTGCTCAGCCACCTGTCTCTCGTCGTGTGCCTCAGCTTCTCGGTCGGACCAGGTACCATCGAGCACGCAATGCAACCAACGCTCGATCGTGCTGTGTGTGGCACACTGACTCATGCGCATGCACACCAACTCGCGCAGCATTGTCGACGGCGACGGCGTTTCTACCGGAGCTTCATCCATTCGAGAATCTGACGCTCGATCAGTACACGTGGCCTGCGGTGCTGGCGTTGGTGATCGACGTGCTCTCGGGTCTGATGGTGTGCGTGTTCTTGCGACCGACCATGGCTGAGATGCTTCGAGCAGAGAACTATCGAGAGTCGATTGCTGAGACGCCTTGTACGTCATCGAATGCCCAGCAGCAGCAACAACAGCGCCATGGACACACACGCAAGGCTCGATACTCACTCCCATCTGCAATACGATTCTCAGTGGACTGCTCGGAGGTTAGTGGCAAGTTTGCACAACGGCTGCATGTCTTGGCGCCACTCTCGATCGTGTGCTTCTGCATCTATTCGACGGCCGGAGTGTTCGAGACCATCGCCGTGCCGATCACGTCGTACGACTACGGCTGGGGCGTGGTCGAGAACGGAGTCATGTGGGCCGCGTGTGGCGCCATCTCGACCGTGGCCACGGCGTTGCTCCCGCTCCTTGCCTTCCGTCGCGTCAACGAGCAGGTTTGTTTGCTGTGTGTGTGTGTGTGTGTGTGTGTGTGTGTGTGTGTGTGTGTGTGTGTGTGTGTGTGTGTGTGTGAGCGCCATATGGTACGACTACTGACTCTCGAGATCTCATTCGATCGATAGATGATCGTGTCCGTGTGCTTGTTGGTAAGCTCCCTCGCGTTCTTGACGCTGGTCACTCGCTATCAAGCCGAACTCAATATTGCTCGATTCCTTGTTGGTGTGGGCGTCGTGTCGTTCACGTTCCCGTTGGCCATGAGTGGGCTGGGTTCGTTGTACAGTGATGTTGTGCTCAAGACCGTCGACCCTGCTGCACATGTACGTCTCGCGTTTCATGTCTCTCGTGTGCCTAGCCTCATGCCTAGACTCATCCCTCTCGCTCTCGTATGTAGGAGGCGGCATTGGGTTTGATCGCCATCACGTCGTCTCTCGGTCGCCTGATGGCTCCGCTGTGGGTGAGCGTCTCGTACTTTTACACCAAGAACGACTGGGCCGGTTCGGCTGTCTTTGCGGAGGCCGCGGGCACTCAAGGCGTCGGTCTGGTCGTGATGGCGGTCGGTGCTGTCTGCATCTACCGCACCCTGGCGCTCCAAGCTGCCGCGAATCAAGACCAACAGTTTGCTCTGCGTCGACTGCCATCGACGAGTGAGCAGCTCTAGAGCTTTCACGAGAACCAGTGATTCGTATGATGGCTCGCTCACCAAGCAATCACCTCTCGTACGCGATCGTGCGTGCTTGGTTCAGTATTGTACATAGCGAGTAGCGAGCAAGAAGCTAGTGAGTGAGTGAGTGAGTGAGTGAGTGAGTGAGTGAGTGAGATGCAGCACAGTTTGCCGAACAAGCAATTCATGAGTCTCGTAAAGCATCTCGGCGTGTTGAATCTATCAAGAAGAGCATTGGCAAGAGGGTAATGACGGTAGCGATGGCTTGGCTGTATCAGCATCAACAGCATCATTGTGCCTTGGGCTCGATGGTCTCGATGATACCGGCGCCTTGCACGCCATCGAACGTAAAGAGATTCCACAGCGGCGATCCCTTGCCCGACACGATCTTGAGCACCTCTTGCGCCACGATACCGCCAGCAACAGCACACACGGGCGACAGATCCTGCAGCCAGCTCGATGCCAGTTGCCTAGATGCACAAGAGACCGTCAGTCAAGCGCGAAAAATGCACCTAGGGCCTCATGATGCATACCGTAGTTGCGCCTCGGGGAACCAATCGTGAGCGAGCGAGTGCTCGGATACGAGTTGCTGCTGCACGTACTCGACCGCTTGATCGACGTTCGCAAGCGTGAGCTTGTGTTCGTCTGCAAACCGATACAACTCTACACACGCACTCACGCGACGTGTTGGCCATATTAGAGTGTCGTATCGAGCAGAGCACCTCGACTGCTCGACAACGAACCTAGCAGCACGGGAACGAGCTTGGTGATGCGGCGATAAGCACGGTCGTTCCATCGGACAGTCAGGGTATGAGCCAACGAAGGGCACGAGAGATGCTCGTGCTCCTCGGGCACCTTGTTCGAGATCGAAGCATCGTGGCTCGCAGTTCCGTTGTCGGCATCGAGAGTGCCTTCATCGTCATCGATCACGATCGCTCCTTGACCATCGATGTGGCTGGCGGTGTTGGTCTTTTGTCGTTTGGAAGCTGAGCTCACAGGCATACTATCCATCCATCCATCCATCCATCCAATAACCATTCGATGAGAGGTGAGGCTCTCGAGTGGGCGATTGCCAATCGAGTTGAGAAGGGCGAGCCAGGCATACTCGTGAGCGAATCGATGTTGATTGAGATCCGTGAAGAAGAAGGCATAGTATCCATGAGTGTCACATGCGTAGAAGGGTACGTTGGCCTTGCGACAGCTCTCGTTCACTGCAATCTACTCGAGATCCAAATGTACACGAGTGATCGATTGAATGGATCGAATCATTCAGCATTGAGACGTGGCTCTCTGGTTAGGTCGGGTCGATTCGAGGGAGCTAGCTACTCTCCCACATTGATTGATTGGGCCATATCGATCGTATAGAACATGGTGTAGCCAACGAATATCGATGCGTCGATTGAGCAGGTTGAGCGAGTGGACGTACCAGCGTACGCAGAGGTGCTCCAGACACGCACACGACATCGAACGATGCAAAGAACGAGTCGGTCTTCTCGCTCAAGGCACCACTCTCGACCAAGACTTGGACGCGTGGATTGAGCTCTTGGATCTTGGCGACACTTCCAGTCGCTCGCTATCGATGATTGTGTGTGAGTTAGATACGAGCGTCGAGCAGGTCGAGCAGCTCGAGATATCGCGATGAGATACTCGCTCGCTCGCTCACTCATACGCACCGATGTCGCAGAGAGATCGAGCGCAAAGTGGGCCGCAGCATCACGAGCTACAGGCGGCTCTGGGTCGAGCAACATCACGACTCCGACGCCAGCGAGTACGATGTTCTTGGCGACCTCGCACATGAGACCGCGCAGTCCAGCGAGCAACACACGCGAGCTGCGCATTCGACCCTGTGCCTCGAGACCCCACAATCGAATCTGACGATCATAGAGAGCCGCCTCGTCCTCTGAGATACTCGCTGCTGCTGATGATGAGGAGGACGAGGAGGAGGCGCCATCGGTTTGTTCTTCTCGTGTACGTTTCATGGTTGGATCGATGGTTGGATGCGTGCGAGAGAGGGAGATGAAGCGATAATGATCAAGGTCGCATGGTCGATCGATCGACATTAGCCGACGACCTCATCGCTATTGAATACCATCGCGATAGAGATTGAGATAGAGATACATGATTGCGTTCGCATATTGTGTTGTGTGGTGTATGGTACCAAGAGCCTCGTGGATCAAGCATCGATGTCGTGCTCGAGCTCGACCACCGTGGCATCCTCATCATCATGATGAACGCCGAGCTCCTCCATCTCGAGCGACACATACTTGGGTGAGCTCGTTGGATCTCTCGGTGGGAGTTCGACACCACCGGTGGCAGCCGATGGCAGCTCCAAGAGTCGATAGTGGATCGTGTATCGCAAGAAGAACGAGAAGTCGAAGCCCACGAGCGCCAACAACGCGAAGAGCAGTATACCGACCGTGTAGGTTCTCAGCAACGTGTGCGTGTAGCCGACGATCAATGGCACGACGAACAAACCTGCATTCTCTCGAGCGCATGAGCGTTGTTGTGTGCATCGGGCCAGGCCACAGCACGTACCAACGTTCTGGAGAGCGGTTGTGAGTCCGAAGGCCGTGCCAACGAAGCGCGGCGCCACGATCAACGGGATACATGGCCACAATGCCGACGGCACGAGCGAGAAGCTGCAGCCGAGCACGGCCACCATCGGGATCGGTAGCAACGACGTCAAGCCCAACAGCAAGAAGGCCGGGATCAATGCGGCAGTACCGATCATCTGCGAGTGCACGAGGCGTACGATGAGCATCATTAGCCTCGGATCAGGAGATTGACAGCTTGATGGATGCGAGCGAGATGTACCATGATCTTGACTCGATGACCCCACTTGTCGACAATGAAGCCATACACAGGCGAGAAGACCATCGAAGAGAAGCTAATGATGCTCGTAATGTGTCCGGCATTCTTTTGGGTGTACGCTGGAGATTGATAACGAACGAGCGAACCAACGAATGAGCTCGAATACCCAATGAACCCATTGGGTATGTTGTGGATACGTACAATACTTGGAGATGAATAGGTCGGTCGCGAACGATGTGAATGGTAGAATCGCTGCATAGAAGGTCGTACAGATGAACTACCAACCGAGCAACAGCCGTGTCAAGCCAGAGAACTCTCGTGACCATGTGTACGTGGCGCATTGACGAGTACGTACAGCCACGAACCAGAAGCTCACCGGGAACTGATTGAGGCTCATGGCCATGTCGCGCAGATTGACGGCTTCCTCTTCGGCTTGAATCTTGAGGTGGCGTGTCGTGTACACATCCAACGCAACGAGGCCTACGTTGGCAAGCATCGAGAACATGCACAAGCTACGCTCGTTGTTCATGAAGCTTACATTGGTCAGGCGTTCCCGCAAAAACTCTTGGTCTTGCAATGGTGGCTGTGCCGAGGACATACAGTGCGCACACGAACAATGCAACGCGGAATCCGAGGGAGCTCAACCAAGGCAGACAGTTAAACGCAGCTGTTCAATCATCGAATCAATCAATCAATCAACCAATCAATCAATCAATCAATCAATCAGCCACTTGCACAGCGTGGAATCGAGTCGAGCGAGTTGATGATACCGAATGTTCCCAATCGCGAGATGGTCAGACTCAATCCAAACGAGAAACCTAGCTCTCGACCACGAAACCAACGAGTCTGAATGACAATATACGCGCTCCTACGTGAGTTCTTGTTGGTAGAGGATCGATTGGGGCCTCTCGAATCGCTGCAGCGTACGAGGATGGCAGATTGGGCCACGACGAGACTCTCGGATCCGATACCGAACAAGAACCTCCCGATCAACATGGGAACGAACGACGGCGACGCTGCCACGATCAACGCTCCGATGGTGACGCATCCCGAGTAGAACAACGAAGCCCTGGAGGTACGAGAGATCGCAGTAGGTCATTTTGTTTGCTTGAATGAATGCATGAATGCCAATCGATTGGTCGAGAGCGACACGATACTTGTTGGTTCCGAAGCGATCGATCAGCGCGCCACCGATGAACACCATGACGATGTTTGGCATGGAATACGCCGAGTATAGCCAGGCGATCTCGTGTGTGTCGAGATCGAGCTCGGTACCTGGGCGATCGATGGACCAACCAATCAATATTCGAGCGAGCGAGTGAGTGAGTGGCGCCGAAACGTACGCAAGCTCTCGGAGAGGGCGCTGATGCTGTCGTATGCAAAGTAGCTGCCAAAGAGCAACAACGAGGTACACAGCAACGCAAGTGCTCGACTCAGTGGACTCGGATCCCACAGCACGCCAGGCACAGCGACAACGACTGATACTTGCTGCTGCTGTTGTTGCGATTGTTGCGATTCTGTTGGTGCATCGTGTAAGTGAAGCGTATCCAGCTTCTGTAGTTCTATGTCAGATGCGCCAGATGCAGGTGGCCCTGCATCTCTGCTATCGATACTGTCATCCTCCTCCATCACTACTCCAGAGCTCTCCCCCTCTTCTCCTCGCAAGCAACAATCAAGCAACGAGCGAATGAAGAGAAGGGAAGAGACAAGAACAGTGAGCGTCACCCGGAATTAAGGTTTGACTGAGCTCATTTGGTTGCTAAGCTCTTCGGACTGATCGAATTTTCCGGTTTCCCCTTGTTTGGCAGACATAAAGAGCCGGCGCGACCGTAGGCTTCGTCCCCTCTTCCTCAACCCCACTCAACCCAAATCCCCAAATCCCAGCGCCTCCCATTCACCATGGCCCTCGATGACAACCCCTCTGGCTTCGTGTCGATGACGCCCGCGCAGCCGATACCGGCGGGATTCGCCTACGCTCAACCGCAGCAGCAACAACAGCAGCAACAGCAACAGCCAACGATTGTTGTCATGCAATCGAACGCGCCCAGCATGCCGACCACGACGCCTCTCACGAATCTCCGCATTCTGGTGGTGGCCTGCATGATCGTTGGCTCGTTTGCGCTCTTGGCGTACTCGTGGGGCCTCTGGATCACGTACAACGACCACTACTACAACAGCTACAATCCCTTCACGGTGCTCATGGTCTTCCTCAAGATCGTCTTCCCGATCATGCACGGCCTGTTGTGGTTGGCCGGCTTGGCGATCGTCTTCTTGCCGGCCTCCGCCATCACTCAGGTACGCCTGCCTCCTCGCGCTCGTGCCGCCTGTCTTCTGAGAGTGGTGCGCTGATCGAACCCCTCCATCACACACAGGCTCTGTGGTTTCTCGTCGGCTGCCTGCATGTGTTGGTCTCTCTCGCCGGCGTCGTGCACTTCTTCGTCGTGTTCGCCATGCACTTTGAGTTCATGATGTTCGGCTTCCTCCTCGTCGTGTGGGTGCCGGTGTTGCAGCTGGTCGAGATCTTCTTGGTGCTCGCCTCGTTCAGCAGCATCAGCAACTACCGCCTCGCGCTGAAGCAGGAGGCAGAGGTGGGCGGCGCGATGCCGATGACGGTCTTTGCGGCTCCGGCCGACGGAGCCATGAACGTGTGAGCCCCGAGCCAGGCCACACTTTCGCAGCCGCAGCAGCTTCTGATTCTTGCTCGTGGCATATTGTTCTCCCCTTACGCGCTCCTCTTCCCTGAACCAACAACAAGCAAATAACACCCTCTTACTTGGCCTCATGCATCGCGTCATGTGGCCGATTGTATCATTATTGTTACATCATCCCAACTGTTGCCACCACCGAATCCACTTGCGATTCTTGCGATTATTGCTGCTATTGCTGCGTTGTCACGTTAGAAGGGAATATCAGATCTCCAGTAGTCGTTGAGATTCACGGAGGGTGCCGTCATCTCTCGCCATATGCCCTACGCTGCTCTGCTCCACTCGTGACGCGTCTCGTCCGCTAGTCCTGGGACGTCAGGCGTTCCCGTGCGTGAGCGCGAAACTTCTTCTGGACCGCCGAATTTTCGTGTTTCCGTCAGCCGGCTGGCATAAAGAGGTGCCTCCTCGCCGATTGTCGCTCACATCCAACGCCGATTTCCCCCACGCCAACAACCACCCACTCCCAACCAACCAACCAACCAACCACCCAACCAACCACTCAACCACCATGGCTGACGACAAAAACTCTTCCTTCCTCTCGGAGAACCCCGCACACCGCCAGCACGAGGAGCGGCCATTCGTTGGGCTGTCGGACTACCGCAACACCAATGCGATGACCTCAACTCTCGCGCATCTCCGCATTCTGGTGGTGGCGGCCATGCTCGTTGGCTCGTTGGCGCTCTTCATGTACTCGGTCAGTCTCATTGAGAATTACTTCGGGCAATACGAGCACAGAGCGGCGCTCGAGGTCTTCATCTTGTACATCTTCCCGGTCATGTACGCCATTCTGTGGCTGACGGCCATCGCGTTCGTTCTGCTCCCGAGGACCGTGATCACTCAGGTACGCTGCCGGCTCGAGCTCTCCCCTTGCTCGTGGCAATGCCGTCGTTGTTGCCGACTTCTTCTGACACGCTTTGGTCCCTCACACGCACGCACACAGGCGCTGTGGTTCCTCGGCGGCAGTCTGCACGGACTGCTCGCTCTCGCCGGAATCCCGCAAACCATCGCCATGATCTCCATGAACTTTAATGGACTCGCGTTCGGCTTCTTTTTCTGCCAGTGCATACTGCAACTGATCGAGATCGCATTGATCGTCGCCTCGTTCCACACGCTGTACAAGTTCCGCCGCTTGCGGCAGGAGCAGGACGAGGTTGCAGTCGGCGGCGCGGTGCCGATGAGGGTGTTTGCGAGTCAAGCCGATGCCATGAACGTGTGAGCCTCGATTGCGCATCACCTCCCTCCTCCTGTACAACGATTGCATGGCGTCGTGATTGTTGTTGACTGTTTGTTGTTCCGCTCGGCAGTCCTCCTCAGCTACCCCTCTTGGCCTCATGGCATCTCGTCATGTGGCCCAATGTAAGTTTATTCCCCAACCAACAAGACGAGTTACAGAGCGATAGATCGGATGAGATCGAATAAGCTCCTATCGGTCTTCGGTGGTCCACTCGGAAAATTCCGACCAGCCAGAGCGGGGAGGTATAAAATGCGAGCCTGCTCTTCCTCTTCGTTCCCTCTCCTCCACCCTCAGCCACCTCCCTTCAACCTCCCACATCCCCACCTCCCACCATGGTCCTCGAAGAGAACTCAGTCCCGTCGGCTGCCTACACGTCCATGCCTGGCCTCCAGCCGCAGATGCAGCTGCCTCCTGGCTTTGCGTACGCCCAGCCGGCGCCCCAGCAGCAGCAACAACAGCAACACCCTCAGTTTGTCGTCGTTCCGCCGCAACCGACTATCGGCACGAGCTCGACGCCCTTGAGCACGCAGTTGCGCATTCTCGTCATCTGCTCGGTGCTGGTCGGCTGCTTCGCGTTGCTCGTGTACTCCTGGGGCCTGTATGCCGTCTACCACGACTCCGGATACGACTACAACACGTACCGCACGTACGAGCGCAACACGACGCTCATGGTCTTCGTCAAGATCATCTTCCCCATTCTCCAGGGCCTCCTGTGGTTCGCCGGCGTCGCCCTCGTCATCTTCCCGCACCTGCTGCCGCTCCAAGTACGCACACTCACTCACTCACAACCCCGTCGCCCGCTGCCGCCGCTTGGGCTCTTGACTCACGCGTCTGTTCTCCGTCGCTAGCTGCTCTGGGGTCTCGTGGCGTTCGTGCACCTGCTGCTCAACTTGGTCGGCATCGTCCACTTCATCGTCGTGCTCTCGATGAACTTTGAGTCGATCTTCCTCTTCTTCATCCTCGTCGTGTGGGTGCCAGTCTTGCAAGGCATCGCGCTCTTGTTGTTGGGATCGTCGCTCCGCGTCATGGGCAAGTACATGTGCGAGCTCCGCCAGCAAGCCGCGAACGGCGGCGTGACCGTCGGTGCCACCGTACCGATGACGGTCTTTGCCAGCCCGACTGGCGCCATCAACGTGTAAGACAAGGCGTGCTCCCTCGCCCTGCTCTCCCTCTCTCCCTCCCTCCGCAAGCCCGCTTGCGTGTCCAACTATGTACCATCCCTATCTATCTCGCAATGTAAACCAGTCAGTGGTTCTAAGCACCCAGTGAATGCGTCCGCCGTTCCCTCCACGCAGCCGCACCCAAGCAGATTTCGCTGGTTGGCGGAGAAGCATCGCATTCGGCAGCCGAGGCGCGTGCGCCCGCCGATGAGGCTGCTCGGCCCCATTCATTCATCAATCCGCCAACCTCTCGCTCGCTGCATCCCTCTCTCCTCGCTCTCTTTGTAGCCCTGAGCTACTCAGCCAATGCAGCAGCCACAGCCACAAAGTGGCGTTGCTTCCAGTGGCGCCTCTGCAACATCAAGAACATCGCCACAACAAGAGCAGCCGCCTCCTCGTGAGGTACCGCTCACCAGCTCCCTTCCTCCTTCTTGCGAGCCGTGCCACTCGTCGTCGTCGTCGGTGTTGCCAGCTTCGAACGATGCCAACGACGACGATGAGAGTGAGTTCGTCGACGAACGCTTCACACGCGCCCAGCCGCGCCTCACGTACCACGCGCCTTCGACCGCGCACCTCCACACGCCTGCGCAGCAGTACCGCAACACGGCCGTGTCGCTCGCGTTCGTGACGCTGCTCTACTCGACCGTCATCCTCGTGCTCTTCCAAGTGCTGTACGGCTACGTGTTTGGCGTCTCGTCGCGGTGGCAGCGCACCGTCAACCTCGGCGTGCCGTGCGTGCTGTTGGGCGCGTGGGCCGTGTCGCCGATGCTCGTGCACTACACGGCCAAGATCGCCGTGCAATGTCTGTGGTCCGTCGCTGCCACGCTTCTGGCACTGTCGGGCATCGGCTCCATCGCCTCGATCGCCAGCTGGCTCGGTCCGGCCATGCGCCATACTCAACCTCTCGGCGCAGCCGGCATGGTCTTCGCCATCATGGCGCTGCTGTTGGTGCTGTTCTTGATGGCGCTGCTCGCTGGCATCGCGCTTACTGCCGTCGCCTCGATCGTCGCCTCGATCGTCTACGTCTACCAACTCGAGCTCGATCGCTCCACGGCCACCGCCCCAACGCCGTTGAATGTGTTTGCGAGTCGTACGCCACACTCTGACGACGACTGCTGATCCTGCTGATCCTGCTGGGCCGCGGCGCGGCTCCTGTTCTATTCGTGTTGTACAATTCCTACTCAATCTCTAGCTCTCTCTCTCTCTCTCTCTCTCACGTTGTATCCAATGAAGCTACCTTCCTCACCACGATCAAGTCAGAGATGATGCATGGAGATGCCCGTGTTGTCATTCAACAAGTGTCTCCCTCCATCCATCCGTCCATCTTGTGCAAATGGCTTCAATGTCGTCCACGAGATAGTGAAGGGAGCGGGAGGACGCGAGAGGACGAGCGAGCGAGCGACACAATCTCAAACTCGCTCGAACGATTGCGGCTCGGCAAACACCGACATGTCGATCCCCGTGCCAACCTCGTTCTGATCACGCATCTTGCGGTTGTACTAGACCGTCCCAATCAACACATTCACAGTCGCCACAATAAATGCGTGTCAGTGCGGCTCTCTCGCTCTCGATACTGTGTGCGTACACTCGCGCGCGCGTGCAGACGTACGGTGATCATCAGAATGATCGATGAACCCAGCAACATGAGCTCTAGCATTTGGAGCAACGGCGACCAGATAAACATCGCCATGTAGTGCCACATGATGTCCCAGTACTCGATCGCCAGGAACAAAAAGTGTCCGATACCGGCGAGCGACGTCAAAGCGTGAAGCAAGCTCACGAACACCCATGATATCTGCATCGCCTTGTAGTTCGGCAACACGACGATCGCAAGGCCAGAGAGCCACAACAACACTGTTTGTGTTGGTGTTTGTATGTCATCATCCCACACGAGCGAGAGTTAGAGTTAGTCGGCATTCAAGGTATCGCATCGACGAGTAATCTCACCACGCACATACCATGAAGAATGGGAAAGATGATGATGATGAAGGTGTGATCGGCCTCTCCAGGGAACAACGTCGAGCCGTACACAAACACCAGCTCCCAGGTGTAGTACAGCAGCGAGAACGAGCCGAACAGCACCGCCAACAGCACCACGATGCGCAACGACGACGCAGGCGACGGCGGTGCGGCAGGCAATCGAGGTTGGAACACCACGAACGTTGGTTGGTTCTGCATCATCTGCGGCGGTTGCTGAGCGCTCACCGGAGGCGAGACCGCCGTGTACGGCTGGGATTCGTTGACGGTCATACTCGCTGATCGAGAGAGAGGGAGAGTGGGTGTGGATGGGAGAGGAGCAGCAAGCGAATGGGAGGGGAAGCGAATGTCTCGCCTTTTTGTTCGGCAGGCGCGGAACTTTCTTGTCTCACGCTCGCGATTGCTTTACGGATCGGGAGAAAAAGCCGGTGCAGTTCGCGTGGCTGTGCTTGCAATCATCGTGTATTGGCACGAGAGAGAGAGAGAGGCTTTGGGAGTACAACAAGATTGCGTGTTCGGGAAGGGGGAGAGAGACGACTCATACGAAGCACAAACCGCTTCAACCTCGTCGTCCAAGCTGCTCGAGAAGCTTGCTCCTCGCATTGCAACTTGGTATTTGTTTGTCGAAGAGAGAACCACTGAATGAGTGATAGAACCACTGAATGAGAGAGTGAGTGAGAGAGAGAGAGAGAGAGAGAGTGAGAGAGAGAGAGAGAGAGAGAGAGAGAGAGAGAGAGAGAGAATCGACATTGGTTGGTTCACACTCACGCCATCATCGACATCACAATCGACAACACCGCCGAGACCAACATCGCAATCGTCATCGTCGTCATCATCGGCCTCGAAGATCCGTTGTGAGCGCTGTAAATCGGAAT
>Ga0209935_1004585_pt1 | contig 12607 bp, 13 predicted proteins | sample ThiBio_1000_plan_2_FD_183958 | JGI IMG/M metagenome (GOLD analysis project Ga0209935, IMG submission 183958) | Wastewater bioreactor microbial communities from Cape Town, South Africa - Thiocy_cont_1000_plan (SPAdes) | ecosystem: Engineered > Bioreactor > Thiocyanate-remediating >... | reverse complement strand
GAGAGATGCGAGCGGCGGCAGCGAAGCAAGCAACTGAGACCGGAGTGCAGTCGCACGAGCGAGTGATTGTATTGTTGTTGTTGCTGGGTTTGACGAGGAGTTGGAGGAGGTTCAGATGAGAGAGAGATGGGAGCGAGGGAGTAGGTGCGTGGTAATACAACACCGCCCAAGGATTGGACGCACAGGGAGGGGGTAGGGACAAGATTCGAGGCGGCACAGCCCAGGACACGAGGAGGGGAGAGTGGAGGAGCGGGAGAGGTTGAGTGTTGGAGCGGGAACGCGAACGAGCTTAGAGCTGGCACATGCGAACGGTTGCGTCGACCGAGAAGGTGGCGGCGAACGAGTCGCTCGACGTGCCTCGGAAGCCAACGAACGCCTGGGCGCCTGCGTCGTCCAGGGAGCATGAAAGCCCGCGGTCAGTATCGAGCGAAGTGAGGGGACAGAGAGAGATAGAGAGCACTCGTACCAAAGACGCTGGTGGGGAAGAGGTCGAACTGCTCGGACAGAACCTCGACACCGTCGATCCAGACGCTCACGACGCCAGCCTTCGAGCGGATGGCAAGGTGGTGCGAGCCGACCGACAGGGTCGGGTAGCCGGCGAGAGCGGGCGAGCTCGAGGTGGCAGTGGCGCTCGAGAGCGAGAGAGTGGGATCGGCGCTGGCGCTCGAGAAGTTGATGGTGAGACGCGAGTACGCAGCTGACTCCGAGACTGGCGAGGGCTTGGCAGGCGCGAAGTCGACGACGAAGCTGGTGGCTCCGTTGGCGCTCGGGGTCTTGTAGCTCTGCATGCGGTACCTGAGACATTCAAGAGTTGCCATGCGATCGTTGGTGAGTGAGTGAGTGAGCATGATCTCGAAGTTACCGAGGCCTCAACTAGAGAAGAGGAGGAGCATAACGGCGACGTGACCGACCACGAATCGCCGCCGTAGTAGATCGAGCAGTAGCGTGACATACTTGGCGCAGAGCTCAAAGTCGGCGACGGTCGAGAGCGGCTCCGGGTAGAAGAGCGCTCCGGTCGAGGGCATCTTCTGGCTCGAGAGCACGACGGCGGCCTTGTCCTTCTTGTGGAACTTGGCGTCGCCAACGAGCACGAGTTGCTTGTGCTCGACGGGCTGCGGGTTGGCACACGCGCACTTGTGCTTGAGCGCCGGCACGATGACATCCGCCGACTGGATGCGGCTCCTGCCGCCGTCAGCGTCGCGGCACTGGGCGCGCACGCGGAACTGGCGCTGCGAGGTGGCGTCGACCGAGGGCGAGACGCAGCGCACGTCGGAGCCGCGCTCGTCGCCGGCCAGAGCGGCGGAGCCCGTCTCGCCGAAGATGCCGTCGTTGTCGAGGTCCCACTCGACGGTGGTCTCGTCGTCACCGGCGTCGACGCACGAGGCCGACACGGAGGCGGTCGAGCCGACGGCCTCGAAGGTCGGCGAGTCGATGATGACTTGCGGGTTGGCGTTGCGCAGCAAGAGCTCCTGCGAGCCCTCGATCTCGAGGCGCTGCTCGCCGATCAGGAGCGTGGCCTTGGCGAAGACCGTGAGGCGCGAGGCGCCGGCGAGGTGCGTGAGGCGCAGCGTGGTGAAGCGCTCGGTCTCTTGGCCGCGGAGGGCCTCGGCGCCAGTCTCACCGAAGGCACCGTCGTTGTCGAGATCCCAGTGCCACTGCTCGACGAGGAACTGCGGCGTCTCGCGGCCGGGGAAGGCCAGGTGGCCCTCGAGGTGCACCGAACGGCCCTCGATCAACGAGCCATGCGTCTGGACCGTGATGTGGGCAACGAGCGGCTGCTCGGCCTCGGTCGAGGTGGCACACACAAGGTGCGCGAGCAAGAAGGCCGCCAAGGCGACGAGGAGCAAGCGGCCGGCAGACATGGTGGGCTGGCGCGCGGGGGCAGCGAGGTGGGGCGAGGCAGAGGGCGAGGAGGGAACGAGAGGCGACGCGCAGAGACGAGACGAGAGGAGGAGACGAGCGGAGCGTAGAGCAAAGCCCGCTACTGCCTGAGGCCTGACGAGCTTAGGCACCACTAAGCCCTCACTGCTCTATATCAAGCGCCATTATGGGTGCTGGCGGCTAATGGTGGGTCAGCTGTCGCTTCATTCCATCAACGACAACTACAACATCAACTACAACTACAACTGCAACTACAGAAGCAGGCCTTACCTCTGCCAGCGTCTCGAAGGTCCCGGCGGAGGCGGGCCTGAGGGTGGTGGCCTGCTTGGCCGGTGTGAGCCACCGCTGCTTCCACCACTGCCCGACAGCATGCTTCGTTGTGGCGGCGGCCCGCCTCCCATCGTCTGCTGGTGATGGTGGTACGGCGGCGGTGGCTGCTGCTGCTGCATCGGTGGTGTCATCAGCGGTGGCGGTACGATGCCCGACTGCTGGCTCGAGTACGGTGGCTGCGACACTAGATACGACTGCTGGCCTTGACTTTGCTGCTGGCCACCGGGCTGGCTTGCATACGGCGGCATGTAAGAGGACGACGATGACGAGCCCTGGCCTGGTGGACGCGAGAATGATGGCGGCGGCACCGGTCTTCTCTGCGATGACTGTTTGGAGCACCAGTGAATGACAAGCGGGGCAGGAGCGAGCGAGCGAGCGAGAGAGAGAGAGATGTACCATGGCGCCGCCAGATGATGGCGGTGGCGGGCGATCTCGGCGGTCATAGTCTGACTCTCTGCGGCGATATGGTGGTGGCGTGTACTGTCGCTCGCGATCACGTTCGCGATCTCGGTCACGATCTCGATCTCTCTCGCGGTCGCGCTCACGATCTCGCTCGCGGTCGCGCTCACGGTCGCGCTCACGATCTCGATCGTACGAGCGGCGATACTCGTATTGCGGCATTGACGGTGGCGAACGAGGTGGCGGGTATGCGCCTGGAGGTTGCGACGAGGGTGGTGGTGGAGGCAGTGGCGCACCTCCGCTGTCGCGCCGACCCGATGGGCCAAACGACGGTGGTGGAGCGACAGGCGAGTTCAAGAGGTATTGGTCGTTGTTCGGTGGCGCATATGGTCGAGAATCGTGGCCGTCGGCACTTGGAGTTGGCAGTACCGACGGACCGCCGCCACCACCACCACCGCTCGATGAGTAGTACGATGAGCCTGAGTGTTGTGATGGAGGGGCCAGCAATCCGCGTGACGACGATGACGGAGGAGGCAGCGGTGGCCCGCCAGACGGCCGCGATTGGTGATACGGCTGATAGTAGCCCGATGCTGACGATGAAGATGTCGATGGGCCAAGCATATGCGGCTTCGAAGGCGACGGCGACGGTTGTTGCTCTCGGTAGCCAGTGGAAGGCGACGGCGAGTAGGCTCGCGGGGGCGGCGGCTGGTGGCCGTAACCGCCCTGGCTTGCCGACGACCGAGGTGGCAGCAAAGACGACGGGCCGCCTCGTTGGTCTTTGGCAGCCCAGTCGTCGGGTGCGCTGTGGTGGTAGTAGGGGCCCTGATGCATTCGCTCGTGCGGAGGCAGCGGGCCGTCGGGCGGCAGGTAGTGCCTGGCGTGCTGCTGCTGCGACGGATGCATCTGAGACGGATGGAGGTGTTGCTGTGGCGAATGGTGATGCGGATGCAACTGCGGTGATATGGGAGGAGGCGGGTGATGCTGGTGGTGCAGTTGGAGGCTCTGTGGCTGCTGCGGTTGTAGCACCTGATGCTGGTGCTGCTGCTGGTGCGCGTGATGCAGCGACGGAGGAGCCGAGCGCATCAAGGCGCCGGGGCCACGCGGGTCTCGTTGCTGCTCGATGTCCTGCGGCTGTTGGTGCTGCTGTTGTTGCTGTTGTTGCTGTTGCTCCTGTTGCTGTTGCTGTTGTTGCTTGAGCTGCTCGAGGCGTCGTTGCTCCTCGTCGGCCTTCTTCTTCTTGTCCTCTTCGAGCAGTACTTGCTTGAGCTTGAGGAACAGATGGTGCTTCTGCGACTGCAGCTGCTCGAGCTTGGCTTCCAAGCCATGGATCTTGTCGGCGAGGCTCTCTTCCTCTGCCGCCGCAGCAGCCGCAGCAGCCGCCGCAGCAGCCGCCGCCGCAGCCTCGAGCTCAGCGCGACCCATCTCGGTCGAGGGTTGTTGCTGCTGTTGCAAGAGCCGTTGTTCTCGTTCACGTTGCTCGCGCAACTCGGCGACCTTGCGTTCATGGATTCTTGCCTTGATAGCAGCGAGCTTGTGAATACTCACCATTGGAGCGAGTATCTTGCGACTGGATGAGCGTGAGGCGGGTGGCATCTTCGATGATGGGTGCGTGTGTGTGACACACTGACAATAGAGACACCAGCTCGCACGAGAGAGAGAGAGATGCGTGGAGAGCGAAGGAGAGAAGCGAGTGATCGATCGATTGATCGATCACTCGCGTCGTTGCCTCGTTGCTCGTGCTCCTCCTCCGCTCTCTCGCTCTCTCGATGAAGTCCCCCGTGTCGGCCGCTAGCGTGGGTGCCGGTCCCGCTCCTACTCCTGCCGAGCCACGTATCGTTCCTCCACCTCTCTCTCGAGCACAAGAATCGCCCGTTGCTCGATGGCGGCCGTTCCGTGAGCCGTGCCCGCTTACTGGTTCGTTCGTGGCCTTGTCGTTCGCGCGTGCGCGTTGCTCGTGCTGACTTGCTCTCCCTCTCCGGTGCAGTGTACGAGCCCATCTACAAGCAGAAGCGTGCTGGCAACTTTATGATTGCTGGTGCCTTGACGTTGTTCGTTGCCGGCGTGGCGGTGTACACGATGCACTCCGTGTCGCAGGACGACTTCTCGGACGTCGACGCCAAGGGCAATCTCAAGCGCGCGACGTAACCTGCTTACCTCCACGCACCACCTCTCTCTCTCTCTCTCTCTATCTCACCTGGCTCGCTCACTACGTCGACCCACACTCTCCTGTCACTCCATCGATCGCTAGAGACTCACACAACGCAACCAGACCAGCTGCCGAGTGAGTATGTATAAAGCGCGGCTTCCCTCCCGTTCAACCACACAATGTCCACGTGCGCTACCTCGCAAGCACACGCTCGACTCGACTTGACTCGAGATGCAGTTCAGCATTTATTCGCTATCGATCGATTATGTACATGGCGTGCATCACTCGTGAGAGGCGGCACTGGCGTACACGGCCTTGGTGGCGTCGCCGACGACCTCCGTGTCGGCCAACGGCAGCATGACAATGTCGGGCAGCCGCAGCGCGTTGCGCAGCTCGGTCACCCACCTCGTGGCCTCGTCGGGCCGCTCGGCGTACAGCGGAATGTTCTTGGCCTTGATGACGAGCTTGAAGCACTGCCGTCCCACGAGCCGCAAGCCCTCGTGGCGGAACGGCCATACGTTCACAATGTCGCTCAGTGCGATGGCGCCCTTGCGCTTCTTGAGTAGCAGGTCATACGAGCTGCTGCTGGCACTCGCTGCACCCGGAATCACGCTACCGCGCACCGTGTCTCGGACGCTGCTCGGCGCAGTCTCGAGGTGGCGATCGACAATCAGTGGAGCTGACGCCTCGTAGTACACGAGCTCCGTTGCCTGAAGCTCGAACCAATAGCAGGTCCACGTCGTGCGCAGTAGGCCTGCCTCCTGCATCGTGAGGAAGCCTGCCATCGCCGGGCCTTCGCTGTTGCTCTGTGCCGCTTCCTCTGCCTCAGAGCCGGCGGATGAGGTGGTTAAGGTGGTTACGGCGGCCTCTCCAGCACTCACTGGTGCGCTTGGTCGCTTGCTGTCGTGGTCGTCATCGTGGCCGTCGGCTCGACGGACCTTGAGGAACGAGAACACAAACGACGATTGGCGTAGCTCCTCGTCCTGCACGACCGCTGTGATGAACTGGTCCAATCCGGCACGTTGTGACTGTAGCAGCTTGTCAGAGTTCTTGCGCGCAAACAGGCTCCACGAGCTGGGTAGTGGTGGCAAAGGCATGTTCCAGTTGCGTTTGATCTGGGCCAATGGCAGCAGGCGAATGTGAGTCATCTCCAACGTGACCATTACGCGCATCACGCTCATCCATACTATCATCGTACATTGTTGTTCAACTCGGCAAACTCATCGTACGTTCGACGGCACTCCCATGTTCGAGAATCGGTCTTGACCGTCATCACAAACTGCGCATTGTCGTTGGGATGGAAAGGAACCACGATGCCGGTGATGGCCACCGAGAGATTCTCGCAGCTCGACTTGAGGCACGGGAATGGCTGCAGCGGGCCTTGGCCCTGGCCCTGAACGATTGGAGGCGCAAAGATGTGATCGGTTCGCTCGAGCGCATCGCGCAACGGCCACTTGCCAGCAAGAAGCTTATCGATGATCGGTGCCAGAGACGACAGATCGCGCACTTCATCGCGGCGCTTGGCTTCGGCCTTGTCGCACTCGAGCATGCTGTTGGGGTCGGGCTTGGTGGCTGCGGCCTCGGCACCGTACAGCGACGTCAGCATGCAAAGCATCAGACTCTCGACGATCTTGCGCTTGGGCTTGTTGTCGACCTGGATGATGGCGATCGCCGACTTGCGCGCGTGCTTGCGCTGTAATGTGTTGAGCAAGCGGTACGCATCGACGCGGATCGGAAAGTAGTGCTCCGAGTCGGTGCAGATGGCGTGAAAGAGTTGCGACGCCAGTGGTAGCTCGGTGGGTGAGTGCACGAACTCGGCTGCCAGGTCGTAGTAGATCGAGCCCAGCAGCAGGTCGACGAACGGAATCGGTGGCAACGGTGCCGATGACTGCTGTTGCTCTTCGATCCCCACGATCGCCGCCTCGGTGAACCAGTTCTTGGGCACCGAAGTGCAGCTCGAGGCGTTGCCGGGATGCTGCGGATTCTCGCTCATGGCGCTGACGCCTGGCGGCGTCGCGGCGCCCGTGGCGCTCGGTGTACTGCCGACGATACCCGCCGTGCCGAGGCGCAGCAGGAGCTGCATCTTGACCGTCGGCGGGAGGGCCAACGTCACGTACAACAGCGCACGCGTGAAGGGAGTCGATTGGTGCAGCAGCGTCGAGCCAGCTGCAAACTCACGCTCGATCGCGAGTGCCGCACCATCGCTGCATGCCAGCAGGTTGGTCGTCATACGATCGAGCGCCGAGCGGCCAATGTAGCACGTGCCAAACTGGCGCTTGGCCTGGCCAGCGGCGTCAGCAGGCGCGATCGCACGCACGCTGTAGTGGTGTCGCTCGTCGCCTTGCTGCAGCTTCTCCACCAGCCGCAAGGCTGCGGCCTTGGTGGCCTCGTCGAGCTTGCCGCCGAAGCCGATCTTGCCGGTGATCGACGTGTCACTAAACTCCTCGCCTCCGAACGCAATGACGTCCGAGCACGCGGCGGCCGCTCGATCGCGCACCGAGTACGGCGAGGTGTTGAAGCACACCATGCTCGAGCGAAGCACGCCACCGCCGGTGAAGAGCTGCCGCTCCCACTCGAGTCCAAGAAAGTGCGACGCCAGGTCGTAGGCACACATGAGCTCGAACTGCTGTGCATGGTCGGCCAGCATCACGATCAGGCGCTCTTGCGTGTGCCCGACCCACGTCGGCTCATGCCTCTCGCCGGTCACCGTATCGAACGAGACGCCACGTTGTCGATCAATGTCCCACGTGTCGAACTCGAGACCGAGCCCGTGCAGCATGTCGCCCCAAATCTTATATCGCGGCGCCGTCGTGCTGCGGCCCGTCATCAACAGCACCGTGGCTCCCGACGGCCGATACCATGGCACCGAGCGAATGGCATCGATCTCGTACTGAATGAAGCGATTCTGTAGCACGAGCTCGACTCGCACGCTGTGGCCCGCAAGTGGCACCGTCTCCTCGCCCATACGAGCGCGCACCAATAACGTCATCGAGCTCTTGGCCGGCAGGCACTCGATCGGTACGCTGTAGAGATTCCACACACCTGTGCGGTCGGTTCCTGCACTCACGAGCGGCAGTGGCAGCGGCAGCGGCGTGCTGTTGGACGCCTGGTTGCCGCCGTCGGAGATCTGCGCGCTGACCGACTCAATCTTCAGGCCGTGATGCACCAGGACGCGCACCACGAGGTCTGCCGCGATGCTCTCGCTCGCCACCGTGGCATCGACAGGTGACGGGAAGAAGCGCATCAGCTGGCACTTGGTGCCAAAGCTCGCAGTCGATGTGTTGTGCACCTCGATCGAAAGCTGGCCCGCCTCGCCAGGCGAGATACAACTCGGCACCTTGAGATTGCACAGGTGCACCGGATATCGGAGCGAGATGCCGTGAGTCATGGCGGCGTCTCGGAACACCCTGCCCAAGAGCGTGGCCTTGGTGGAGATCGTTGCCGAACCACGATACGGACCCGGAGCATCGGGCTCTCCCGGGTCGCGTAGTCGTGCCCAGAGTGCTCCTGCGGTACATTCCACAGAGGTGCTTGGCGGAATCTATCACGCGACGTGAGTCTCGGACGAACATTACGGCGGTGCTCAGCTCGGCAGCGGGTGAGCGTACCTCGGGAAGCTCCATGTAATACGGCGTGGGAATGAGGCTCTCGTGAGGTTCGATCTCGAGTCGAACTCCTGCAGGCAATGGCAGTGCGTCGCTGTCGTTGGCGATGGCGATGGCACGCACCAGCACCAGAGTGCCGGGCATGTACCAGCTTTGATCGCCATCGCCGTCACTGATGCCCTCGATGCTCGAGCACACGGTGAAGCCCAGCATGGTGCAGTTGAATCGTCGGAAGCCGACAAACGTGTTGGGCGCCTTGGTGAACGAGTTGGCTCCGAACGAGCCTGTCAACGATGGCGGCGCTGGAGTCGGGCCACTGCCAACCACGCGAAAGATCACCGCGCCATACTGGCCCCTGGCGCCGTCGTAGCCGTCAATGGCATCGACGCCTCGGTTTCCTGGGTCTCCGGTGAGGCCGCTCTGGCCCATCTCGCCCTTGCGGCCGGCCGAGTGCTGTCTGCCGTTCGGCTCGGTCCACGCTGGGCCACCCTTGCCACCCGGCCCGCCATCGCCTCCTTTGCCGCCGCTGCCACCACGGCCACCTGGCCCGCCCTTGCCACCTGTGCCTCCAATTCCCGGCGACACATCGACTTCAACGAGCATCTACTCACACACATGATCGCAAGAGCGGGTCAACGGGCAACATCATGACGACGGCACGTGTGCCTCACCGTGAGGATCCATACCAGCAGCCGAGGGTCGTGCACCTCGAGAGTCACAACGCCGCCATCGCCTCCGGAACCGCCGTCGCCTCCGCGGCCGCCCTCGCCACCATTGCCACCTCGACCGCCATCGCCACCGTCACCGCCCTTGTATCCGCGCTTTCCGGGCTTGCGGCAGTCGGCGCCACGGGCACCGTCGCCTCCATCGCCACCGTCGCCGCCCTCACCGCCCTCGCAACCGGCGCCTCCGCGGCCGCCGGTTCCGCCTTGCGCGCTGATGACCAGCACGGTGGCCGGGTCGGCCAGGCTCACGGCCGTGTTCTGGTCGCCGACACGCAGCGTCAGAGACTCGGGTGTGCCGTCGAGCGCCACCCAGAGCTCGTCGCCCTTCCAGCCGGGCTCGCCGTTCTCGCCGGGCAATCCGGGGCGGCCCTGGTCGCCTGGACCACCGCGCTGACCCGGGTCGCAATCGTGCTGGCCCGCCGCGCCGTCGCGGCCGTTGGGAGCCTTGGGCTGCTGCCCGATCGCCGAGCGGCCATCTCGACCATCTCGGCCATTGGCGCGTACCTCGGCAGCAGCGAGGTTGCTGGCCTTGATGCGCTTGGCCTGCTGCGAGTAGAACTCGAACAAGGCCTGCGGCACGACGGTGCTCGCGAGGCGTCCGGTGCAGATGAAGGCCGCTGGCACGTTGTACTGCACCGGCGTCGGCTCACTCTCTGCCTCTGCCTTCGAAGACGATGCGGATGTAGATGGAGCAGAAGCAGACGGGTTCGATGATGATGATGATGGTGTCGCGATCGCGGTCACGGGAGGTGGCGGTGCGACGTGGTCCACGAAGCTGATGCTCGCGGCGCTCGGTGGCGGCGCTGCGGCTGCGGTCGTGATCGTGACTGTGTGTGGATGTGCCACTGTGGGAGGAGCGGCTACTACCATCACTGGCGGCGGGTCGATCGGAGCGACAGCGATCGCTCGCACTGGAGGTGGTGGCTCGATCGAGATCGGCGCGATAGTCGCTACGGGAGGAGGCGGCTCGAAGATCGCCGCAGTGGTCGACGGCGGAACGCTCGCGATCGCGGGAGATCGTGGCTCATGGAACAAGCTTGTCGTGGCTATCGATGTGGAAGTTGGTGCTGGTGCTGCTATTGTCGTGCTTGGTGGTAGTGCAGCTGATATGACGTGCGGCGGTGGCTCGAACAACGACGAGGTCGATGGAGCATTCGCTGGAAGATTCGATGAGGTGGTCGTTGGTGGTTGTGGTGCAGCAGGAACAAGCGATATCGAGGTCACTGGCGGTGGCGGTCCCACAAGTTGTGGAGCAATCGAAGTCACCGGTGGCGGTGGCTCGAATAGAGGAGTAGCTCGTGGTGGTGTTGAGATTGATGTGACGTGCGATGGTGGCTCGAACAACGACGAGGTCGACGGAGCATTCGCTGGAAGATTCGATGAGGTGGTCGTTGGTGGTTGTGGTGCAGGAACGGGCGATATCGAGGTCACTGGCGGTGGTGGTCCCACAAGTTGTGGAGCAATCGAAGTCACCGGTGGCGGTGGTCCGATGCCAGACGAGAACATGGTGCCACAGCCAAAGGGAGCGCGCGAGTGTGTGGTGTGTAGGTGCGTGAGGTAGCGAGCAACGAAACGAATCGCTCAACGAACGCTCTTATCTCGACTCCACCAAGAGAATCGCAAGCAATGCCGCCACACTCTCACAACCCACGGATGGAATCGATCCTGCTTCTTCTACTACATGACTATCGTCATCTTGATTCATTACAATAGATACGAGAGAAGGGGAGTGGTAGTCAGTCAATGGAACGAAGAACGACAGCAGGCGGCGATAGCGCTACCGACGAGCCATCTTCTCGAGCTCGTTGTGGATCTTGTTCTGTGCCATCTCGCCGACGCCCGTGACCTTGACTGTGGTTTCGATCAAGTCGTAACCGACTCGGAACGGGAACGGGAGGAAGATGCGCACGTATTTGCGCACTTCGAGTAGCTGCTCGAGGCGCTTCTCGCACAGCAGAATGCGTTGTGCGACGACGCGCTTCTTGTCGGGCGTCAGCTCCTCTGCCAGAGCATCCGGATCGCAGGAGGCTCTCAGTACGATGCAGCGACACTGAGGCACATCAACGACCATGGCACACATACCGTTGAATGCCTTCTGGAAGGATCCGAGAGCCGACTTGTACTTGGCGATCGCTTGATCGATGAGGCTCGAGTCCTCGAGCTCGCGACCTTGGCGCACGAGATTGTCGCCTGCATTGTAGTTGGCATTGGCGATCTTTTTCGGCTCGAGCCATGCCTTGACCTCTTCGGCTCGTGTGAGGTGGTACTGTGCATAGACGATCAAGCCATAGCGCAAGTGAGACTCGCGAGCAGATTCAAAAGAACTGCAGCCACACTTGGTACCTGCAGTTGCTGGCGAAGATAATACTTGCGCGCTTCGTTGGGTTCAGCTGATTCAATCATATGGCAATGCGTGTCTCTATCAGTTCATGCAACGCCTGTGCTGCGTTCACTCACTGGCAGGAGTGAGACACACATGCACATACACATGTAGCAGATATGGATCTTTCCGAGAGCATCTTGATAGAACTCGAGAGCTCGCTTCAGGTAGCCCTTGCTCTCGGCTTCTTTGGCGAGTCCAATCATGTGAGTGGCACGCTTCTCCATCGCACTACGAAATCGAAGCAAAGGCACGGTAAGGTGAGCTCGTCATCGAGGCAGGTGCTTCAATGGCAGCAGCACGACGTACGGAATCTCTGAGGGATGTAGTAGCGTGAGTGGCGGAGGTGCTGGTGCTGGAGCTACTGGTGCTGGAGCAGCAGGAGCTACAGGCGTTGGCACAGGTGCAGCAGGAGCTTGAACCTGGATTGGTGCTTGTTGCTGTACGAGGGTCGTTGGTTGCGATACGGGAGCGGCCACTTGGGTCTGTGAATCTCGAAGCAGTGATGGTTTGGAGGCACGACTCGGCACTGGTGGCGGTACCGCATACGCGACAGCAGTAGCGACTGCGGCAGTTGCAGGAATCGCTGCCACAGTCACTGGCGCAATCGGCGTTGTGGGCATGGCAGCAGGAATCGCAACCACTGGTGCGGCTGGCACTGGCACGGCAGCAACCTCCTGCTGTTGGTACTGTTGCTGTTGTTGGTGCTGTTGTTGTTGTTGTTGTTTTTGTTGAATGCGAAGCTGGAGCTGTTGTATCTGAGCCTCGAGATGCATGAGCTGATTCTGTGTGTTGTATGCTGACGAAGGAGTGATGGACGATGGAGCAGCGACCGGCACATGAGACGGCTGCATTGGTATCGATGGCGTTGTCGCTGGTACGGATTGGACGTATACAACTTGTGGCAGTGGCTGCACTTGCATCGGTGGCTGTGTGGCCACGGGTGTGGGCACCATGTGGAGCGCAGTGTAGTAGGGACTCGCGTCCTGTGTCTGAAGCGGCGGCTGCTCGACTGGCAGCTGCATCGACGACAGGAAGGTCGACCATTCGTTGTCGCCAGCGCTCGCGAGTACCGATGTGAAGGAGGACGTGGACGATGAACCCGATGATCCACCGAGTACCGATGGCTCGCCCGAGCTGC
>Ga0209935_1004584_pt1 | contig 12608 bp, 20 predicted proteins | sample ThiBio_1000_plan_2_FD_183958 | JGI IMG/M metagenome (GOLD analysis project Ga0209935, IMG submission 183958) | Wastewater bioreactor microbial communities from Cape Town, South Africa - Thiocy_cont_1000_plan (SPAdes) | ecosystem: Engineered > Bioreactor > Thiocyanate-remediating >... | reverse complement strand
CGCAATCGGGGTGCAATCTCTCCCACGCCCCCTCGAGTTTCCGCCAACGAACACGCCGCAGCCAGCTCATTTATTGGGCCTTCTCCCGGCGCGGTCATTGCTGTGGTTGTGACTGCCACAGCAAGCGCGCGTTGCTATTGCGATCGTGTGAGCAGCGAGTGCCAGCCAGCATCGGTTAGTTCTTCTCTCTCTCTCTCTCTCTCGCTCTCTGTGCCGCTCAAGTGCGCCAGCCTTTCTCCTGCGCCAGCCTTTCTCCTGCGCCGCCTTGCACTCGCCACCCAGAGGCCGACTCGACCAGGTGCTGTGTTTACGCCCCAGTCCCACCGCAACTCCGCCACACATCATTTTCATTCCCGGCTCCAAGAGCGGAGGTTGTAGCCTCCGGCGACTGGGAGTGCGACTGGGAGTGCGAACGCATGGAGGACCGGGCAGAGTGGCAGCACCAGCTTGGCGAGCTTGGCTGGCGCCACGCAAGCCCACTAGAACAACATCATCAACAACAACAACAGCACCAACTTGTCCGCTCTCGGTTGGAGCTGTGCCATGTAAGGCAGCCGGGGTTCCTCATGTCGTACTGCGCGAACTCCACGCTGCTTACCGGCCGCCGTCCTCGTCGCTGCGCCGCTCGAGCCGTGCCGCGAGCCTACGCAGGTCCTGCGCGCACGCCACGGCGCCAACCACCAGCGCGCCAGCGATCGTTGCGCCAGTGTCCTACATTTGTTCGCCGTACCCCGATTGTACTTCTCTCCCTCCAGCACGCATCGTCCACGCGAGTTCTCTCATGCTGCCGCCGCGCTCTCTCGCTTTGTTGGCCGTGCTCGCGCGCCCACGCCGTGCTCACGCTCGATCCTGCGGCTGTGGCTCTCGCGGCACTCCTCTCTCTCGCTCGCTTGCACTTGCGCAGTTTCTTGGGGTCTCTTGGCCTTGTTTTGATTCGGTTTGCCAGATACTACCCACCGCGTCATTACACTTCTCACTCGCTCTCCTCCTGCTGCTGCTTGTTTGTTCTTTTCTAGCCGCCACACGCACCACCCACGCTCCCTCCCATCACACTCGCCGGCGCTGCTCGGTCCTCCAACGATCTAGATCTCTCTCTCTCTCTCTCTCACTCGCTTGTTCGTTGTCGTGGCCGCCCACAAGGTTTATGGCCGCTTCGATGTTACTCTCTGATTCGCCGTCGGAAGAACGTCGCCTGCTCGAGCGCGTCGATGTCGCGTTGCATACCTTGAGCGTGTACATACGCCAGGCCGAGACGGCCGCCGAACGCGAACAACGCCTCCTGCATACCATCTCGCAGCTGCGTAAGCTCTCGAGCCCCGACCTCTCGATCGCTTCGTCCGATGAATCCTTCAGCACAGCGGCGTCGCCGTCATCATCGTCCGATGCCTCGAGCACCGCGTCGTCGTCCGGTGGCACCAGCACTCGAAAACGCCTATCCTCTGCAATCGACGATGAACCGCAATCACACGAGAGATCTCGAGTCTCGAAGCGAAGGCGATCTCAACCTGCCGCTGCCGCTGCCGCCACTGCTGCCGTGACCGCTACCGCCACCACCGGCTCGCGTCAGAGCGATTACCTGCACCGCCACCAACAACAGCAGCACCACACCGCCAGCGACTCCAACGCCGCCCGAGCAAGCAGTAACAGCAGCAGCAGCAGTAGCGACTCAGAAAGCCCTCCTTCGGTATCGAGCCGCGTCTTCGAGCCTTCCCTCTACGTCGAGTTCGAAAAGTTCCTCGCCGAGCTGCCGTCGTTCGTTCGCTTCTCGAGCGCCACCCGCGCTCCGTTCTTCACTACCTTGCTCGAAAAGTACGTTGGCCTTTATCCACTCGCATCCACACACACAAACGCAAGCACACAGCCCTCTCTTCTCCCGCGAACGAGGGCTTCAACCGCACCAGCGACCGTTACGTGCAACCCTCGAGTCAGATCGACTTCACCTCGCCGTTACCCTCCACACCACCACCACGCACACGGTGCCGAGAGAGAGCGCGTGCCGCCTATCTCTCTCGGAGGGTTTTTCGCTGCGAGCATGTCGGGCCATTCAAGCGGCCACTCCCAACTATATCGTTTGGGCCTTTGGCAATATCTTTCGCGCGCCAAGAGGAAGAGGAAGAGGAGAGGAAGAAGAGATTCACTGTCTCACGCGCGCCACTCTGCTTTGGATATTCGAATCGTACCCGCGTAGGTTCATTCGGCCGTGCCTGATGCCGCACCCTGACGGCGCTCCGATCGTCGCATATCTCGAGCAGTTGCTCGCACGCAATCGCCTCGTGTCGATCGAATTCAACGTCTCGAACTCGCCCTCGAATGACAGCGCGCCGCTGACACCCGACTGCTTCACGCCCGACAATCCGTGCCGGCTGTGCCTCTCGTGGGAGTTCGTGCCGGCGGCACGCATTACCGACGCCAATTCGCCACGCTCCTCGATGCACACCGTGTGCGGTCGCTGCGCCTCGCGCGTGCTCGCCGTCTCGCAGCTCTACGACCTCTTGATGGAGTTCCAGCAGAACTACGTGCTCGAGCCGCTGGTTCCGGTGGCCGTGCACCAGTTCGAGAACGCGCTCGTGCGCATTTGTTCGATCGCCGGCATCAACACCAGCGACTCGCTCTCGTCGGCACCGACAGGAGACACCTACCTACAACGTACCTCGCCCTTCTCGCCCAACAGCAACAGCAACGACGACGACTCCGCAGGTGCTGTCGGCGAGCTGCTACTCCAGGACGTCGACGATGGCTCGATCGATTCGATGCAAGAATAACAACAGCCGTGCCACCTTCATTCGTTGTCGGCGGTTGCTCCACCGATGAGGAACAGCACGGCCGTCACACCTGGCATTACCGCACCCACTCCTTGGTTTGAGACGTTTATTATCTATTTGTGAATGATGTTGAGATGAGATGAGATGATATGATGAGATCAGTCTGATTGTACTTTACGCCTAGCGTCACTCTCCAATACACTTTGCTCCTATTTGTCCTTTCTGCCAACAACTACAACTACACCAACTACTACAGAGACTATCCCAATAGACATTCGCCACCGGGTTCATTAATCCAGCCCCTTCTCGCAACGCAACTCGAACAACAACAGCAACTGCACTTCACGAGAGAGGAAAAAGGGAAACGCGAATAAGGCTCGCGATAAGCGCGGGATTGAGTTCACCATCGAAATCACGGCGCCGCTCCCTTTCTTTGATCCTCCTACCAAATGAGTCAGCTCAGTCCCTTCTCCGCCTCCTCCTCCGCACCACTACCACCCTCACCCCTCGTTCCCCTCCCAACCACTCACCCCCAAGCCCACCATGTCGCTCAAGGACGATTACGATGAGGCCATCGAGATCACGGCCAAGCAGTTGAAGCGCACGATCTTGGTCCTGATGGGCGTCGCTATCGCTGGCTTCTTCACCGGCAGCCTGGTGCAGTCGACCTTCGCCATCGCCATCCTGTTGATCGGCTTCTTCGGCGCCCACCGTCGCCACACCTGCTTGCTGATGACCGTATGTCTCGCCCTCCCTCCCCTCGGTGGCCGAGCCCTCCGTGTGGCCGAGCCCTTCTCGCCCTTCATTCCTTCATTCTCTGGATGAAGTGAATCCCACGATCGCTGCTTGATCTAACACCCAAATTCTCTGTTGTGTCTCTTGCGCTGTTCTATCTCGCTTGTGAACACAGTATGCCGTCATCAAGATCTCGATCATGGTCATCGCTCTCACGGGTGGCCTCGTCCTCACGACCCTCCTCATCTCGGGCAACCAGGAGCTCTTCAACCAGGTGGTCTCGATCACGCTCGGCGACATGCTCGTCTTCTCGACCCTCGTTGCCTGCCTCACGCTCCTCTACACGCTCTACCTCGCCTTCGTCGTACGTTAATCGCCGCCACGGCAACCCGCCGCTCCACGCCATGCCCTCGCCACCGAGTACTCATCGTTTATGTGCCGCTCGTTCGTACAGTTCCGCTCGATCGGCCTTGCTCTTCGCCTCCGTGCCTTCGTGCGCGAGCGCCGCTACTTGGAGGAGACCGAGGACGTCGAGGCTGCCGAGCAGCCCGCCGCCGTGCCGCCGCCCGCCATGCTCCCGATGCCCATGATGCCGTACCCGCAGCCGTTCGTCATGCCGCAGCCCGTGATGCAGCCTGGCAGCCCGATGCCCATCTCGTTCTACCCGCCGATGTACATGCCCATCCCGCAGCAGGCCTCGGTTGCCGACAAGCAGTAAGTGCTTGCTCGCTCGCTTGCTGGAGCCGCGTACCTCCCTCGTGTGTTCCAGCTCCATCTAGGCGCCCGTGCTCGCTGCCCGCCAGCTCGAGCGCAACGCGCCTGACCCCGACGTCACCGTCAAGGCCCTCCCCTCCCATCACCACACCATCCTAGCCTGTTTCTATCCCTCCTCCCTCCTCTCTCTCTTCCAACAACCATCGCGCTCAGCGACACACTAAACTTCGCGGTCGCTCAGTGTTTGGGCCTTGTAACCTTCTCTTCGCATTCCTCCAACCCAACTGCTCGACTGCTCACTCGGCGACCGCTCGAGGGGAATCGCGAACCTCGGCGCAGAGGGAAGAAGCGCGTTCCTTGTCGTTTGGCTCCACGCGCATCACTCGCACGCTGGCTCGCTCGCTCGCGCAGCACCCGCTCTCGACTGTCTCGCTGCACCGATGGCGTCTCCACACGACAAGACCTCGCGTCCTCACAGGTTCTTCCAGCAGGCTCCCTATCGCTTGGGCAGCCAATGGCTCGAGGACTCGGCCTTGCGTGCCTTCGTAAGAGAGGATCTCTCGCTCCTCCTCCTCGAGCATCCTGCCTGCTCGGCTGCCTGCTAACATCCACCTGCCCTGTGCTGTGCCTTGACTACAAGATGAAACGAACGGTACCCAAGGAGATCATGGCCGAGATCGAGCCCGATCTCGAACGATTTGGTTGGCGCGTGGTCGAGGACATCTGGGAGCTCGGCAAGACATGCGAGCGGTGCGTCGCCATACGAGCTCCTCGCCGAGCACCTCGACGCCTCGATCTCTCTCACTCACACGCACACACACCTCTTGTGCGTAGACCTGAGAACCATCCGCGCTTGATCCATGTCGATGGTTGGGGGAATCGAGTCGATCGTATCGTGGTACATCCTGCTTGGGTCAAGTTGCAGGAGATCTCTGCTGAGGAGGTACCTCCATCATTGCCATCATCTCGCTCGCTCGCTCGCTCGTTCGATATCTCTCTAATGCCATCAACAACTCGTGCGTATAGGGATTGATCTCGATCGGTTATGTTCGAAAGCAACGCGAGTTCAGGTTCGATACTCCATCATCGATCCTCTATCGACCACCTCGTTAACCTTCTTGCCCTCGACTCGCATAGTCGCTTGTATCAAATGGTGAAGCAATATCTGTTTGCCTCGCCATCGGCGGTCTTTGGATGCCCGCTTGCCATGACCGATGGAGCTGCTCGAATGTTCGAGCTCCACGCCCCTGAGGTAGGCATCCATCTTGGCTCTCGACAGGCAACCGAGCTCTACCGATTAACCCATCTCTCTCTCTCTCGTGTGTGAAGCCCTTGAAGAGCAAGATCATGGCGCATCTGTTGTCGCGAGATCCTGCAGAGTTCTGGACCTCAGGTCAATGGGTACACGATGCAATCGATCATCTCGACGTACCTCGGTGCGATTGCTCACGAGTTCCATTTTGAATGGCAGATGACCGAGCGCACTGGTGGATCGGACGTCTCCAACACCGAGACGATCGCTATTGCTCAGCCCGATGGGTCGTATCAGTTGTACGGCTACAAGGTACGAGCTCGCGCATCCCTCACTTCATCTGCCTGACCGAGCGTCCCGACTCACTCTCACTCTCCACACGCGAGTAGTTCTTCACATCGGCCACAACGTCGAAGATGGCCATTGCTCTGGCGCGAATTGTAGCTCCTGATGGTTCCGTGGTGGCTGTACGAATGCGATACATGCCATTCATTGATTCATTCGGCTCCGACTCACTGTGTGTGGGCGCGCCGTGATCGTTGTTGATGCAAAGGGAACGCGAGGACTGTCGGCTTTCTTCGTGACAATCCACAATGACGCCGGCGAGTTGAACAACATCGTCGTGCACAAGCTCAAGGACAAGTTCGGCACTCGTGCTGTTCCTACTGCGGAGCTGGAGCTCGTCGGAACACCTGGCTACTTGCTTGGCACTGCTGGCCGGTTCGTCATCGTCGTACTCGCTCGAGAGACAGCTCGCGAGAGATTTCGCTTACTCACTCGAATGCAACAGCGGTGTGGCAGCCATCGCTTCCATGTTCAACGTGACTCGAATCTACAATTCGATTCACTCGGTGAGCTCGATGCGTCGTGCCATCGCCGTCGCTCGAGATTACGCCACCCGAAGGAAGGCCTTCGGAAAGATGCTGCGCGACTACTCGCTTCATATGCGAACGCTCGCCAGCATGGAAGTCACGTTCCGTGGCTCGTTGTACTTTGTTCTCGACGTCATCAACATTCAAGGCCGAGTCGAGTGTGGTGTTGGCTCTCGTGAGGACAATGAGCTCCTTCGCTTGTTGACGCCGCTCATCAAGCTCTTCACTGCTCGCTTGGCGTTGCCAATCATCACTGAGGTATCAATCGATCTACCTGCTTGCCTGCTTGCTTGCTTGCTTGATTCTTGTATTGACTCGAAGCATTCCTCGTTCGTACAGGGAATCGAGAGCCTCGGTGGCCTTGGTTACCTCGAGGATGCCTCCGATCTCCCATCGCTGTTCCGCAACGCGCAAGTCGGTACCATCTGGGAGGGCACCACCAACATCCTCTCGCATGATTTGCTTCGAGGTACGGTGTCCGACCGATGCGGTGGAGTTCCGAGGAGTGGCGCTCACTCGTGTGTGTGTGTGTCGTTCTGTATCCTTGAAATAGCCTTGCAGCATACGCCTGGCACGATCGACACGTTTGCTGCTCTGGTGCGACGCAAGATCCAAGCTCCGAGCTCGAGCACTTCGTCTCCAGCTCTCGCCAACGCCACGGCTCGTGTCTCCGAAGGCCTCGAGCGTATCCAGACCTTCTATACCTCGATCGGCGGTGGCCACAAGGCCGACCAGATCGAACCGATCTCGCGCGAGTTCGCCTTCCTGATGAGTGGCGTCTACGCAGGCGCCGTCTTGATCGAGCACGCGCATTGGAGCGGCAGCGCCATCGACCAAAAGGTGGCGCAGCGTTGGGCCATAGCACACATTGGACAGCTCTCCGAGATTCCGAGCGATGCCATCTGTGCCGAAGACAAGCAGCTCGCGCTGGTACGGTCTCCATTGCTTTCGGTGATCGACTGAGCCGCTCCACTGACGATACTTGCTTCCCGCGCGTGCAGGATGGGTGGTCTGATGCGGTCGATGTTTGCGCTGTGACTCGCAAGATCCGAGCCAAGTTTTAGGCGCACTCGTGCAATCTACCTATCTATCGCTTCTCAGTATCAGTCTCTCTATCTATATCTCGTCTTGCGTTAGGCGGTTGCGAGTGCACCGAATGTGATTGGCGTGTATGCAGTGATGGCCTTTATGCACAGCGACCAGAAAAATACAATAGATGGAAAAGAAGAAAGGCAGCAGCAGCAGCAGCGAGAGGGAAGAGGAATGCAAGATATGTTGGTTGGTGTTGGTGTGGATAGTGTGGATGGGAGTCGAGTCAGTCTGAGAGAGAGCGAGTGCGCATGCCGATGGGCAAGAGACTCTCGAGCAGGTTCACTTGGCGCCAAAGAGATTGTAGATCGTCTTTCGACGGTCCTTCTTGACTCCAGCGCCATCGCCCGCAGCGCCGTCCTTCTCGACATTGCGTGAGAGTAGTTTGCTTCCGCGCACCGACTTGCGCAGGAGCTTGGATCGGCTCTGCTTGAGCTGTGCTGGTGGCTCCTCCGGGGTTGGTTTCTCGGCCACGAGGAGCACTTGGGCTACGCGTAGCAAGCAAGCAAGCAAGTAACGAGCCGTTCATAATTAGCACAATCCATCAAGCTGGAGCGAAGGTGAAGAACCCCCGGTTCACGTACCATTCTTCTTCCACGCGGCGCCTGATACCGGCTCGCTCGACGCCGGGTCGGAGGAGCTTTGTTGTGACGACGACGATGACGACGAAGACGATGAGTCGCTGTAGCCCATGAGCTTGGCGAGCTCCGGCGGTGGCGCTTGCTTCTTCCACTTGACCTCGGTTCCCGAAGCAATACCTCCGGCAGCGTAGCGGCGTTTCAGCATGGCAATGTCCTCGCTCTCCTCGACGTTGACGTGTGATTGACCGACCATGATGAAGCTCTTCTCGCGGGCCTCGTACAGTTGCTACCCACCATCGGATCGTCAGTACATTGCCACTCTCGCGGTAACAGCTGATATTGGCGTCAGATTGGAACATACCTCGATGATCTGATCGGACGATGTGCTGATGCACTCCATGACGGCGAGATAGAACATGTCGGCCTCGACCTCATCGGCGAACGAGAAGCCGGCCAAGATGTTGTTCATCTCGAATGTGTGAAAGTATGGCGTCTCCATGTGGTACTCGAAACCAGTGTACAGCTCTTGTTCGAACACCACCGAGTGATTCTACGGCACGCGCGCAATACCATACCATGCCATATGGCTGGCGTGAGTAGCTAGCGTTCGGGAAGCGATCGTGGTGTCGACACGGCACGGGAGCACAAGCTGTTCAAACGTACGGGATTCCAGCCTTCGAGATCGATCAAGCGCAGGTAGTGAGCGCTGGCCATTTGGAGGTTGGACTCGGTGACGATCGCCAAGCCACCCATCAAACCGGTGTAGCGCCACTTGTTCGAGCCGGGTTTGCAGACATACAATCGCGCTACGGCGAGCGCATGGATCTTTTGGCAGAGATCGAGCGTACGACCGATCCACTCGAGCTCCTCGGCGTTAAACGAGCAGTGCTCCTCCTCAGCCATCGCGCGGTGCTCGTCCGAGATCTTGTCGTCGATCGTGGTATCGACACTCATACCAATCAAGCGAGCAGTCGAGAGGAGTTCCTCTAGAGTGATCGATCATCACAGAATCCGTCAATTTCTGGATCTCTCGCTCTCGCTCTCTCTCGCTCTCTCTCGCACTCAAGAGACATACCCATGGTAAGACCTCCAGCCTCGACAGGCAATGCAGTAGAGCGCTGCACCAACGTGTCCTCTTGGCGCAGAACCTCGACGACGGCATCAGCGACGTACGCAAGCCTTCGCGTCGATGATAGCATGCCTTCGTCACGCAGAATCTCGGGCACATCGGCTTGCTCCGCTTGCGGCTGATAGAGCAACTGCTCGAGCTGCAGCTTGATTCGGCGCGGGAGATTGAAGAGATGCCAATCTTTGCGGTTGGCAACGAAGCGACGAAGCTCGCCGACCGTGTTGACGTCGTAGGCCTGGAAGAAGCGGAGCCACTCGGCGGCGATGGCGGGATCTCGCTTGAGCTTGGTGGCCGTGAGCTTGAGCAGGCCTTCGATCGGCTCGGTGCTGCCGCCCTCTTCCGGAGGCATGAGCGTGAGCGTCAGGAGCGAGGTCGATGTATCGTTGATGCTCGGCAGATCGGCCGGGTCGGTCTCGGTGAGGATCTTGGTCGCGGCGGCGATGGCGGCCTCGCGTTCGATCTCGCGCTGGCGGTCGCGCTCGGCCGCCTTTTGTCGCTCGATCAACTCGAGCGGGTCGATCTCGGGCAGGTCATCCGGTACGTCCTCGTCGGCAATCTCCTCGTCGAGCACCGGCGATACCTTGTGGTTCGCGAGCTCCTCCTCGGCGAGCGATGGGCCGGCTGAGCGCTGCGAGGTTTGTTGCGACTTGTTGAGCAACAGCGAGAGTCGCGACGACTTGGTGGGGCTGTCTTGCTGCTTGATGCGATCGAGCGGGTTGAGCTTGGGCTTGAAGGTATAGAACTCATCCTCCTGTGCCACCTCAGCCGAGCTAAACTCCTCGTCGTAGTCGTCGTCATCATCATCATCGTCGTCGTCGTCATGACGCGACTTGCTAGTAGCTGCTGGCGATGTGATCGTAACGGTAGGCGCTGCAGCAGGAGTGGTGGAAGCGGTCGTCGTGTTGGTGTTCGACGAGGACACACGAACGGAGCTCGCATCCGAGGTAAAGTCCGACAAGTGCTCGGTCGACGCGAATGTGAAGGTTCCCGAGGTGGGATGCGAGCTGGGAGCCGGAGTGGCGCTCGTCGAGGAGTCGGAGTTGTTCTCGGTGGCGACCTCGGCGGCTGACGTTGGAGCCGCGACGCCATTGGAGCCGTTGTGGTGCGCGACGCCATTAACGCCTGCGTCGTCTTTGCTCGACGGCGCGACGCTTGCGCCATTGGCAGCGGCGGTGAGGATCGCGACAACGGCGGCAGTGGAAGACGCGGGTCCATTGGTGGCGGTAGCGGCTTCCGCCGATGATGGCGGCGTCGCGGTGGTGGCGGCCGCCAACGCCGTGTAGTCCTCGTCACCCGGAACGTACTCGGGCTCGGTCGTGTGTGAGGGCGCCGACTCGACGCTAGTATTCACGGCGGCGGTGGCAGTAGAGAAGGCGTCGAGTACCGACGATGCGGCAGCGGCTCCGGCGGCGGTGTTGGCGTCGCCGGTGTCGTTGTAAGGATCATCGTAGGTGCCGTAGCTGTCGGCATCGAAGCTGTACGGATCGTATGAACCAGAAGTAGCCATGACGGTACTCTCGTCACTCGTTGGTGCTCACGTATATCAGGGGTGGTGTGGATACACGGGAGTGAGCGATAGCAGCAAGCACCGACGCACAACCGACCTCGATCGATCGTATCGTTGAAGCCAAGAAGAACAACGACAAGAACAACGCGCAGCGCGTGCGAGTGTGTCCTCCGCTCCTTTCCGACGAGACTCCCCCTCAATCAACCCTGGATACTCTCTCTCTCCCTTGCAACCTCCACTATCAATACGTCGTCCAGACCTTCCCCCAACGTGTGCTATGAGAGAGAGCGAGAGAGCGGATACCGCAGTGCTGCTTGTGCTGTTGAGCGAGGAGGGTGACGAAACAACTGAAAAATCGCCAGGACCGCAGCGAAAGTACCGAAAATCTTCGGTGCCTTAAGGCTCCGATCAAGCTCACTATGCCTCGATGGCATTTATGGTCTTTTTCTCGTTCGTTTATTCGATCGTCTCTCGCTCTCCTTCACACGCACACACAGCGTACGCATACACGCTCGTAAACCACGACCGCAACACCATCCCTAGCCCCCAACACACCTCGATACGCCTCTCAAACGATAGCTCTACACCTACTGACCAGTGTCGTGTGTATTTTTTCTCGATTTTCTTCGGTTTGATTTCGATTGCGATACACAGAACCACTCTCACGCGCGCTCGACTCGACTCGACACACGCACAATGTTCAAGCAATACGACACGTGGCGCAACCATCCCTCGATCCGTGTCATGGGTCTGCGCGATGCACGACATGTATTTCCTGGATTCGGCACGGCTGCCTTGATCTTCGTCACGTTGTGGGCCGCCAACAAGGTCTTTGGCAGCAGAGACCACGACGACCACCACGGCCACCACGCCGGCGGTGCTGGCGGACACAAGCAGATCGGCCACCACTAGAGACGCTCTCGCCCACACGCACTGCTCGACCGCGCGAGTACGATAGAACTCCCATATGCGCCTCGATTCATATCTCGATCGAGTGCTAGTGGCCGTGTTCTATCGCACGCTCTCGCGACTCGTCTATCCTGTACAGTATCATCGAACATATCCATCCATCCACGCACTCTCGAGTCCTCGCTCCAATGGCGGCGGACCGCGCTCGATCCTACGCGGTTCGCTTCGACTCACCACCAATCACGTCGGCCACTCGCATCAATAAACCACCGTCCTCCTGAGCCTGAACCTGACCTGCACTCGCGCTCGCATTCGTTCATTCGTTCATTCGCTCGCTTGCTGCAACCTCTCGAGCTCGATCGTCTGCCTCTCTCCCTCTCTATGCCAACAACACGATAGCCGCCATGCTACGCAGGACCGGAACTCCCATTCGTTGGAGCCTGGTGTTCACCATCACGGGCCTCGGGATCCTGCTCGTGACGGCGTACTCGCTGTTGGTGCTCGACGGCGAGCGAGTGCCGCCGCTGACGATGAAGCACGACGGACAACCCGAGCGAGCTGCCTCGTGGCTTCAACGCGAGCCGATCGGTCTCACACAACGCAAAGTCATGTCGCTCAAGATCGAACTGCCGTACGATGGCATGGCCGAGCAGTCGGTGTCAGCAGAGGAAGAGGCGGTATGCTCGAGTCCATACCATGCTCGATGCGCTTGATACACGCGACTCGATCGATCGATCGATTGATTGCTTGGGCCGAGTGCTGACATCGTTCCGTGCGATACATGCGCCTGCTGATCTTGCAGAGATGGGAGCAGGTCTCGAGACCGTTCGAGCTCGTTCGTAAGCTCACGCGAGATCGTGATTATCGAGAGCAAGTATCTCGACGATGTCGCTCGATGCATCAACTCGTTGCTGTATGTCAGACGAAGCTACCGTTCGATAGTGCCTGGATTGATTGGTTCATGGTGCCATATAGCTCGCTGATGCTGAATGTCGAGCGGAGTGGATGTGGACTCTCTCGTACGGCAACATTACTCGGATCGATATGATGCGTGGATT
>Ga0209935_1004581_pt1 | contig 12609 bp, 15 predicted proteins | sample ThiBio_1000_plan_2_FD_183958 | JGI IMG/M metagenome (GOLD analysis project Ga0209935, IMG submission 183958) | Wastewater bioreactor microbial communities from Cape Town, South Africa - Thiocy_cont_1000_plan (SPAdes) | ecosystem: Engineered > Bioreactor > Thiocyanate-remediating >... | reverse complement strand
CGATCGAATCATCGTCATCGTCAAGATGGCTTGCTTCATCCATGATGGAGCATATCGATGACGATCCACGTGCCATGTGAACGTATCGGGAAGCCATTGATTGGCTCCAATCACATACACTCGATGGCTTGCCGAGAAGGCGATGAGACCTCGATGCTCGTCGAACGCAACTGCATAAGGCCGCTCGCTGCGGCAATCGAAGGATGAGATGCGGTGGCCTTCGGGCGAGTATGCGATCAGATGCCGGGCCGTGTTGTCTGCAACGATGATTCGGCCGTGGTTGTCGATGCATACGCAACGTGGGTTCTTGAGGAGTGGGTTACATTGAGCGCCTTCGTTGGCTGCAATGTCGAGCAAGAGCGATCCATCAATCAACGACAGGACTCGCACTTGGTGGTTGATACCCGAGGTAACGACGATTCGACCTCGCTCGTCGTCGATCGCAATGCCATCAAGGCTCCCAGCAGCGTAGCTCGTCACATACGAGAGATCGACCAACGACAATACTTGCACTCGATTGTTGAGACTGTCCGTGACGAGAATACGGCGTTGCCGGTGATCGATAGCGAGGCCGCGAGGATGGTTGAACTCGAGTTCTCCTGAGCCCTTGGTGCCGCAGCTGGCGAGCAGCGAGTAGTCGGCCAGGGAGAATGCTTGGACGCAGTGCTTGAAGGCATCTACAACTATCAATCGATTGTGTGCATGATCGACGACAACGTCTGACAAGCAACGGAACTGGCGGTCTTGGTCGCCGTACGACCCGAACGCCGACACGAACGAGCCATCCTCCGACGAGAATGCTTGTACTTGGTTGGTGATACTATCCGCTACGAACAAGAGACCGCGATACTGGTCGAATGCCAAGGCAAAAGGACGCTGAAACTCGCCGTTCGCCGTGTCATCGAGTGAGAACTTGATGGGTCCAAGGTTGAGGTGTGGAGCCTCCTGGCGTGGGAGTTGCAGGAACTGCTGAAGCAGCATAGGAGAGATGCGCACAGGAGGTGGGCGTGTGTGACTGAGTGTCGATGCGCAGGAGAGGGACAGGAACAGTGCCCGTGTGAGACGACATCCTCGTACGAACCACTCGACTGTGGGATGCCACGATTAACGCAACACATGAACACAAACGCGTGCTCATGAACAGATACAATACTCTCCAAGCAACCGAGTAGAGTATGGTGTCGTCCATTAGGGGGCTGGATAGATTCTCGGTGGCTCGGGTATTACGGCCATCGAGTTCGACCCTCTCGCACATCATTCGCTCACTCGCCTGCTCGCTTGCGCACCTCCTATCTGCTTCTCTCCTCGATGCCCCCTCGCGTGGCTCCCAAGACAAGGACGACGACCACTTCGTCGTCGTTGTTGGCACCAAAGGGTCGAGTGACCAAGAACTCACAGAAGGTGAGTTCGCCTATCAAGAGCATCGTGAAGCGTGGTGCCAAGTCGACGGCTGCTCAAGGCAAGGCAAAACCTAAGGTTTTGGCTCCTGTCTCGAGCAAGGCCAAGGGTAAGGCCAAGGGTAAGGCCAAGGGTAAGACCAAGGCTCAAGCTTCCAAAGTCGATGACGACGATGCGGAGGAGGACGAGGACGATGAGTACTATGATGACGATGATGTCGCGGCAGCGTACGACGACGATGAAGCAGACGAGCTGCCAAGCAAGGTCGCAACGACGTACAACTACGTCAATGAGGAATCGATACCGCAAGAGTTCATGTGCTCGATCTGCCTGAGTCCCTTCGTCGATCCGATCGATGTAGCGTGCTGTCGAACGACCTTTTGTAGCGACTGCTGCAAGACGGCGCGCGCGTGTCCCATCTGCTCCGAGCCACGGTTCACGACCGTTCCATCGTCTCGACTCATTCGCAACGCAGTCGACAATCTTCATGTCTCGTGCGACAAGTGCCACTTGATCATGAGACGCGAGCACTTTGAATCTCATCGCAAGTCGCGGTGTCTCGGCCGTACGAAGAAGGAGCCTCTCCCGGTCACGGTCTCGAAACTACGCGAGCAACTGCACGAGCTACAGTCTCAATATCAAACCGATCTCTTGACGCCATGTCGATACTTTACTTCGATCGGACCTCCGTTCGTGAGACGCACCGGACCCGTAGTCGAGCTACGAGCAGTTCTATCACCATCGCCCAACTATGCACCGTACATTCAAGCCGGATTTCTTCACTACGTTGCTATCGATCGCTTCTCGGAACACGAGTACACCTATGGTACATACATGTCTTGTTCATATCAACACGACTACGGTGGCCAATTTGGCCATGACTAACATATGAGCTCCCCTCTCTCTCTCTCAATATACTTGCTCGTTTGTGGTGTGACAGCCTATAGTGGTGTCGATTACACGTACTCGCTCCTGGCGCTCGAGGTATTCGTGCTACCTGACAAGTATCGACCTCGAGCCTCCACCTCTCGCACGATCACTGCTGGTGCCTTTACGGTCCATCGAGATGGTCGAGTACTCATCTCTGCCGATGTTGCAAATGCGGTCTTTAGGTACTTTCTGATTATGCCATCAATTCCCGTGAGGTGATATTGTTTTCTCACCCTACCAATCGTTTGATCACCACAAGGCCGGTTGGAGAGATCACGTTCAAGACCATTACGCTCAGCGCTACCTATACTATCGAGTAGAACGACCGTAGTCGAACTGCTATCCACCACGAGTATTGGAACTCACTCACTCACGATATCTCACTCTACTGAGCCAACGTTGAAATGAACAAACACATTGATTTTGATGAGTATGATCTAGAGCATCTCAAAGATCAAGAACAACAGTTCGTTTGGAACTAGCGATACGATCGATTCGTGAACGAGCGATCGGATCATGGCCATGGTTAGGGCTGCTTGTTTCATGTACTTGGGAGCGTAGGCATGTCGATCAGGCCGCCAGATGAACGTATCGGGGAGCCATTGATTGGCTTCGATCGCGTGCACCTGATTGCCTGCCGTGAAAGCAATGAGGCCTCGATATTCGTCGAAAGCAACGCCCCATGGTCGCCACGAAGTACACTCGAACGACGAAATGTATCGGCCGTACGGTGTGAAGGCTTGCAAGCGCGAGTTGCGAGCATCGGCGACGATGATTCGACCGTGGTTGTCGATGCATACCGACGAGGGCTGATTGAACTGCCCAGGGAGCTTGCCGAATGAACCGAACTCGAACAAGAACGAACCATCGATGGCGTACACGAGCACTCGGTGATTGGCAAGGTCTCCGACGATGATACGATCGTGGTGCTTGTCGAGCTCGACAAAGTTCGGGACACATTGCGGTGGCAGTGCGGCATTCATGTCGAGCTCGAACAAGTACGAGCCGTCGATGGTCGACAGTACCTGCACGCGTTGATTGAGACTATCGACCACCATGACTCGATCTCGCTCGCTATCAACGCACAGTCGCGTAGGCTGACGGAACATGCCGGGCCTCACACCGTGTCTGCCGATGCTGAACAAGAACGAAAGGTGCTCCATCGAGAAGACCTGCAGTCGATGGTTCAACGAGTCGGCAGCAAAGACACGTCGGCCCTTGTGGTCGATCGCAACGCCGATCGGGCCATTGAACTCACCATCGAACGAGCCCTCATGACCGAACATGCTCACAAACAACCCGTCGTCATCGGTCGAGAACATCTGGATGCGTCGACAGCCACAGTCCGGCACGAACACGAGCCCGCCCACGGGATCGAACGCCACGCTCGTGACGTGGAAGAACTCACCGCGACCACCGACACCAAATCGTCGTCCAAGCGAGAACCGGAAGAGGGGTATGCGCTGCGGCATAGCGGTCTCACGGTGTTGGTGAGCGCCTTGGTGAGAGAAGAGAGAAGAGAGAGCGCAGGTAGGAACAGCAACCACCACAACCCACTCGCTCATTCACTCATCGAGGCACACACGCGCGCAGAAAGAGGAATGGAATGGTTTGTTTGAGCTCAAACGGGATTTGTTTTTATCGGACAGTACAAGTACACACTGAGGAGAGAGACCGAGCGCACTGAGACGCTTAGGCACGCTCACCACGGATGCGGCGGGCCAGCTGGATGTCCTTGGGCATGATGGTCACGCGCTTGGCGTGGATGGCGCAGAGGTTGGTGTCCTCGAAGAGGGCGACCAAGTAAGCCTCCGAGGCCTCCTGGAGAGCGCCGACGGCGTTCGACTGGAAGCGGAGGTCGGACTTGTAGTCCTGGGCAATCTCACGCACGAGGCGCTGGAACGGGAGCTTGCGGATGAGGAGCTCGGTCGACTTCTGGTAGCGACGAATCTCACGGAGAGCGACCGTTCCCGGTCGGAAGCGATGGGGCTTCTTGACACCTCCGGTCGAGGCACCCGACGAGGTGGTGGCCGACTTGCGCGCGGCCTTGGAGGCGACTTGCTTGCGAGGGGCCTTGCCACCGGTCGACTTGCGGGCGGTCTGCTTGGTACGGGCCATTGTTTCTGAGGGAGGGGCGGAGGGAGCTGAGGGGGAGACGAGGTGCTCGGGTGTTGCGGAAGATGAGAGAATGAAAAACCGAGCGACCGACACGGCTTTATATACCCACTCCTGTAACGTTATTCTTACGATCGTCATTGCTCTACTACACTAGTCCGTTAGTCCGCATTCAATGAGCCTGTGGTTGCTCTATTGTGATCTTGTTCTGTGACTCGCTCCGAAGATTGGAATGGGTAGAAAATCAATCCGATGGGTAAAATTCACAAAAGTGTCTGATACGTGTAGTACTGTTATCTGGCTACATACTTATCATCAAACGAAAAAATCAGGCACTCGATTATCGATAGAAACATCGAAAATATCCCTGAGAAAGTAGTGGCAGTCGCAACAACCACAATCGAATCCAACCAACAAATCTCCAAGAAAACGCCAAATCATCGCTTGAATCGCAAGTTTACTTCATATTCGTATGTGTTACACGTATTTCAATAATAGACTGATGATACAGGAGGAGTACAAAATTATTCACACCACCAAACACAATATTCAGTGGACTTGCTGTGGTATGGGCTGAGGAATAATCAAGGGTCTCGATGGATGAGTGGTGGATACGTTGGTTGATGATAGATAGATTGCCACTGCGCTCATTCGGTGGTTGGTATAAGTACATTGGGCTGGGTACTGCGGCAAGGGAGGCGAGGGTACACATACGCAGTGTACAGTACATGTCTCATCGCCGTTGTACAACTGCGGCGAGCCAGTCCATAGCCTCGAAGACTCCTTGCCCCGTGGCAGAGTTGCATTCGAGCATGAGAGAGCGACGCCCTTGCAAGGCCGTATGGAGCTTGATGCGTATTGCAATCTCCTCCATCGATAGCTCGCGGAGACCTGCCTCCTCTCGTGGTAGGTCTTGATCACTCGTCACGGTTGACTCGGTTGTTGTCATCTCAGATACGTGGGGCTCCTGAGCATCAGTCGCATTGACGCCGATCGAGACTGGATCTCGCCTATTTGCAAGAACCAAGATCGGCTTGCCTTGCAGCTCCGGCACTTGAGATAGCTTCTCAAGCCAGTAACGACCTCCTTCGAGTCCTTCGGGTGTCGCTGCATCGAACACAAACACCACCCCGCAGGCGTTCTCAAAGTACCCTCGGAACAATGGCCGGAGCTATGTCGTCGATCGATCCAATCACTGAGCGTCTACAAGCACTCGTGTCGGAGACGATGGCATCTCATACCTTCTGGTCCATTCCTTCGATATCAAAGTATACCATCGAAAAGTCTCGGTATCGCGCAATCTCGACTGAGAAGCCTGTACATGCTTGTAAGCCAACGTCGGAGCCATCTCAATCATGAACTCGATGGCACAACTTACCTACGGTCGGCTCGTTTTGCTCAGGACATGCATTCTTGAGCACCGAGGCCAGCTGCACAACAAGCATTAGCTGCCTGCGCCTGCAGAACGATCAAGTGTGCTGCTCGTGTGGTCGGCTGATTCTATGTACCTGACGCTTGCCACTGCCATGAGGCCCAATCATGAAGATAGGAATATCCAATTGGTACCCGAACAGCTTCTTTAGTTTCATGATCGATCAATCACAGTCACGTGTAGAGGACCTCCACTCTCTGTCGTTAGATCTTGGTGATGTTGGGGGTTTCGCTAGGGTGAGTGGGAGGGAGCGGTTGTTCGTGTGAGAGAGCGACAGAAGAGTGAGCGAATCGATCGCTGTTCCTGCCGCTCCTCCTGCTCTGGTCTCGCACCTCCCTTTGACGATGAGGCTCGCCTCGATGTCGCGACCCCGAAGGACTCATCTTCACACATTGCGAGAGCGATCGCTTGCAACTAACCAACCCAACCAATCAATCAATAAACTGGTCGATCACACACTTGATATGTGAGTGTGTGCAAGGGGAGCTACTGCTACTGCTACTGCGTTCGCTTGAGGTTGGCGCTGCTCTTTGTGGCTTCGTTGTCTCGTTGCCGCTGCCGTTGTGCTGCTTCAGTGTGTCCTCTAGTACCTCGTTTCTCGGCTGAACCCGAGCCCGGTAGCTCTCGTACTTGTCGTTCGCGTGTGAGCTGGAAGATGAGCGACCCCAGCGACTGCGATGCTCGAATCAAGTTCTCGATTGGCAGGCAGCTACAAGGCACGACCAATGGTACATTCACGGTGCCCTTCGGCTTGGCGTTCGACCATCATCGAGGCCTCCTGTTGGTTGCCGATTTCGGCAACCATCGGGTGCAAGTATTCTCGAGTGATGACGGCTCGTTCGTGTCCAAGTTCGGCTGGTACGGCCGCGAACCAGGCGCGCTCAGTCACCCGATCGCCTTGGCGATCGACCACGACAACGATCGTGTCTTCGTCACCGACACCGACAATAATCGCATACAATCATGGTCTCTGAGCGAGCAATCGTTCTTGTCGTGCATCGGCAAGCATGGATCGGGAGATCTCGAGTTCAATACTCCTCGAGGCATTGCGATCGACAAGCATCATGATCGCATCATCGTCGCCGATATCAAGAACCGCCGATTGGTGTTCTTGTCGTCGATCGATCTCTCGTTCTTGTTCGAGATCAGCGGCAAGCAAGGATCGCAACCTGGAGAGCCCTGCTCGGCATCAGGAGCGGCGGTCGACCATGATCGACATCGAATCATCGTCTCGGATTATCACAATCATCGAGTGCAAGTGCTGTCGTCGATCGATGGCTCGTTCTTGTTCGAGTTCGGCTCTCTCGGCAATCAACCAGGCCAGTTCAATTATCCTCAAGGACTGTGCATCGACAACCACGGCCGAATCATCGTCGCCGACTGCAGTAACCATCGATTGCAAGCATTCACGCCCGAGGGCCATCACATCTCATGCTTCAAGTATCTTCAGCGCCCATTCGCGGTCGCATTCGACGAGCATCGAGGTCTCATCGCCTTCTCGGCAGGCCATCGAGTGCATGTGATTGGAGCCAATCAATGGCTTCCCGACACCGAGTTCACATGGCGTGTGGATCGCCATCATCGAGCCCCATCATGGATGAAGCAAGCCATCCTGACGATGACGATGATTCGATCGCTGGTCGATGAGTGTTCGGCAATGTCGATGATTCCGAACGAGCTCTTGTTCGAGATCTTCTCGTTCCTTTGACGATGAAGCTCGCCTCGATGTCGTGGCCTCGAGGGCTCATCTTCCCACATTGCCATTGCGAGAGCGATCGCTCGCAACACCCACCCAACCAACCCAACCAACCAACCAATCAATAAACTGGTCGATCACACACTTGATATGTGCGTGTGTGCAACGAGAGAGAGATTGGGTTCGCATGAAGTTGAGCGCCACCGAGCCAGACCTCAGGACCAATGGCGTATTTATGAGGCCTCTCGGCTTGGCGCTCGAACAACAAACGAAAGCGCGCTTGCAGTTGTGTGGTCGTTAGTGCGCTCGCAGGGTGTCAGGTTGTTTGTGTGGTACAGTTTGGTGGCACATCAGTTGGCCGCCACTCGATTGGCCGAGTGCGCCACTGTGCGCGAATATCAAGTCGCGATTCATCACATCACGGCGCACTTGTTGGCGCGTTGTTGTCGAGACGGGACAGGTGATGACGGCGGCGCACTGGTTGTCTCTGTCTCGGATTGTTGGTGCTCAAGAGGCAGCTCGCACTCTTCTGGAGGCTCGAGCATTGCGAAGATCTCGAACAAGAGCTCGTTCGGAATCATCGACATCGCCGACGACCCATCGACCAGCGATCGGATCATCGTCATCGTCAAGACGGTTTGCTTCATCCATGATGGAGCATGTCGATGTCGATCTGGCTGCCATGTGAACGTGTCGGCAAGCCATTGATTGGCTCCAATCACATGAATTCGATGGGTTGTGGAGAAGGCGATGAGACCTCGATGCTCGTCGAATGCAACTGCCCATGGCTTCTCGCTCTCCCAATGGAAGGGCGAGATATGATGGCCCTCGTGTGTGAATGCTTGTAACCTGCGGTTGTGGGTGTCGGCGACGATGATTCGGCCATGGTTGTCGACGCACAGTCCTTGAGGATTGCTGAACTGGCCTGCTTGATTTCCAAGAGAGCCGAACTCGAACAAGAACGAGCCATCGATCAACGACAATACTTGCACTCGATGGTTGTTGGAATCAGAGACGATGATTCGATCTCGATCATGATCGACCGCAAGGATTGTTGGCAAGTCGAACTCGCCTGGCTGAGATCCTCGTTTGCCGATGGAGAACAAGAACGAGAGATCGATCGACGACAAGACTACCAATCGATGGTTGTGGCTATCGACGATGATGACGCGACGATGATGCTTGTCGATCGCAATGCCTTGAGGAATCTTGAACTCGAGATCTCCTGATCCATACTGGCCAATGCATGACAAGAACGATTGGTTGCTCAATGACCATACTTGCACTCGATTATTGTCGCCATCAACGATGAGGATGCGATCATGATCGTGATCGATCGCAGTGCCACATGGCTGCATGAACTGGCCTGGTTGGTTACCGAACGAGCCAAACTTGGCCACGAACGCGCCATCTTCGGTCGAGAATACTTGCATCCGCTGGTTGAGAGTATCGGAGACGAGCAGGAGATCTCGATGATGGTCGAACGCAAGTCCGAGTGGCATGTCGAACTGGCTATCCTCGTCCGGTTGGCAGGTGCCAAGCGAGAACTTGATTCGACGGTCAGCGTCACGTAGGTAGTCGCTCATATCTTCCAATTCGCCCTCTCAACATCAAGGTGCTCCAGCCAAGCCCAAGGGATGGGCATCAACTACGAGATGCAGCGACGCAACGGCAACGAAGCAACAATGAGGGCACGCCGATGGAACTAAGAACAGCACCGACTACCAATCAACCTCAACCTGAAAGACATCAGACCCTCGGAGCAGAGAGGAATAGAAGGTCACGACCATACATTAATCAAAGTAAACATGTACACACGTGGGAGATGTAGCTAGATAGACAGATCGAGGGATAGATACATGGATAGATACAAGGTATGATATGCCTCCGGATGAACGATCGAGGACGGGCTGGATTAGAGCACGGGGCACTCGATGCTCGGTGCTTGCCAACCAGTGGTCTGCGGTACTTGTTGCTGCTCGAGAGCCACGGCAGTATGGGAAGATGAGCCCTCGAGGCCACGACATCGAGGCGAGCCTCATCGTCAAAGGAACGAGAAGATCTCGAACAAGAGCTCGTTCGGAATCATCGACATTGCCGAACACTCATCGACCAGCGATCGAATCATCGTCATCGTCAAGACGGTTTGCTTCATCCATGATGGGGCTCGATGATGTCGATCTGGACGCCATGTGAACTCGGTGTCGGGGAGCCATTGATTGGCTCCAATCACATGCACTTGATGGCCTGCCGAGAAGGCGATGAGACCTCGATGCTCGTCGAATGCGACCGCGAATGGCCCCTCACTGCCGCAATCGAAGGACGAGATGTGATGGCCCTCGGGCGTGAATGCTTGCAACCGATAGTTGTCACAGTCGGCGACGATGATTCGGCCATGGTTGTCGACGCAGATTCCTTGAGGATTGTCGAACTGGCCTGATTGACTGCCTTGAGAGCCGAACTCGAACAAGAACGATCCATCGATCAACGACAATACTTGCACTCGAGTACGGTCGCCGTTGTCGCCGCGGATGATTCGATGTCGATCATGATCGATCACAATGCCTGTTTGATGCTCGAGCTGACTCGGCAGACATTGGTTCTTGCCACCCACAGAGAACAAGAACGAGAGATCGATCGACGACAAGAACACCAATCGACCGTTGTTGGAATCGACGATGATGATGCGATATCATGATGCTTGTCGATCGCAATGCCTCGAGGATGGTTGAACTCGAGATCTCCTGGTCCAAACCGGCCGGTAGACGACAAGAACGATTGGTCGCTCAGAGACCATGATTGGACTCGCTGGCCGCCAAATAGAACGACGATGATACGATCATGGTCGTAGTCGAGAGCGATGCCATCGGGGTGCGTCATCTGGGATGGTTGGCTGCCCTTCTCGCCGAACTTGGACACGAAAGATCCATCATCACTCGAGAATACTTGCACTCGATGGTTGTAGGATTCGGTAACGAACAAGAGACCTCGATGAATGTCGAACGCCAAGTCGCGAGGGTAGTAGAACTGGCGACACGCTGTGCCTGGCTGCTTGGTGCCGATCGAAAACAGGATGCGACCATCGATGCCGCCGCTATCAAGGGGATCGCTCATCGTCACCCGAAATCAAGTCAAACCCAAGAGATGATATGCAACGCCACGAGGCAGCTCAGGAGCGACGATACAACGAGACAACAACGAAGCAACAAAGAACAGCACCTTGCGAGCCCAATCTCTCCTTTTGGGCGCGTTTGATCAATGAATTATTGATTGGTTGGTTGGTGTTGCAAGCGATCGCTCTCGCAATGGCATGGTGTGAAGGTTCATCCTTCGAGGCGGCGACATCGAGGCGAGCCTCATCGTCAAAGGAACGAGAAGATCTCGAACAAGAGCTCGTTCGGAATCATCGACATTGCCGAACACTCATCGACCACCGATCGAATCATCGTCATCGTCAAGACGGTTTGCTTCATCCATGATGGAGCTTGAGAACGTCGATTCACGCGCCATGTGAACTCGGTGTCGGGAAGCCATTGATTGGCTCCAATCACATGCACTCGAAAACCTACCGAGAAGGCGATGAGACCTCGATGCTCGTCGAACGCAACTCCTGATGGATAGTCGCCGCAATCGAAAAAGGAGATGTGATGGCCCTCGTGAGTGAATGCTTGCAGCCGATCGTTGCTCAAGTCGGCGACAATGATTTGACCATGGTTGTCGATGCATATTCCTTCGGGATTGTTGAGCTGGCCTGGTTGATTGCCGAGAGAGCCGAACTCGAACAAGAACGAGCCATCGATCAACGACAATACTTGCACTCGATGGTTGTTGGTATCCGAGACGATGATTCGATCTCGACCATCATCGATCGCAATGCCTGATGGATAGTCGAACTCGCCTGGTTGCGATCCTCGCTTGCCGATGGAGAACAAGAGTGACAAATCGATCGACGACAAGACCACCAATCGATGGTTGTCGGTATCGGCAATGATGACGCGACGATGACGCTTGTCGATCGCAATGCCTCGAGGGTGGTTGAACTCGAGATCTCCTGATCCACGCTGGCCGATGCACGACAAGAACGATTGGTTGCTCAATGACCATGATTGTACTCGATGATTGCCGCTATCAACGACGAGGATGCGATCATGATCGTGATCGATCGCAAGGCCCCATGGATACTGGAGCTCGCCTGGTTGGTCGCCTTCCTCGCCGAACTTGGACACGAACGAGCCATCATCAAACGAGAATACTTGCACTCGATGGTTGTAGTAATCGGTGACGAACAGGAGATCTCGATGATGGTCGAGCGCCAAGACAAGAGGGTCGTCGGACATGCCATCATCATCGCCATGTTCCTTGGTGCCGATCGAGAGCTTGATTCGAGCATCACGATCAAGACGATCATCGTCTCCCATCTCTTCCAACTCAGTATCTCACAAAACACAACAAAGAGATGCTCCAAACTCCAAACTGCAAAGCAAGGGATGAAGATGTGAAGCTCACACACGAGACACGAGACACGAGACACGAGACACGAGAGACACCAAGCAACGAAGCAACCAATCGATGAAGGAGCAAAGAACAGCACCACCCTCCCTCACCAACCACTCACATACTCATACTACACGAGCCTCTTCTTGATGATGAAGCTCGGTACTTGCCAGCCTTTCCAATCGATATCATGAAAGAGGTTTCGGTCTCTGATGTAAGCCCAAGCCTCAAACCCAAGAGCCCTTGAATCGCAGTAAGTTAAGCTCATGAGGCCAAAGGAACCACGAGAGGCTTTGCTCTATGACCGAGTCACTCGCTTCCTGCCTCGCTCGCTCGCGCATCTCTCTCATCGCTCTCTCATATCGTTGCGACCCCTATCAGCGAGACACATCATCAACCACGAGATTGAGTCGCTCTCGATACGAGCAACATGGTGCTGCAGGAGCAGGAGACGTCAGATGGCGACCAAGCTCTCACCGAGATGCGCAGTGTGGTGGTGCCTCACGCGGCCTTCGATGTCGTGCTGCATCCACTGCCGACCACC
>Ga0209935_1004579_pt1 | contig 12616 bp, 25 predicted proteins | sample ThiBio_1000_plan_2_FD_183958 | JGI IMG/M metagenome (GOLD analysis project Ga0209935, IMG submission 183958) | Wastewater bioreactor microbial communities from Cape Town, South Africa - Thiocy_cont_1000_plan (SPAdes) | ecosystem: Engineered > Bioreactor > Thiocyanate-remediating >... | reverse complement strand
AACCAGATATTCCAATCCCATCAACCACCCAACCCAATCAGGTATTGCAATCCATCGCCAACCATCAAGGCACGTGTACCCCGGAGTGAAAAAGCGCGCCAAAGACTCTGCCGTTGTGCGAGCATCCCCTGGTGCGCCTCAGGCGTGGCGCCTCTCGTCAACCGTTTGCGCGTCGTCTTTCGCTGCTGCTTCTCTCGTTGCTTCCCGCCTCTCCGCTGCCCCCTGACGAGCCCCTCCCTCCCTCCCTCCTTCATCATCATTGGCTACGACCACCACCACTAGCGCCACTACTACTATCATCATCATCATGGCTACTCGTACGCGTAAACGGTATGTTGGCATGTACTATCTATCTCGCGTGGCACGAGGTATCGATCGATCGCTCGCTCACACGCAATCGGCGTCGATTGATCGCGATCGTTGAACGACAGCTTCGCGGTCGAGCTCTCGCCTCCTTCCAAGGTACACTCACGCACGCCAACTCTACCCACCCATACACTCGTGCGCGTAGCTTTCATATCTCTCTCTAATATGCCGATATCGCGATGCGGTCCAATTCTTGCGCCATCCATTCGCTCGCGATCTCGATCAACAGCGACAACGAACCGCAGCCACGACGAGTGCCTCGTCGAACACGAGCAACAACAACGCCGCTGCCTCCTCTGCTAACAATAGTAGTACTAGTGCAAGCAATAGCTCCCGGCCGACGACTGCCAAGGCCAAGGCAGGCGATGGTTTGTCATTCACCTACAAACGAAGCACTCGCAGCGCTGGTGCCGCCAATCCAACAACAACCACAACCACAACAGCATCAGCACCAACAACGACCTCGGCACCTCCAACAACAACAGCAGCGGCACCTGCTACCTCTCGATCCAATGCTTCTACTCGTAGCACACGTGCCTCCTCCTCGTCTTCTTCTTCGTCTTCGACAGCTGAGGCACCACCACCGTCGTCGCCGCCGCCATCGGCCGTCGGTCGTCGAGGTGCATCGCAACGAGCCGTCGCAGCTCCGAGTGATAACAATGATGCATCGTCGCCCGCTCCGACCAAGGTCTCGGCCTCCACTTCCACGAGCAAGCCTGGTGGCTCGCGTCGAACCTCATCGCGATTCGCAGCTCGTCCCAGCGGCGACTCCAACGAAGCCAACGGCAACGATGCTGCGGTGGCTGCCACTTCGCAATCGAATCACGAGCAACAGCAGCATGAGGCTGATGTCGAGCCCGCTCCTTCAGCCACCTCTACCAAACGCTCGACTCGTTCGTCTCGAGCCTCGACCGCGGCCTCCAAGGTCCCTGTCGAGGAGGTGGCCGCTGCTCCTGCTGCTCCTGCTGCTGCTCCAGCTGAAGATTCGGCATCGACAACCAGCCGCCCCTCTCGCACTGCACCAACGCCATCGCGAACGACGCGCTCTTCGCGAGCTGACGCCATCGATGGTGCACCTGCTCAAGCCACTCGTAGCACACGCGGCAGAGCATCGATCAAGCCAACACCCACCCATCATGCCACCGCCTCAACCTCTAGCACCTCCTCCACCGCCTCCTCCTCCTCCTCCTCTTCCTCTTCCTCTTCCTCCTCGTCGTCGACAACACCCGCGACTGAAACAAACGAACACCAACACGAAGCTGTCGCAACGACATCGAGCGCAACCGTCGCGAGCGGCGAGCAGCCTCTCGACCGACAACGCCGCCAACAACGCGCTGCCATCGAGGCTTATCTGTCCAAGGTCGCCACTGAGATTGCTGGCTCCGACAAGCTCGGTACGTCGTGTATTCTCGCTTTCTCTCTCGCACGCTCATTCGCTCTAGCGACTTACTGCTCGCGCGGTATCGGTTTGGCGCGCGCCGTGGTTAGTGGGCGAAATTGCCGCCGAGTTCAAGAAGCTCCTTCCAACGCTCGAGATGGACCTGTCGGTCGACGGCATCGAGGACGAGCAGCAGCGTGCGCTGTGGCGACAAGAGCGCTCGCTCGATGCATTGATTGCGCTCTTTGAAGAGGAGGATCGCACATGGGACACGGCTGCACAGCGCGTCGTCGCTCCTGCACCGCGTACGTACCTGCAATATCATATCAAAGCCCCGCTCGGTGCTCGGTTCTCGGGGTTAACGAGGTGTTTGCGTCTTGTAGCGACGACGTTGAGCGACGCCGACAAGCAACGAATCCACCAACAAGTCGAGGCGTTGCTACCGCACTCGGCCTACGACTTTAGCCAGACGCTCGAGCGGATTCAACATGCTGTACGTCGCCCATGCGCCGTTGCTGCCCCGGGATGACCCTACCGATTCGCTGACTGCTCTTCTCCTCTTGCTGATATCGTAGATTCGTACCATCGCCAAGTTCGTGGATGATAAGACGGTCTTTGACGCCGATGCCAACGAATATTGTGGCCAGGTATGCTTGCGCTCTGCGCTCTGCGTGCGTGTGTGCCTGCCGCGCGCGTATCTCCTTCATCTCGTGCGCCTAACCACCAACGAACTCGACAGGTCGTGCAATGGCTGAGCAAGGAGCTCGCGATTGCGCATCTCGACACCACACAACCCAAGAAGCTGGTCGAGACTATTGTCGGTGGCCCTCCGCCTCCGCAACCGCCGCCACCATCGCAGTAGCTCGCTCAGCCAGGCAGATAAGCAAGCAAGCAGGCAGACAGATAGAACAGCTAGCCTCATCCGATCGTCGCGCATCGATGCCACGCCCGCTCGAAGCGCAGTGTACAGTATCGTCGTCGTGTCGTTGTCGTCGTATCCCGCCGAATCTCGGCTCGGCCCCCTTTGTACCACCACCACCCGCCGTTATCCTCCTCCCCCTCCCCTCAACATCTCCGTACCACCACCACTACTATACAGTCATCCAGTTGGCCACCTATCGATGTCTATCGCGCCCGCCCAAGAAAATTCGCAGTTCGCCTGCGGCGGCCGACCGCGCACCGAGCGGAATATCGCGAGGTTCCGCCGCCGCGAATGACCTCACAACACCCTGCACCATGCATCTTGAACCTACAACCCCCGGCAACTCTCACACCCCGAGATACTGCTCCGAGTGGAGACGCCCTGCCTACACGCGAATCCGCCAAGCCTTTTGGTTGGCCGTGTTGGGTTTCGCCGTTGGAAGGAACGATCCAACGCATCTGGAAACCTCCGCTATCACGCCGATTTCTCGCTCCACGCGCAGGGCTAACAATCGCCGACGATCACTGGCCAGGCTCACTCGCTCGCTCGCCCGGCCGCCCTCACATCAAGGTCTCGAGAAGAATTCTGTCCTCACCTCGGAGACGTAGGTGTGTACCGAACGACCACAGCCCAGGTACGTCAGAGATTGGTCGTTGAGGTGGTTGTTGTTGTGGTGGTGGTCGTGCCTCCATCGGGAACTGGCGCACGTGCACACGCTCATATGCCCACACGCACACGCGCTCTCTCCCGCGCTCACTCGCACTCGCTCCTCCCCTCGCGCCACCGCTACACGCGTACGTGTAGGTATAGACGCCTTGTGTGTGTGTGCAACTTGCAAGAGCCTCCTCCAAGCCATATGGGATCACCGCCGCCGCCACGCTTCAATCTCGCGAGCTTCCAGCAGCTGCTCTCGCGCGAGCTCGGCCAAGAAGCCGCCAACGACGTCGTCACCGACTGGCTCGAGGCGCGCAGTCAACCGAGCCCCGTGCCACGACTCCAGAGCAAGCTATCGTTCGCCTCTCTACCGAGCATCGTTCGTGATGCTACGCCATTGGCGCAGTCGCCTATCAGCGCGATCAACATCAACAACATCAACAACAACATCGCGCAACCTCTGGACTCGGCGTCGTTGCCGCAAGGTTTGCTTCACGTTACGGTCGCCGCTGGTGCGTCAGCTTCCATGAAGGCCTTGTTGGAGCTCAAGTGCGATGTAAATGCGCTCGAGGTATGGACAGCGAGAGCGAACGAGAGAGCGAGCGAGAGATCATTCGATTCGATCGGTGAATATTGATGGATTGCTTGGGTGGATCTATCGATCGGTGGATATTGATTGCTTGATTGAGTAGGAGGTCCGTATGATGCATCAACATCACATTCGTGCTCGAATTGATGGCGAGACGACCACAGCAACGACGATGATACTAATCATATGTGGTGGATGATGATGATGATGATGATGATGATGATGATGATGATGATGATGATGATGATGATGATGATGATGATGATGATGATGATGATGATGATGATGATGACGACGACGACGACGACGACGACGACGACGACAACCATGTGAATATGTATGGATAGGTATCAGGAGCACAACGCACACCATTACACGTGGCAGTGATGCATGGCCACTCGACACTGGTGCGCGAACTCGTGGTTGCGTGTGCCGACGTACGCATCTCGGACTCGAACGGCCTGACGGCCAAGCGCTTGGCCAAGAAGCACAAGACCATCGAACTCTGCGCACAGTACCTGACGCTGCCCTTCTACGCACACTGTGTGCTCGAACGATCGCACCGATCAGGCGCCACGCACGTGTCGTTGTCTCGTTGCAAGCTACGCGACTTCCCGGCACAATCGGTCTTGCAAATGCGAGAGCTCACGCACCTGACGGCGCTCGATCTCTCGCGCAACAAGCTTCGATATCTCCCGCCATCGATCGGGCTCTTGACTTCACTGCAGTCGCTCAACATTGCGCAGAACGACATCTCGGAGCTGCCCGCCACCATGGCCAATCTCCTCGACCTCACCGAGCTCGATGTCTCGGACAATCCGCTCGTCATTCCACCGAAAGCCATCGCCAAACGCGGCGCCAAGGACGTGCTGGTGTACTTGGCCGAGCTCCTGCGCTCCTCGACCAACCAGTGGCTCGAGGTGCGCGTCATGTGCGTCGGCGCCGAGAACGTCGGCAAGTCGACCCTGCTGCGGTGCCTCGCATCAGCTGCCTCGTCCTCTGCCGCCTCATCCTCGCCCTCGAACTCGTTCTCCACAGCGGGTCCGCTCTCACCGTCGCCTCCTCCACCATCATCGTTGCCGTCGAGTGGCTCCAAGAAAGTCGTGAGTCGAGTCTCGTTCCAGTCGATCGCTCTCGATGGTCGTGAATCATCGAGCGCCATCGAACGAAACACTAGCTTCCGCACCGATAGCACCAACAGCCTCAATGGCAGCACAAGCGGCGGCAGCGGCAGCGGCAGCGGCAACAGCAGCAACAGCAACAGCAACAGTAGCGGCAGTAGCGAAGTCTTTCGACCCGCTGCCGTCAATCTCTCGACCGACGGAATCGATCTCGTCGAATGGACGATGCAGGGCGCCATCACACGTCAACAGGCGCGCAACAACCAACGAAACTTTAGGGTCGTGCAGCTCGGATCGAGCTTGTACAACACGAATAACGACGGCGAACCGAGCGGCAGCTCGTCGCATCTCGTGACCGACCTGCAGAACATTGACATGATCGCGGAGCAGATGCAACAAAGCGTCATCATCAAGGATCGTACGTACAACTTTCGAGTGTACAAGCAGTGCTTCTTGGGCCGTGACGCCGTCGATTGGCTCGTGGCCAACACCAACGCCACCAATCGTGATGAGGCACTCATTCTTGGACGCAAGATGGTTAGTCGGTATGTTGATGATGTTGCTGATGGCTTCGCCAGCATTCGTTGTAGCTTGAGGGTGTATTTACTCACACGATGGTGGATGGTGGTTGGCGCATTTTGTAGAGGCTTGATCTCACACGTGGCCAACGAACACACACTCAAAGATCGCAAGTTGTTCTATCGCTTCACTAATGCCAACACCGATAGCGACGACTCGAGCAGCAACAGTGCCAAGTTCAAACAACGTACTCATCTCATGGTACGCGATTCTCGCACTCTGGTGCCATCAGCGAGCTTGTATGACTGACTTGCCGCTGCCATACATCACCCGTAGACCAACGAAGAGTTGATCAAGACTTGCATCAAGATGACCAAGGAGATCGACATTCGCAATCGGCGATATCACTTGCGCACTTACAAGAAATGCTTCCTCGGCGTCGATGCCGTGAACTGGCTCTTCAACAACACCAACGTCACCACTCGCGAAGAAGCCCTCAAGCTGGGTCAAGCCATGGTGGAATTGTACGCCTACTGCTGAGTGGCAACTTGCTATACTCATTTGTTTGTTCGTGTAAACGTCGTTGACTCATCGATCGCCATGCGTTGCAGAAAGTTGATACAACACGTTGTGCGAGATCATACGCTCAAGGATGCCAAGCTGTTCTACCGCGTGAGTGAAGACCTCCCACGCATTCTGGCCGAGCACACGTTCGGCGATTGTGAGTCATCATCATCGTCCTCGACATCGTCGTCTGGATCCCTGAGCGCCAGCGAGAGAACTCTGGTTTCGCACCCTTCCATATCGTCCATCACCAACTCGACCGGCATCGCCGATCTGCCCGATATTGCTGCTCGAATGTGCCGTGCGCTCTCGCAGCTCCGTTCGGCTTCGATGAACATTTCTCGCAGCACTCGCTTCCCGCGTTCGGCCGCCAAGGAGTGGCTCATGTCCTCCACCGAGTTCACCACAGTAGCCGAGGCCGAGATGCAGCTGGCACAAATGGTGGATGAGTACGTAATCTCTCTCTCTCTCTCTCTCTCTCTCTCTCTCTCAGAGTTACTCGTGTGCGCTTATCACATGAGTATCATTTCAGTGGACTGCTTGAGGTGATTGATTCAGACTCATTGATGCCCTCTCCATTCCTGACATCGAATGCGGCCATCGCCAATCTCGCACAGACTTCGACACAAGCCAAACATGGAATCCACTTGGTACGGCATTGTTGTACTCGCACGTACTCATCACTTGCGCGCTACTCACACTCGTAGATGATATTGACTTCTTTTTTGCAGGAGGAGGACATTAAGCAGATCAACAAGATCTTCAACAAGTTCAAGCGTGAGATTCCGATCAAAGACCGCACGTATCACTTGCGTACCTACAAGCAATGCTTCCTTGGAAATGAGGCCGTCGATTGGCTGCTCTTCAACACCAATGCCTTGGATCGCGAGGAGGCGTTGGCGATCGGGCAGGAGATGATGGCAAGGTTCGTTAGAACTCTCGAGCGCGGCGCTAGTGTCGGTGACTCACGTGTGGTGTCACGCACGCATCTACAACAACAACAACAGGGGCTACATTCGTCACGTGTGCAACGATCACATCCTCAAGGACCAGAAGCTGTTCTACGTGCTGTCGGACACCGAGCAAGAGACCGTGTCGGTCAAGTTTCGCGGTTGGGACTTTGCGGGACAGGAGATCTACTACACGACGCATCAGTTCTTCATGTCGGAGGATGCATTGTACGTGGTGGTATGGGATCCACGGCAGCCGCTCGAGCACGCGCGCATCGATTACTGGCTGGCATCGATCACGGCCAAGGCGCCCGAGGCACCGATCATCCTCGTGGCGACGCACCGCGATGCGCCCGAGTTCGCACTGTCGATGACGGCGCTCGAGAACCGCCTGCTCGAGGTGCAGGATCGCTACCTGTCGCGCTTCCCCAAGATTCGCAGCATCACGGCCGTGAGTTGCGTCTCGCAACTCGGCATCGACAACCTCGCCTCGGAGCTCGTGTCGATCGCGCTGCAAAAGCTCTCGTCGGCCGCCAAGTGGCCAGCGAAGCTCAAGTACCTCGACGCTTGTATTCGCGCCGAGAAGCACGCCGGCCTCCTGCCGCCGGTGCTTAACTGGGAGCAGTTCTCGCTGCTGTGCGGTGCCGTGCAGCTACACGACGAAGACAAGATCGCCGAGATGGTGCAGACGCTGACGTCGCTCGGTACCATCATGTACAGCCCCGAGATCGATCGCGATCTCGTGATCGTCGATCCGCAGTGGCTGGCCGACTGCATGGCGACCGTCATCACGACCAAGCAGAACTTTGTGATCGACGGAGTGTTGCAACACTCCAAGCTGCCGCTCATCTGGCGTCCGCCCAAGTATCCTCCGACACTACACGCCTTCCTTCTGCAGCTCATGTACAAATACGAGGCGGCCTTTCCGCTCTCCTCCGATGCCGATGCCGATAACACCAACACCTCCGCCACCGCTATCACCATCGCCAACATCAACAGCCCCGACAACACACCCAGCGTCCTCGACACCACCGACGAGCCGTACTCGCCGTTGTCGCTATCTCGAAGCAACGGTAGCGTCGGCATCTCTTCGTCACCCAGCCGAATCAGATCGTTCTCGCAATCGACAGCCTCGTGGCGTTATGGCTCACTATCAAACAACACCTCCTCCTCCTCCGTCTCCTTGTCGCCAAGCCGCATCAATTTCGAATCGTCGTTCAAGGTCAACAGCAGCTTTTTGAACGGACACGACAATACCGACGTCCTGGTGGCACCGCTCAAAGGATCGAGCCTCTTTCCGTGCCTGCTGCCGCTCGAGCAACCTGCGAACTTGGCGTCGATCTGGCCGCTCAACAACCGATGCGACCAGCTCCAAGTGCTGCGCCTCTACCACCTCAACTACATTCCGATCGGCTTCTTCAACCGCTTCCTCGTGCGCATTCTCAAGTTCGTCGACCGCTCGCTAGCGTACTGGCGCTCTGGCGCCGTGCTCGAGCTGCGCCATGCTACGGCGCGCATCGATATGCTTCCGAGTAACTCGTCGATCGGCATCGAGCTACGAGCCATGCAGGACGGCTTCGAGGACCTGATCAAGCTGCTACGCATCACGTTACAAACCGTCGAAAGCCTCTGCTCCTACTGGTTCCATCTCGACACCACCGAGTTCATTCCGTGCTCGCATTGCCTGGCTGTGCTCGCTGGATGCCTTCCTGATATCGCTCCCGCCCCCTCGTCATCATCGCCGCCGCCGCCGACGCCGTTGCTGGTTCACCTGACACTCAACAGCGCCAAAAAGTCCTCGATCACCACCGAGGAGAGGCTGCCGTTCATTCACCACGGAGTGCATCTGTTCCGCGCCACGGACTGCGACTCGGCCGTCGCGTCGCAGGATCCCATTATTCAATGCCCTCTGCATGGCGGGTGCGCCATTCCGGTCGGTTCCATCGCACCTGACATTGCACTGGCGGACATTGACGACCTGCGCATCGACGCGGCCGAGCGACTCGAGTTCGGTGCGCAGCTCGGCATCGGCGCCTTCGGCAGCGTCAACCGTGCCGTGCTCGACAACAAGACGCAAGTCGCCGTCAAGCGCATCATCTCAATCTCGAACGAGGCCGTCATCGCCTTCCGTCACGAGGTGTGGCTCATGGCGCAGCTCAAGCACCCGAACCTCGTACGAATGCACGGTTTCTCGACCGAGCCGCTGCTCATCGTCATGGAGCTCGTCGAAGGCGGCGACCTGTACGGCTTCCTCCACAACCCAGCAATGCCCAAGCTCACATGGGAGCAGCGCATTCGTATCGCGCTCGAGATCTCCGACGGCATGAGCTACCTCCATGCCATCACGCCTCCCATCCTGCACCGCGACTTGAAGACCCCCAATATTCTCTTGACGGCTGCGAGTGGCGATGGCACGATCAAGAGTACGTTCGATTTTCCCATGCTACCACTCATTCGATGGCTTCGACTGACCTTCGCTGCTTGGGTGTAGTCACCGACTTTGGCTTGTCGTGTAAGTTGTACAACGGAAGTGTCAAGGAGGTCACGGCTGCTCGTGATGTACAAAGTATGTTTGCAGAAAGCCATGGCTCGAACGAGTCTCGAATTGTTTACTGACATGCTGCTGCTCTCTCGTTACCAGCACCAACGTGGCTCGCTCCCGAGGTGATCAGCGAGAACTCGTACACCGAGAAAGCCGACTGCTATGCGATGGGTATCATGATGTGGGAGCTGCTCACCAACCAACATCCGTTCGAGGAGTATAACTTTCGCTTCTCGTACGAGCTCGAGCGCGCGATTCTGGCCGGAACGCGGCCGTCGATACCGAGCGAGTACCAAGTCAAGCGCGCATACGGCATTCACAAGAATCCCGAGCTACTGGCGGCCGACAAATTCGTGACGCTCATGCAGCAGTGCTGGAATGCTGAGCCCGACCAACGTCCGTCGTTCGCGACGTTGGCGAGCGAGCTTCGGCAGCTGCAAGACCGGCTACTGCCGCACACTCCGTCTCGTACGGTGTCTCTCGAAGATGAATATCCGCTCGACTGCGACGAGCTGCTGTCGGACTACTCGCCGATCACGGTCGCACGGCTACGCGCTCCGTTGGTCACCATGGCGGCGTTCGAGGACGTGGTAGCGGTCGCGTGCTCCGATCGCTCGGTGTCGATCTACAACCCGGCAGGCCACTTGATACACACGCACATGTTGCCCGGCATCCCGCGCCTCCTGTTCCGTCGCAAGCGCGTTGTCTATGCGGTATTTGGAGATACGGTGGTATCGCTAGCGGTACGTGTCATCATTGTTGTTGCTGTTGTTGAGTGCGTGCTCGCAGTGACTCATTGCCATGCGTTTGATGCATACCGTAGGGCTCGTTCGTGACAACTGTTTGCTCGGTACCGTTCAAGATCGATGCCGCTGTGCCACTGACCGATTCGCTTCTTCTGATCGATCCCGCGAACAATCTCCACCAACTATGCTTACGAGTATGTTGTTGTTGTCGCCGTCGTCGTCGTCGTATGCCAAAGTGTTACTTCCACTTGCTGACCTCGCTACAATCACAGTCCTTCCAAGTACTCCGCACCTTGTCACTCGGACCCGACGTTGAGCAGCACCTGCGCAAAAAGTATCACCCTTGCTTGGCGGTCGACCAAGACGGTGTCAGCATCTGGGTGGCGACACGCACCAACCGCTTGCTGTGCATCGATATCGAGCGCTTCAAGGTCCTCTGCAACGTCGCCATCGGCCAGCGCCAGGCAGTGTCGAAGCTCTACCTCACGCGTAACCACGTCCTGATTTGCTTCACGAGCGGTAACCTCATCGTACCGTTCTCGGTATTTGTACGTCATCATCAATCCCATGCATATGAGATACGCGGCTGGGGCTTGTAACTAACGTCGGGAGTATCGCTGCGGTCGCGTAGAAATGCTCGTTCGGTATCGAGCTCCAAGTGTCGTTCGAGGTCAACGGCTGCGCTGTCGTCGGCGAGCACTTGTGGGTGTTTGGCGATGGCGATCGCATCGCACAGTACGACCTCGAGACCTTACAGCCGGCAGCATCGCACTCGCCCAACGGGCTGCAGAACATCTTGGTGGTCGAGGAGGTGCCTCGCACTGGAGTGTGGATTGGCGCGCCGATGGCCCTGTCGCTGTGGCACATGATGGATGATATCGCTGAGTCCGAGTGAATGTAATATGTAACGAAATGAATGTAACGAACGCCAATGATACTGATGATATTGATGTTGTAGAGGAGGAGGCCAAGTAACCCGATTGCATATCACTCACTCACTGTTCTTAACCCGCGACATTCACTCATTCGTCCCTTGGTCGACACAGCATCCAGGCGAATGTCTGATTGATTGCTTGATCGATCGTGTTAGTCTATGCTTGCCTCGCTCTCGTCACTGCTGCACCGAACCGTGCCAGCGAGCTCGGTGCGGCTGTTGATCGTGTTGCTGGGGCTCTTTGGCGCCCTCAAAGCGTTTGTTATCCGCATACGTACGCTCTTGCTCATGATATCTAGACCAGACGACCACGACCTCATGAGTCGCTTCGTGCACATCATCTATACACACAGCAATCAGTGTCTCGCAGTTGCCTCCGGGCTCTTCTCTCGAGCACGGCATCTATTGTACGTCCTGCGAGATCGAGCAGATTCGCCTCGCCTCGCATTGCCATCGGAATCTGATGGTCGTCACAACGCAGATGCCGCTGTTGGTTCGACACCATACCCAGGAACCCAGATGCTCTATGAGCTTGCTGCTGCATCGTTCCACAACTACTTCCACCTGACGGTATGGAAGCCACCATACTGGATTGATCGCAATGGGGCTTGTATGGCACTTGATTGATTGATTGAGTGTGGCGACAATGACCTCAACAGCACTATGGCTTGGTTGGTGTGCGTATCGTGAGCGGCCTCATGATGGTGCTGTGCTGGCATCTCGAACTCGCCATCCCGATGCAACTGGTGGCCTTCACGAGCGCCTTCGTGGTGTCGGGACAGGAGCACTTTGTCAATCACTACTACCTCGTCATGTACGATAACGATCACGATCATGAACGAGCAATCTTCTGATGAATCGAGATGCCAAGACAGCTTGCTACTGGCGATTCTGTCCGTGAGGCCGCCATCGCTGGCACCGCTATGGCAAATGTCGGCACGATCGAGCGTCGTCTCATGGTGGCAACTTCAACTGGCGCGGTTCGTACCGCAATCGGCCCAAGATCGCAAGATCGCACGCAATGCCCGATTGATACTGGTGGCTGACACCTCGAATGCGTGGGGGGACGTCTATGGGGTTGGGCTACAGCTTGACGGTCGCTTTGGTGTACTTGTACGGAGGATTGCACAAGTGCCAGGTCGATTGGATGGCTGGTTCGTTTGGGCGCAGGTTCGCAAGCAGCGAGAGCGAGAGTGCCGATTGAGCTGATGATGGTCGTGAGCAGGGTACCCACTGCGGAACTTCCTCACGAGCGACATCTATCGACATAACATCGTGGTCGAGATGATATGCGATCATTGGCGATGGCTCTCGATCGAGGTGCGTTGGAT
>Ga0209935_1004577_pt1 | contig 12622 bp, 22 predicted proteins | sample ThiBio_1000_plan_2_FD_183958 | JGI IMG/M metagenome (GOLD analysis project Ga0209935, IMG submission 183958) | Wastewater bioreactor microbial communities from Cape Town, South Africa - Thiocy_cont_1000_plan (SPAdes) | ecosystem: Engineered > Bioreactor > Thiocyanate-remediating >... | reverse complement strand
CAATACACTAAACGATTCATCGCACGTACTGAAACATGAGCAGCAGCGCATACGGCGCTCCGTGCACGAGAATCCAGCGCGATGACAGTATCGTCGGTAGGAGCTTGTGCTCGAAGCCCTGCTCGTCTTCCTCATTCGTACGCTCGCATTCCTCCTCCCCTTGTTGTTGTTGGTGGTGGTGGTGATCGTCGATTGTTGCATCGTGTTGTGGCGGCAAGATGTCGGCCAGTTCGGGCGCCAAGTGGCGGTGCAGATACGCCGCGAGGCCCAACAGCGGATATTGGAAGCGTGCTACTCAATGTGTTGTCGAACGCAGCAGCCAGCGGCGTTCGGCGGTGAGCATCTTGGCACTTGGTACACGCTATGCACGCAGCGTTCGCACGAGCCACATACGTTGTAGAAGCGCTTGCTCCTGAGCGCTCGAGGATGGTACGAGTAGTAGCGATTCGACGTTGCTCGCTCGGTCTCGAACCTTGTGCTCCCATGCCGTCGCTAGCGTTCGCTCCTTGTCCTCGAACAAATGCTCCATCGACTCGTTCTCTGCGGTCGTAGCGGCAGCAGCATCCTCCTGCAGCAGCAGCTGCTCGTCCTCTCGATCGCCGAGGATCGGTTGCCTTGATGGATCCTTGGGCAGCAACAGTCGCAAGCGCGGGTGATTGCGCTCAAAGTACTCGAACAACGACACGAAGCTGATATCGAGCCGATCCACCAGCCGCTACAAAGCAACGCCCATACACGCGGCTCGTGAGCCACTGTGTAACCGAGCTCTCGGATGGGAGCGAGAGATGCGTGGGCGTACGACGAGTCGCGTCGTGAGCGACTGATGAGCGCGTGAGCTCGATACCATGCAGTACTCGATGGCTTGCAAGATGCTCGCAATGACGGACGCCTTGTCACGCTCGAGGCGCAGCGCCTTGTCATCCTCGATCTCAGCAGCCTCAAGGTCGCCTTCAAGGTCGCGACTCGCTACCGGCCGCTCGATCGGCTCAAACGCAACCTGGCAGCGAGCAAAGGCCTGCGCATTCCCGCACCAAGTGTGAGTCACAAGCACGCTCGCACTGAGCGGTGCTGTACGCAAGCGACACTGGCCCAGCGACAAACCTCATCGCGGAGCTTCACCTCGACCAATCGCTCCAAGAACTCGATCGTTGGTACGAGCAGCGAGTCCATCTTGCTCTCGTTCTCGAACTTGCGATACGCCGACAGCTGCTGCTGTCTCGCTCGCGACTGCCGCCGTCGCGAGTCTTGCTCGCCAATCTGATCATCATCATCATCGTCGAGATCATCGAGAAGGTCTCCTTGCTCGTCGTCATCTTCGTCTTCTTCGTTGCTGTTGTCGGCATAGATGCGCTTGTGCCTGAGAAGCTCCATGGTCGTAGGCAGCGCCTGGTCGATCAATGGCGGCCAGCCGGGTCGCAATCGAGGCAACACTGCCACCGATTGATTGAGTAGGTATCAACCGATAGACTCAAGCATCTCTCTCTCTCTCTCTCTCTCTCTCTCTCTCTCTCTCTTGCAGCCGTACGTCGAGCAAGGAGCCGTATCAACAACGCGGTCGTCTTGAGATGGAGATTGTCGGTGTGTGACAGCGTGCTCAGCTGCTCCATCAGTAGCAGGAACACCTCGCGACTCGTACATTGATCGACGACCTCGTACACCCACTAGCGCGACCACAAGCATGGCTCGCATCAGCTGAATTGGCCGTGGGATCCCGTGTGCTGCTGCAGCAGCAGCAGCCGTGAGCGAGCGCGAACCTCGAGAGCGTGATTGTCGTGCGCCGCGATTCCACGTTGCGAGAGCGACACTGCCAGCTGAATCATGGGGCCTCCCAGCTCCCAGAACACTCCTTCCAATATATACTATCGATCCGTGAGGAGCTCGCTCGTGAGTTCGATTGGATTCGATTCGAGAGAGCGTACAGTATGTGGCAGCGTGAGCTCCGACACGAGCCGCAGCAGCGCGAGCTCGTCGTCATGAGGCAACAAGTTCGAAGGAGCGAACAACACATCGAGTACGCGACGTCCAAAGTCGACTAGATGCTGTGGTTCGTCTTGTTCGGCGTGAGCTCGATCGATCAGTCGCCGTAGCTCGACGTGTAACTCGTCGCTGGCCATTTCGATCGATTGATTGGCGGTGCGCTGATGCGAGCGAGAGCGAGTGAATGAACGAATGTCGCTCGCGTTGCCTCAATACGACCACGACTATCACAGCCAAACAGGAGGAGGAAGACGTAGTTGTAGTACTGGAGATGCCTTTACATGTGGATTCAAGCTCAACATAGAGGTGGATTGTGTGTGTGCGAGAGAGAGGGATGGATGGATTGAGATGGATTGATAGAGATGGATACAGGACGTGCGCGCTTGGTTAGAGCTCATCGTGCATTTCGATATGGATCTCACGGGCCTTCTGCTCGGGCTCGCTCGAGGGCTTGGCTTGATCACCATCGGCATCAGCAGCAGCGGCGGCAGCGGCGGCGTTCATGCATGCGATCACATTCTCTTGTATCTTGGCGCGGTCAACGTGCGAGAGGAACATCAGGTTCGGGCGACCGATGAGGCGCTTCAACTTGAGCTGCTCCTGTATCGTCTCAGGGAACGACTGTATGTGCCGGCGAGTGTAGATAGAGGTGTGGATTGTGATAGCGAGTAGTTAGCAAGACGGCAGCGACACGTGTGTGCGTGGCGAGAGGGACAGTGCTGTCGCATACGTTGCGGTACGAGTAGAGCACAGTGGCACCGCAGGCGCTGGCGCCGGCACACTCCCAGGTGCAGTACAAGTGCTCGTCGTTCCTGCTACGGCACGTATCGGTGCACGCCTGGAGCTTGGTCTGGGAGTCGGCGCTCTTCATGTTGGCGAGGCGATCCTTGATCTTGAAGTTGGGCCGGCGTGCCGATGGATCGATGGTTCCGGGAGCGCCGGTCATCTCGCGCGTCGGCGGCATCGGTGGCGGCGGCTTGCGAGCGAGTACGAGAGCCACGAGCACGAGCACGAGCATGAGCACGAGTACAGGAGCGATGGGGCGTGCCATGTTGGAGCGTGCCAGTTGATGCGGTGCGGTGCGGTGTGGTGCGAAGCGCGAACAGCCAAGAGAGAAAGACAAGCGTGCGTCATCGCCGATATTGATGTTGCTTTGGTTTGCTTGAAGGTGTATCTCTTTATCCATTCATTCATTCATCCATCCATCCACACACAGGCGTATCGATCGCTTGATTCGTACGGCAATAATTATCATTTTGGAATTTAAGCCAGCCATGAACTGACAACAACAAATATCATAAAACCTCCAACCAACGCAAACAAATATACGGTTGGGCCCTGCACGAGAGAGAGGCAGAGGAGGTGGTAGATGTCGAGGCATCATAACGAAGAAAGACAGACAGCCAATCAATCAATCAATCAATCAATCAATCAATCAATCAATCAGCCAATCAATCAATCAATCAATCAATCAATCAATCAATCAATCAATCAATCAATCAATCAATCAATCAATCAATCAATCAATCAATCAATCAATCAATCAATCAATCAATCAATCAATCAATCAATCAATCAGCCAATCAATCGAATCAGTCAATCAATATAGGATTTAGAGGAGGCGCGCGCGCGCACGACGACAGAGTACGTCCACCGGCCGAGTATGGTGCAGCTCTTGCTGATACTCAGGCGTTCGGCAGTATTGGCAGTGAGAGCCATGGTCTCTTGTCGCCGTGTCGCGGTCGTTACCTCGCCGCGTCCGAGGCGGGCGAGAGGGCGGCCTTCAGATACGAGATGATTTCAGGTACGGGCTTCGAGCGGGAGCAAGCGAGCTCGTAGGGCGACTGCCTGCGGCCACAAATGAGTGCCTGCGCATTGAGATCGGCACGAGCCTCGACCAATAACGCCACGACGTCTTTGGAGCTCGAGTTGCACGCCGAGTGAAGCGGAGTGATGCCGTTGTCGTTGGCGAGGTTGACGTCAGCACGCTCGTTGAGCAGCATCCTGACGATTTCACGGTGAGCACGCTGCGCCGCGGCGCACAGCGGCGTCATGCCGTCGTGTCGACGCGCGTTGGGATTGGCGTTGGCGGAGAGCAGCAGCTTGACGACCTCCTCCTCGCCCTGCCACGCGGCCTCGTGCAGCGGCACGACGCCGTCGAGGCGCTGAGCGTTGACGTCGATCTTGGCGTCGATCAGGAGGCGCGTGACGTTGGGGTGGCCCTTCCAGCTCGCCGAGTGCAGCGCGTTGGAGCCCGTGTTGTGCGTGGCGTTGACGTTGGCGCCGCCGGCCAGCAGCAGCGCGACCGCGTCGCAGTGGCCGTTCCAGCTCGCCGAGTGCAGCGCCGTGGCGCCGTTGAAGCGCCGCAGATCGACCGAGGCGCCGAGGCGCAGGAGAGCGCGTACGACGTTCGTGTGGCCCTCCATGCATGCAATGTACAGCGCCGAGCGCGACTCGGCATTTTGTGTGTCTACTGCGAAGCGGCTGCGCTCGGCGAGCGCGTAGAGCACGCGCACGTAGCCGCGCTGCGCCGCCCAGAACCACACCTTGCTGTCGCGCTCGTGCGGTGATGATTTTCGGCTCTCGGCCGAGTCGCACAGCTCCAGATACTCCTTGGTCGCCGTTCGGCAACATTGCTCGGCCGCCTCGGGTCGAGGGCTCTTGCCACCGAACCAGCGTTTGTGAAGGCGAAGCCACAAGCTCGGTGAAGCGAGTACGTGATGCCAGTGCTTCGACACGAGAGCAATGCGACCAAAGTGAAGGTCAGGCCCAGCAAACTAAACGCATACACCACACCACCAGTAACCGAGGAGTTAGAGTGGAGAGAGAGAGAGAGAGAGAGAGAGAGAGAGAGATCATGAGGAGGATAACCAACGTACCATAAGGATGTGCCAAAAGAGTTCGATTGGAAGAGCTGATATCGGATCGATCTGATGTCCATCGAAGTCAGGATTCTCGGCGGCATCGAGGTCTACGGTTGCAGGCGATAGCAGTAGTGGCTGCTGAGGCAGGCTGTCCTCCAGCGCGGCACCAAGACGCTGTCGCTTGTTGAGCCCTTGGTCGTTACGCTCGCAGCCAGATTCTTGCGCCGAACGCTTGCGCGTATTGCTTGCTGGGCCAGCGCCATTCACGATTCCGATCATTGCAGTTGCCATTTGTTGATGATAAGGTTGTTGATGCGTAAGGGTGGCGGAATGGGCTTGGTAATCGGTCGCACCAAGACCACGGTGCTGGATGGATTGGGTTGAGGAGGGAAAAAGCGAGGGAAGGGGAACGAAGAAAAGGCCGCTGATTGAGGGCCTCAGTACAAGAAGTGAGAGAGAAGGGAGATAAGAGTTGCGTTGCTGTCTGGTGAGACTGATAAGACTGGATAAATAGTGCGGTCCGCGTAGTGCAGAACACGAGGAGCAGGAACGAGAGCGAGCGGGAGAGAGAGAGCAAGCAACAAGGACGACAACCGGAAAAAAGAGGAACGCCCTGCTGTTTTCAGTGCGCGCCGCACGCTGTGTGGTGAGACGTCCAACGACGCACTGCTCCTTTCGGTCGCACTTTTGCTCGCACCTGGGTCGCACCTGCGTCCGACACCGCGCTGTTCTAAGCAACCGCACCGCTTCACGTCGATCCTCTCCCGCCCTCCCCGTCGCACTCTCCCGTTGCTCCCTCCTCCTCGAATCCTCGAATCCTCGAATCCTCGAATAAATCTACAACAGTATTCGTTTAGCCACAAGAACAACACAACATTATCAACAGTAACAACATTGCGAGATTGTGGCTACGATGATGACGATGATGCTCCTCCTGCTAGCGCCGAACCAATCGGCACGTGGTAGCGCTTTTGGCCGTACTCCACGACCAAACTCGTGGCGATGGCCGTGTGTGGCGGCTGCTCGGCCGGAAAGAGAATCGCGCCGTGTGTCTCCATGACGTCGCGCAGCAGCTGCTCGTGCGCGCCATCGACGTAGCACACCGTCACGTGACCGTGAGACTCGTACGCCACCTTGGCTCCGTGGCCGATCACTTGCGCCATTTGCTCGCGCGTCTGCCGGTACCGCGGGCTGAAGAGCTCGAGCGAAGCCGCGTACACCGCGTGCGACTTGATGCGCTCGACGCGGCCGACCACAATGCCGCGCTCGGCGCTGATCTGCACCTCGATCGGCTCGGTGTGCGCGAGCGCCTGCGTCAGCTGCGCGACGACGGCCTTTTGCCGCGAGACCGACGAGTCGCCTGGCAGCGAGAGCAGGAACGTCGAATGGAATGGATGCGCCGTGTCGGGATTGTACTTGCGGCCATGCTGATCGAGCCGCGCTGCCCGTGGAACGTGGCTCGTGAGCTCGACGAGCTTGCTGAGCAGTGGCTCGGGGAGGACAAAGTAAGCCCAGCCCATTCGCGAGGCACCAAGCAATGAATCAAGCAAGCAATGAATCAAGCAAACAAGCAAGCAACGAAGAGACGAAAGAACAGAAGGCAACATAGAACAATGGCGCGCTTTCGGGGAGGCTTACCTATTAAGGGCGCTGACCAGCCTAGAGGGCTTTACCAGCAACGCCACAGCGCCAGTCCTCCTCTCCTCTTCTCGTCTCGCTCCTCTGCTCTACCGCTCCTTGCGTACGCCTACCTCCACCCAACCAACCCGCCCTCGCGCCGCTGCCGTGGTCTCGCTCGCAGGTGCGTGCCTTCGTTCTCGCGCTCGACACGCTCCCACGGCTCGCACAGCTCGCGTCGTGGCGTAGTGATCGTGCCTCCCTGACGCTCAACGTACGCATCGTCTGCGCCCCATAACCACCCCAACCACAACCACAGCAGGATGCAGTACGTCGAGCAGTCCAAGCCGCGCCAGGATATCGTGTACCTCGCGTACATCATCATCCCGCTCTGCGTGCTCAACATTGTACGTCGCACTGCACCATCATCGACCTTGCCTTGCCTTGCGCTCATGCCGCTGCCGCCTCGTCGCGATCATAGATCAATGGCATCGGCATCATCCTCTGCGCCGCGTTCCTGAGCGCCCACTACGCCACCGGTGCTTGGGTGTGGCAATGGATCGCCGCCCTCACGTCGGTCACGATGCCCGCCGTCGGTATCGTCTCGGCTTGGAAGTGCTGGATCGTTGGTCTCATTTGCGTACGTCCCCATTCCTGGCTCGTGTAAAGACTCGCGCCTACGCCATCTCGCTAACGATACCGTCTCGTTCGCCCAACTGTCGCTCTCGATTGCTATCATCAATCTCCGCGCTCTCGCTCGCTCTCGCGCTCTCTTTCTGCCACACAGTTCTCGCTCTACCTTTGGTTGCAGCTGACCTTTAACATCCTCTACGTGATCGGTCTCGCCATCCGCGGCTCGACCCTTTACCTTGCCATCACCATTCCCATCGCTTCGTGCCAGATTGGCTTGGCTGTACGTTGCGGCAGCATCCTCCCTCCCTCCTCTCTCTCGGTATTGATATGTACGTGCCATCGAATCACTTGCATGTAGTTCATCTTGATGGTCGTCACGCTCTTGATGACTGCCAACTTGATCCAGTACCGACGCATGATCGAGTAAATGTACACCTCCTCTCTCTGCCTCTCTCTCTCTCTCTCTCTCTGCCTCTCTCTGTCTGCCTCTCTCTCTCTCTCTCTCTGCCTCTCCCCCACCCAAACCACATATCGATCCTCTTCTCCTCTTCTCCTCCTCTCTCGTCTGCCGTCATTGCTACTGCCGGATCTATGTGGACGATTGCGATATCGTCATCGTACTGCATTGCACCATATTCTATTACTTCGATTACAAGCTGTACGCAATCACACTCTCCCGTGCGTATCTACTCGTATTCGTCGTCGTCATTGTCGACGACGAGCACCTCTTCGATTCCAGCCGTTCGACTGGTTCGCGACGATGCCGCTCGCCTGCCTCGAGCCTCGTGGCGCATTGGCGCGATCGGTACGTCCGACGACGGCGCGGCTGTTGTGGCCGTTCCGGCGCCTGCTGCTGGTGGTGCTTCGTTGGCGATTTGCGCCGGCAGCCGAAACCTGTGCATGGTCGACTTGCCCATTCCGGCGCCCATTCCGGCGCCGCCTCTAGCGCCGCTGAGCAGCGGTACGATTCGCGCCGCCGGTGGTGGCTGTCGTTGCTCGGCGCGCTGCAGGCTGAGGAGCGCCGCCGCGATCCTGGCCTCGTCGCTCTCGATGCGAATGGCCTTCTCGCCGGCGCTCCCGGTCGTCTGGCGGTTGGGAGGCAACGACGCAAGCACCTCGCGCTGTTGGAGCACAGCTGGCGCCTCGGAAACAAGCCGAGCGCCGGGCGTCGCTCTCGTCCGCTCGCGTCGCTGCTGCTCCTCGCTCTCACGCGCGCGCTTCAATCGAGCCGCGATCGACGTGAGCGAGCGTCCAGGCACATGAGCCGCGATCGCGAATGCATCTGAATGCGAGCGTCACGGTCACTCTCGATCACGACACCAGCCACAATACGCACGCGGCTGCCGCTCATACCGTCACCAGTGAGCTTGCGTGCCTGGTTGAATAGTGCCAACTCCTCCTTGCTCCACTTCTACTCACGCGTAGCGCCAGCCTCCTCGCCGTGAGTCTCGCGGGAAGGAGTCGTACCGCACGGTGCGTTCCTTACGACGTACGTGGTACTTTTTCTTGGGTGCCGCCGGCCTTGTAGAGGAAGGGGCAGCGCTGGAGCTCGTGGAGCTGGGTGCGGGCGGCTCTGCCACTGTTGTAGGTGCCTCCGTGCTCGTGCCCGTGCTCGTGCTCGATGTTGTTGTTGTTGTTGTGCTCGTGCTCGATGTTCCTGGCGCAGTTGCGGCTCCCGCTTGGTCTGCCGCCGAGGATTGCGCCAAGAGCGCCATGCGGCTGATCAACGGCCCGGCGAGCTCGCGATGGTCGTGCGTCGGTAGCACGAGCTTGGCATACAAGAACATCATGCGAGCGAGGTACTTCTTGACCTCGCGCTGCGCTTCATGCTCATCCGGCGAGGCATTGGCGAGCACCTGCGCGCGCAGCAACAACCTCGCACACGCGGCAAGGGGCGCCTCGGCCATGTGGCACAGCGTGGAACGAGCTTCGGAGAGACGCCGAGTGCCACAAGGCAGCAGAAGGAGAGGAGTATAACGATGCGATTTCCTCGGCTGTCTTCGTCGTCGTCGTCAAGTGGCGGAGATATTATCGGGCACCAGCGGCAACCGCAAGATATTTTGCTCGGGCGTGATTTTCCGGGGCCTGGCCGAGGACGTGCGTGGTGTGGCCTCTGATGAGCCGCCTCGCTGTTACGCTTGCTCCGCAAGTAGTCTCTGACCAACGAGCATTCTGGTGTTGAGGTCGACTTCCTGATCGATCGATTGATTCAGCGGCAGGCACGAGGTCGGGAGAGAGAGCGAGGTGAGTGGCGAAGGTGTGCGTGTCATTCGCTTGCTTACCTGCGCACCGCGACACGTCGTCGTTCACTCTCGTTGCCCACCCACGCTGAGCCCCGCGCGCCTCTCGTTCGTCCTCGTTCGTTCGACCTGCCCTCCTTCTCTTCGTTGCTCTCGCTAGCCACCGTCACCGTCACGCGCGCACTCTGGTGCCGCTCGTTCGCTCGCCTCTCTCGCTCATTATTCTCGACTTTCTCTCGTGATCGGCATCGCTACATAGTCGCCGCCGCCGCCGCGCGCCCATCGAGCACCTCGCGCTTCGTCAAGCCACACCCACACACAAACGCGCGCGCGCACACACGCACGCACCCGCTCCGGTGGCTGTGTTTGTGTGCTGTGCCTGTGTCGTCGTCACACGCGCCCGATCCTCCTCCTTCTCCCGATCCTCTTCGTCCTACTCGCCGACGATGGACGGCGATGACGCCAAGCCGGCGCCCCACTCGAGCAACGGCGTACACATCTCGAGCGGGGGCAGCATTGGCAGCATTGGTGCCAAAGGCTTCAAGGGCCACTCGTTGTCGAATCCCAGCCTGCCTGACTCGGGTAGCAGCACGCTGTCGTCGAGTCCCGATTGGCTGCAGTTTGGCAACTTCTACGATCGAAAGCAAGCTGGCTCTCCGTCGCTCTACTCGGCCTCGTGTACGTGCGCCACGCACTGCTGCCCGCTGCTCTCCATCGTGCTGCTGCTAGTGGCGGTGGTGGCGGTGGTGGCGGTGGTGGCGCGAGTCGATGGCGCAGTCGTTGTTGGATAGCGAGAGTAAGTACGGTCCGGATGCGGTAGTGTTGGCTTGGTGGTGTTGGTGATTGGTTGCTCTCGTGGATCTACTCTGCTGCTCGCGATGCTGCGCGACCCAACCGCGGCACACGCCCACACGCCCACACGCCCCGACGCGGTGAATGATTGCCCGCCAGTACCACCACAACCACCACCACCACCACGCTGCCTCTCGCCAGCTAGCGTACCGCATACGCCAAACTAACACCCCCGTGCCACATTGATATCTCGGGTGTTCGCATCTACTGCTCTCTTGCATCGGTGCATCCGTGCGTGTTCGTGTTCGTATTCGTGTATTCGCGTGTTCGCGTTTGTGCCTGCGTGGCGGTCATCTGCTAGACGACGACTCTCGCCCGTTGACGCTCTCCTCCAACGACGGCATGACGCGCGCCCAAGCACTCCAAGTCGCCACCGAGCCATCGCAGAGCTTCTTCAAGTTTCTGCTCGAGCCCGACGCCGCCGTACGCGCGGGTTCGCTCGAACAACTCGTGCGCTTGCTCCGTGACTCGATCCAAGGCCTCGGAGGTGCTGGAAAGCAGCAACAAGAGCCATCGTCATCATCGCCATCATCTGAAGCCGACCATCAAGCACCTCAACACGACCAGGCGCATCATGACGCCGAGGCACGCGGCAACGGCGACGCGCCTCTTTCTTCTGCGGCCTCGCCCAGCGCGACCGCGAATGGCGTCGACGAGAGCAATCGAGCGGCATTGATCCTCGCCCACTTGCCGTGGGTCGTTCGGCTCGCGCATGCTTGTCCGTTTGACGACGTGCGCGCCGCCTTCAGTGCGCTGATCAACGAGATCAACGATATGGTACGTGTTCGTTCGGCCTGCCACGAGGCGCCGCTCGCCGTCCAAAGCAAGCCCTCGCTCACTCACATGTATTACAGAAACTACCCAACTTCTTTGTGCCGCCCGAGAGGGGGCCATCGTCTTTCATTCCGCCCAAGATCTTTGTGCCTCTCTCGAGTAGCGCGTACGTTCGATATTTGCTCCCAAACTGAGTGCTCGATAGAAGCCTCCCCTCTCCCTCACTAACTGTGCGCGTGTGCTCGCTTGGTTGCATGTAGTGACCAAGACTACGACGTCGCGCAGACCTTTCAGCAAAGCTTCCTCAACACCGGCGCTGTGAGCCACTTGTTGCAGGCCATGGCATGGCATCCTTCGTACCTCGTCAAGTTCTACGATGCGGACAATATCATCATGTGCAGCCCTGGTCCGCTACTGATTCCTTGGCGAGACTACATTGGCATTCTGGTACCACCACCACACGACCACCGCTACGACGATTGCCACCACTACGACGATTGCCGCCACTGATAGCTGTTCCCGGTCGTGGATGCATAGGCCGCGAGTACGCACAACTGCACCTATCTTGTGCGCCATTGCGAGTACACCTTCTTGATGAACGGTGGCGATCCTTCTGTACGGTTATTGTCATTGTCTATTGTTGTTGTTTGGTGTCATTGTTGTCATTGTTGTTGAGATGCAGCAAAGGGCACGGGGACTTATTGTTGTGCGTGACGACTACATCGATAGTGGCTCGAGGGTTCGCACAACGCACCGACCAAACTTCGTAAGCTGCTGCCGTTGAACTGCCTGCTGGCAACAGCGCCGTGGCTGATTCAGCCGAGCCACATCGAGGTACGCAAGCGATTCACATCGCATACTCATTCATTCACACGAGTGGGTTCACTGATTCATCCATCTATCCATCCATCCATCGATAGGCGCTCTTGCGCGGTGAGGATGCATGGACCGTGAGCGAGTTGGTGCACGCACTCGTCATCATCGCAACGACGCACGCCATGTCGGGCCTCGTGTTTGGTCTTGGCATCAACCTCGAGCTCGATCTGCGGTACTTTGCGGCGCAAAACTACCACAAGCTCGGTGGCCATGCAGGAATCGAGGATCAGTCCGTCCCCTCCGCCACCGCCACCACCACCGCGGCGGCAGCGACCGCTACCAATGCCTCGGAGGTGCAGCCGAGCTCGAGCCCGACGGATCGACCAAGCATCGCCAGCGAAACCACGGTCCAGCTCCTTCAGGCGCTCAAGGGAGCTGGAAACGAGTGTGATGACATGGAATCGACTGAGGAGGAGCAAGTCTTTGCCTTCCGCAAAATCGGTGAAGATGGTAAGTTGGATTGCATTGGCACCACTCGTAGTGCGATCATTTCGTTCGTGTTCGCTCATTCGCTCGCTCGCTCGCTTGCCACAGATATCAAGACCCTCGATGACGGCAGCCCCAATGAGCTGTTTCGCAAGTACCTTGGCGATTTCCGGCTGGCTCATAGCGATTTCGACGTTGGATCGACCGAGTACTCGGCACTTCGAATGCAAGACTATTGCTGGCAGGACCACGGCTATGCACTGTTGAACCGCTATTACTCCGAGGCTGCTCCGGTTCTCGACGAGCTCTTTGATTTGATCTACAACCTGACCTACCACACGTACGAAGATGGATGGCAGTGGT
>Ga0209935_1004576_pt1 | contig 12624 bp, 24 predicted proteins | sample ThiBio_1000_plan_2_FD_183958 | JGI IMG/M metagenome (GOLD analysis project Ga0209935, IMG submission 183958) | Wastewater bioreactor microbial communities from Cape Town, South Africa - Thiocy_cont_1000_plan (SPAdes) | ecosystem: Engineered > Bioreactor > Thiocyanate-remediating >... | reverse complement strand
ACCGCTGCAGCTACCGACTTGGTAGAGCTCTTGGAGTCCTCGATGTCGAACGGTACCTCATCGAAGACGTCGTCCGCCGCTTGTGCCGAGGTCTTCTGCTTCTTGCCCTTGGACCTGCGCCCACACAGCCGCCACACAAACCCACATCGATCAGTCATCGTCCTGCTCTGCTGCTGCTGCTGCTGCTGCTGCTGCCCACACGTGCACCACAAACAAACAGGCGCCCAAAAGCATCACCAATACAACGTACACAGGTCCGAGTGAAGCCGATCGTGGGCGCTTGGTAGCCATCAGGTAGAGCAGCGAGAGCAGCAGCGCCGAGCGAGAGAGAGAGAGAGAGAGAGAGAGAAGCGAGGAAGGACAACGAAGGCTATCAAAGCATCGTGGGCTTTAAGGATATGATTTTCCCACTGAACGCGAGCTCAATACTGCTTGCCTCAGGCGAAGAGTAGGAGCCTTTCTTTCGAGTTGTGGCTTGTCGGTGGTGGTTGTTCACGCGAGCGGAGGCAATTGGTATCGAAGCATTCACCCGGATCGCTTGCTTAAACATCAAGGACATGGAGCCAGCCAGAATATTAGCCAGCCTATTGGAGCAATCGACTCACCTGATGAGCAGGGGAAACCCGACTCCGCCGCAAGTGACAACCAAACAACCAAGCCTTCCTTGGAGCATGGTAGCCAAGTGGATGGTTGCCACACAAGAGACTGAGTAGTGAGGCTTGCATGAGGCTCTATGCCCTCGAATGATCATGAGCAGTGTCAGTTCAGTATCGGGTCGCTGGCGATTCTTCACTCCGGAAGAAACTGATGATGATTGCAGTGACGCAACCAGCGGCCTTTGGGATTCAACAAAATTGCGTGTATATTACATGTGGCAATGTAGAAATACATCGAAGAAGCGGCGCGCATTCGTACAGCACACGATACGACAATATTGAAGAGCTCGATTACAGACCTATGATGACACAAGACAAAACAGCAGCCTCCGTCGTGGTGGTGGTAGTGCTCGGGATGACGTCAGCCAAGAGCTCGTCACGGCTAGATGGAGGCTCTGGTCGGAGCGAGCTCGACCAAGAAGAAGGCAAACAGTGGGAAGAGCCACGCATACGCGATCCAGTGAGCTCGTACGCTGCCGTGTGACTTGAGGGAGCCTTCGTCGTAGTCTGTCGAGGTCGAGGTCGAGGTCGAGCGGCTGCTCATGCTCTTGGACTCATCGTTGCACAGCAGGCCGATGATGATGAACGACAGCAACGGGAACGGCAGGTGCAGGTAGCGCAGACACGGCATGCGCTTGTAGTAGCTCCACGAACGCGGCAGCGTACAGAAAACCATGTCCCAGAAGCTGGTCGTGAGGCCGTGGCCGAGATCGTCGTCGGAAAAGTGGTGGTAGAGATGGTAGCTGCGCGCCGACTCGAGATACCACGGCCGAAAGCGCGAGTGGAAGAGTACGTGCGCGGCGTCCATGATGATCTGTCCGAGTGCGATGCCGCAGTTGATGCCGTACGCGGCCTTGCGTCCGAGCAGCATGACAGCCACCACCATGATGACGACGCCGTACACGTGCGCAGGAATCATCGGTGTCGTGATGATGCGTAGATTTCGAGGACGCCGATGGTGATTGCCATGTGCGCCCTCGAGCCAGCGATGCAGAATCACGCGATGAAACCAGTACTCGAGAAAGGTGTACAGCACGGTGCCGAGCGCCACCAAGCCCACGACCTCGCTCGCCGTGAGGCCGTAGTACTTGAAACACATGAAGCCCATCAACAACACGAAGCTTCCATAACTCAACACTACCTCCAACAAGTGAGGACTCCGTCCGAGGACTCGTAAGAGTGTCATCTCAACACAAACCACCAAGTGAGAGAGATATCGAGATCGAACTTTCTATCAATCTATCTCAAACTCGAATCATCAATCGACAAGATTGATGTCACTCACGCTCACACACACGCTCACACACTAGAATGCCTTGCCAGGTCTATACTCGTTCTCCCTCACACACCCACACACCAAGCCAATGCCGCCACTATACCAATAAGCAAGCCAACAAGCAAATAACCTCACTCCTCTCTCACACAATAAACTAAATCCGACTGCCCCTCGGCAGCACGCGCTCTCTGCCTCGGAAGCGAAATACTCCGACGCTCAGTTTCGCTCTTTCGCTCTTTCGCGTTTACTGTTCCGTTCCTTCATCAATCGATCGATCGATCAATCAATCAGTTGTTGCATTTGGCGTGTGCGTGATTGAGAGGCTGTCGTCCTGTACCTCCGACTCATTGAGAGAGAAGAGCGAGAGGCAGATATCTCGTTATAGGGTTTGTGAGTAGATATGGCTGCCGTTGCTACTGGTCGACCAGCGGCGCTCACGCCCAACATCTCCTATGTCAACGACAAGGGCTTCACGGTCGTGATCTCGCCCAACGCTCTCACGTTGATTGCTGGCGGAGTACGTTCACTCGAACCAATCCATATCACCACCGCCATCACTGCCACCATCATTTCGATTGACGGCTGTTGTGGGGAATAGGACAAAGTCCCGTTCCGTGTCAAGAACCTCGGCGATGCTGCTATTCGCATCAAGACTCGTTGCACGGCTGCAGACCAGTTTGGTGTGAGTCCCGCCAAGTGTGAGATCCCTCCCAATAGCGAACAAGCCATGTACGATTGATAGATAGCTCTTGTTCATTGACTATCTACTCGCCGAGCGAGTGAATGATTGATTACATCTGTTCTAACCCTTACTTTCACGCGACTGCCAGTACAATCCGCTTCAAAGATCCCTCGCTCGCAGCCGCCAAGACCGCCAAGCTCCTCGTTATTATCGACGTATATCGAGAGTTCTCGTTGGATATCAGTCATGAAGAAGCTCACGCTCACACACTGCCCGCCCCCACCACTACCACAGGACCCGAACGACCCCACCAATGTCGCTGAGTCGACCGTGGCCTTGACGGCACAACCACGTGACCAGGCACCACCGCCACCGAACGCCAGCACGAGCACTCTACAATCTCCACTGATCACTGGACAAGACTTTGGCGCTCCCAACACCTGGACCCTGTCGATGGACGACCTGGTTCCCTTCTTACTCGCGATCGTGGTGCTCTTCCGTATCGTGACGCCGCTACTCGACTCGCTCCCTACTGTTCAACTCTGGATCGCCTTCTCGTTGGGTACGACGATACCCAACAAGATACTCTACAACTCCTCTTCTTCTTGTTCTTCGAAGCTTACTATTCGTTATTTGATGTGTTGCAGGAGTTCTGACCATGTATATCAGTCGCGCATCTCAACGCAAGACTACGACCAAGTAACCTACAGCACTTGCACGTACTATATCGCGTGCACTGTACCTACCTCTCTGCCGAGATACTCCACGTACCTCTCACCCTATCTCTATCTCCCCCATTATCTGATCATGCTCAATTCGATTTGAGCTCTGCAACCTGTAATATGTGGAGCGTGCGATTGCATATCTCTCGCGCTCACTCACTCGTTCATGTTCTCACAAATCAATCAATCAATCAATCAATCAATCAATCAATCAATCAATAGCATATTCGTCGTTGATTCTTACCGATCGAGAACGAATGATAGCGTGCTGCTTTGCGCTGATGCTTTGCTTTTAATTCAAAAGAGATATCAAACGTAAAGCAGGAGATATATAGAGTCCAAACGATAGGCTGATTAGCATAACAAACAACGATGCAGTTGAAGTGCGATAAGGGTAGTATTCAAAACAATCGATTGACGAATATAACATCAATCACGGTGAGATAGACATGATACATGGATAGACAAATAATGAGTGAGAGAATGAGAGAGAGAGAGAGAGAGCTCATAGTGAGATAGTTGTAGATAAGATCGAGTTCGTGAGTAGGAATGAATGGATGCGATACGAGCAGCGTGTCAGGGTGGTCTCTATCGATGCTGTTCAGCAACGACCTTGTTGACGGCATGAATCCATTTGAGTCGCTCGAGTTTGGTATCGGTCGCCATGTGCAATACACGCTTGCTCGTGATGATGTCGAGCTTGAATGCACTACGATCAGGCACCTCCTTGGCGCCCTTGAGTTCCGAGAGTGCATAACCGCCCTTGCGTTCTCCTCCCTCCTGTAGAACAAACAGTATCCTCATCAGATGCCGATCGTTGTGCATCATGGCACACACACAAGCGCGCATGTGTGTATATACAACTCGATATCTCTCGTTGTAGCATTGTATCGTAACTCACCGTCGTGTAGTATGCAAACTCATGTTGATCGAGTCGAAAGTATCGACGTAGCCAGCTCTTGCGACCGAGAGCGCTCGAGCCACCGCCTTGCTTGGTCGCATAGCCTGCGTACACGATGCCACTCGCCAAGAACAAGACTTCTTGCTGCTTGGATCGTGTCACGAGTGCAGCTCCCTCCTTTCCCGATGCCAACAAGAACGCTACGTTCGTTCATCGATGTCGATGCGTTACGATCGCACGATATCTCGAGCTCATCAGTATCTCTCATCGATTGATATCGGTTAGAGCCCTCATCAACGTACCTTCCTCTTGTTCGATTCGAATCGCATCTTCGCTTTGTTCTGAACTCGTATCCGACATTAACACGATCGAGCCCGAGCTCGCGAGTCGAGGCGATGATGCTGCACCCAAGGACGGCATCGATGCTCGACCTCCCGAGCCGCCATGCTCGAGATCATAGTTGTGGAGGCTCTCAGATGTCGCTGATGAAAGCGCCGCCGAACCAGGTAGTTCTGATAGTGGTCTTGATGGTGCTTCTGGTTTCGGTGTCGTTGGCAGATGAGGTGGCGGAGTCGGTGTGTCGTCGGTTGCTCGCTTGGGAGGTGTCGGTAGTGCGCTCGATGCCTTTCGAGACATGCCGCCACCATCGAAAGAGTCTGCTGTTGCTGCAGCTGCTGGAGGTGGTGGCGGTGATGGCGATGATGGTGCACCGGGTGTGATGGTTGAGGCTTTACGAGGTGGAGTTGGCAGGGCCTTCTGTGGTATCGACATGGTACGCTCCATCGTGTGTGTTGGTGTGGCGGCTGCACCAACCGTCACGAGATACTCGACACTAACAAACGCAACCGTGAAGCCCCACGAATCGTTGATATGCTAATTCGATTGATAGAACAACAGCACCACTACCAACGAGTGACACAGTGAGGGAGCGAACGTAGACACGCAGTGAGCGAGTGAGCGAGCGAGCCAGCAACCAAGCGAATGACATGATCGAGTCTCACTGGTTCCGAGATGTATGCGCGCCTGTCTGCAGGTTACGTTAGCAAATCAACATGACGATCATCAACAACAACGACAACAACAATCTCCTGCTGTCGGAAGGATCAGCTACCCTTACCTTCCATTCAACCATTTGATTCGAGTAGAGTAACTGCTATGGGCACGCTTGGCTTGTAGCTAGGCTTGGCTCTGTGCCTCAGAGATCCCTCGGCCTCGCCAGAACCCGCGAGTTCCCCCGTTCCTACTACCTCACCAAGAGCCACTGAGACTTAATCGAATCGTCTCCCATTCCGCAAGTCCAAGCGGTACTCGAGTGCCACTTGTACCGGGCAGCGCTAGCCAGCCCCATCGAGTGCTCCTTTCTACGTGGGTGTTTATAGTCCCGCAGACCAAGCTCCTCCGCTCTACGACTTGACACCTGTCATTGGGGGAGCTTCAAGAAAGAGCGGGGTGTGCTCTTCATTCTGCTGCTCCCTCGCTCCCGCTCACATCCACGAGACCGACGCATCTCTCTCACGAGTGCCAACCTCCTTGTTGTTGTTGTTGGAGGGGATCAATTGTGTGTGAGAGAGAGATGGCGTTTGTGCGGTGGTTGGCATTGTTGATGTTGTCGCTCAGTGTGGTCGGGAGCTTCTTGGCGTACGATGCACCGGGCTCGCTGTCGGTGTTCCTAGGTACCTGGATGCTGCCGCCATCCTCACACCGACCCACCGACCTCGATACCAACCACACCTCTTCTACTTTATGATCGAGTGGTTTCTGATGTAAAGTTGCGCGTTTGTATCGATCAATGTGGCGATCGATCGATCGCTTGATTGATTGATCAATCTCTAGATGAAGAGTATGATATCACGACCACCAAGCTCGGAGCACTGTATTCAGCATGGTCACTACCGAATCTCGTGACACCGTTCATTGCTGGCGTTGCCATCGATCGATTCGGCGGGCCTGCCGTGATCGTCATCGGCGAGCTCTTGATGGTCTCGGGAGCGACTCTCTTTGCCGAGGGCTCGAGCTTCATGGTCTTCTACATCTCTCGCATGCTGCTCGGCATCGGCTATGAATCAACACATCTCGCTGCTCGAAAGCTTGTGGTATCTATCAATGGCTCTATTCCTCAATGTCTCGATGCGTGAGGACGATGAGTGACATCGTTACTCACAACCACTGAATCGTGTCGCGACACCATGTGTTGATGCAGGCACAATGGTTCCCGACTGAGTATCAATCTACTGCCAACGGTATCATCGTGACATCGCCATACATTGGAACTGTTGGTACAATGACCTACACACAAATCCACATGGTCAATGGTTGAGATGATGGTACCGACTGCAACATGCTCATTGAGGTACTTGCAGGAGCATTCTTGCTATTGCCATGGCTTGGCACGGATTACTCGCTCAAGCTCGCCCTGTGGGTCGTTGCAGCGTACGAAATCTGCATAACAATCGCTGTATAAGATGCTCAGGCACGACTTCCGAATGGTGCATTGATGTGATATGATGTATGGTGCGTGAGGCAGTGTGTGCTACGGTTCAGCCATTGCTGGAATCTTGTATGTGCCGCTCGATCGTTGGCGACCTACCGAGGCATCGATCGAAGAGATTCGCAAAGAGACAGGTACCGTGGCGGTCTCGATCATATGCGATCCTCATGGCGAGCGTAATGGCACTCGCAGCAGTGATTGTCGAAGATGAGCTGGGTCGGATCGGTGTTCGCTGTCGGCATTCTACTCGATTAATCGATGGTGCTATGAATGCAGAGCCGATATCCAAGAGCGTTGATTCGACGACAACGACTCCGGCTGGCGAGGGCGAGCCAGAAGTGAAAGGATTGATGCTCATCTATGCCAAGTCGCGCAAGATGCTATCAGCCATCGCGGCAGCGCCATGGTCGTTCTGGTTACTGTCGGCTGTCGATGTTTGTTGGTGCGGCTCTCTGTGGCCCTTCGTTGCGCTGACACCGGACATGTTCCATCGAAAGTGGGGTACGTGTGCCAAGTCGTTGATTGAGAGCTGATTGAGGCTGTTGACAATCTCTCGAATCAACAGGTTATTCGCCTGAGAAGGCAGGTCGCATAGCCTCGCTCTTTGCCATCATTCCGATTGGACTCTCCCCAACGATTGGATTCCTGTGCGATCGAGGTTTGAACCGCATGGCAGTCGGTATCACGGCCTCGTTGTTGCACATCACATGCTTCTTGATTCTCGGCCATTCGTACTTGACACCGATCGTGAGCGTCGTTGGATTGAGCGTGGTGCTCAGTTCTCTGGCGCCAGTAGTCTACGCCACAATGGCAATCTTGGGTACGCATCATACACGAGCCATCGAGACCGTGCCACTGACGAACGAACGATCGTACTCGCTACCTTGTTGTCAATCCAGTGCCTGCTGACATCTTGGCAACCATGTACGGTATCGCCAAGACGATCGAGAACCTCGGCTACATTGTATTGCCACTTCTATTCGGATTCCTCGCCGATGAGACTGGCAGTTACATGGCCGGTTGTACCTTGTTCGCTGGCATGGGCCTCTTGTCACTCTTTGCCATGCTCGCCGTCACGACCATATCAGTGATCGAGCTGCGTCGTAAGAAGGCTGCCGAGCAACCTGACACTGATGAGATTGCTGCTACTCACTCTTGATATGTTTGATACATCGCGTTATCTATCCATCAATCAATCATTCAATTATCGTTATTTTGGCATGCATCTTCTTCTTCTTCTTCATATTATTGCGTATATCATCGTCATCTTATAAAACTCGGAATCTACTGTTTATAAAGCCTTGAATCGTAAATACTCATTCAACTAGCTGAAGGATGTATCAATCAATCAATCAAGATACACGTTGAGCACTCTCGCGCAATCGTGCAATCACATTGAGATGCACATCCATAGCAAGACCATCCACTTGACGAATCGTCTGACCCGAGCCACTATCGACCGCTCCTGCTGCAGACATGGCATCGAACGATACCATGAGTCCATCCTCTGGCAGAAAGTCATCGAGCGTGTGAGAGCCAAGGGCATGATTGGCGGCGGCGTCCGAGTACAAGGCGGCACCGATGGCATAGCCGCCCCAGTTCGATACACCGGCGACAATCAAGCAATCGGTCTCGACGATCGTTGCGATCGTCTCACCATTGGGTACGTGTTCTCGAACGAGCGGCCTCACCTACACGACGCTCGATGATTGTGTCAGTGAGCCACGATTGAGTCGCTCTCGTGGCATCTGCTGCTACCAACCGACCTTGCCCATGCCAATCTCGTTGCCGCCATCACCGATTCCGATCGTGAATATCTCGGCAGCTTCGTCTTGAAGGGCGTTGTACACGGTTGCATACGAGAATAGTTGATCCAATGGTGCCGTGTATCTGTTGGAGAGTTTCGTTGAGGCACTCTCTATCTATCGATCGATCGAGAGTGCATTCATGTACACGTACGCCGATACATCAACTGCTCGCATACTGTAATAACGTTGGTCCGTTGCTCGACCCTACTCTCGTTCGATCATGATGATGAGTACCCATGGTCGTATCTGCTCCACTCTACGTGGTGTCATTCGAACGACGTACTGGCCGTTCGATCGAGAGCATGACGCTGTATCGAGCAGCAGGAGCGTCTCCCTCTCCATTCCAGACGCTGTCAAAGAAGTACTCGAGCACCAGTGGATGCGGTCTGTCGAGCACCTTGTGCTCGGCATTCCAATCTCGAGCGAGATCCACGATCAAGAGCTCCACGGTCTCGGAGAGACCTGCAGCTTCGAGACCTGCTCGAAGTATCTCGGCATTGGGAGTGTCGCTCATGATGGTCACACTCTTGCCCAATGCAACGAGTGCCCTCGCGCTACATTGACATGGATGCATCGATCACTCCTCAATGAGTGAGAGACCTTCTCAAGGTACTCTCTCCCCAACATTGTGAGGCCGTACATGATGATGGCGCCAGGAGGACCATCGTTCTCGCCACATTGAGTTCGCATAATGTAGAAGCCTGTCACGATCAACACGCGACCTCTCGTGCTTCGTAGTCGTGACGCGCTCCGTTCGAGCTGCCCCGAGTCCTGTATACGTCATGCATTCATTGAGTGGACGTGCTTGGATCGATTGGTGATTGTCGGATCAATGTCTTGGAGTCAATGGTCGAGGACCTTGAGAGATGCCACGAGCTCGCTGATACCGCGTCCACCAAGGTCGACGCCAATGATCTCCTCCATGCGAGCGGCTGCCTCGTTACCACCGCCGACTACATGGCTCGGAGATTCGAAACGGAATCCACGCTTACCGGATTGCAACGTGGACATCTGCATGTTGTCCAATCGTGTGAATGTGGTGGTTTGGTAGGAACGAGGACGCCAAGCAACTGATGGCAATCGCCAATCGCAAGCCCATTGACAATCATTCAATGATGATCAATGACTGGTCGATCAAGGGGTACTCTTGAATACAATGTCACAGATACGATTCTATTGATCGATGGAGAGTCATCTATCCATATTTACAGGAGCGAGTGCACCACAACGAGTCACTGGCGTCTAGATATCTCTGCGGGTGCGAATAAACACGTGAATCGTTGATCCTCGTTGAATGTTGTAGTCAGCAAGAGTGCGGTCAGGATCGTCGAGTTGCTTGCCCTCGAACACTAGTCGTTGTTGATCGGGAACGATGGACTGACGATCGAGAATCTCGAGCTTGAGTTGAGCGACGGGATCATTCGGTTCGAGCTCGAGAGTGATGATATGATCAGAGTCTCCAATCTTGACGAAGATCTGCATGACTGATTGAAGACGTGACTGGACACGAATCGATCAATGGATGGATGGATCGGGAGGATGGATCGATGGATGGACGGATTGTGGTGTGCGTACCAGCGAGGCAACAAGAACAGTGGCTCATCATGATGCGGTCCCATTGCTAGAGAGTGAGGGTGGATTCTCCAACTCTGACATTGGAGAGTGTATCTGCTTGGATGGTTCGACCAATGAACCAAACATCTGTAACCTCGACGAGATCTTGTACTTGAGATGACACTTATCGATCAAGTACATCCATCGGATCGGTCACCAGATCCACCAATTCTCCAGCAAGATATCATCTTTGATAGAGAGTGAGGTCGAGTCGATGATGACGTCAGCTCCTGCTCCGCAACCAGTGCACTTGCTCTCGCGCCCTCTCCCTCCAACACCTCACCACACATACCCATACCTCCCGGCTCTGTTCTACCAACTCATATATCCTCTCGATCGTGACTCCTTGCCCATCAATACCTCCTTCTCCATCAAGACTATCACTCCCGTATTTTATCTGATTTTTTTGGAGGAGGTTTTGGATTATTTGTGTTGAGTTTCCATCGAACACGCGCGATCATCATCATGCCGCGTATGCCTTCGAATAACCGCATCCACAGCAGTGGTGCGCTTCAAGTTCATGGTATCTGGGTATGTGCGGTCGATCCTATACCACCATCATTATCATCTCCGATAGCTTACGTTCTTCTCGGTACACGACAGCAAACTGCCATCGGATATGATCCGTACGCTCCCGTGAAAGAGACCCAACCTGCCGAGACTGGAGTACGTATCTATCAATCAATCAATCGAGATATCGCCACACCGCAATCATCACTCCAATAACCAACACCTACTGCACAACCAATGAATGGTTATACCGATTATTGCGAGCAGTATATACTGATCTATCTTGATTATGTTGATTGTGTGTATGATGCTCTTGATGGTGTTGGTGTCGATCATTGCCTCAGCCTACTGCCGGCCCTGGTCCCGTGTCGACCTCGTCGATCATTCAACGAGCTCGAGGACAAACCGATGCAGTCGTTAAGGCCATGTGCAAGAAATGCGGCGGTGGTATGTGAAGGCTCCTTGGTTACTCGCTATGCTGACATACTCATTCGATGATACTCATACAACCAATGTAATCTCTCTCGCGATCGGCCAATCAAACCTATCGAATCGATCAATCGACTATCGAACCAACCCGTCGTTACAAACAAATCGAATAACTGACTGATAGCTGGGCATCTTACGTTCCAATGTCGCAATCAAGTGAGTGCTCCAACAACTGCCGCCAAGGCCAACACGACCATATTATCGTCAGATGATTCGAGTTCGAGTGATTCTTCGGATAGCTCCTCGGAGGACGAGAGTACGCTATTGAGACAGATGCATCGTTGTTGTTGTGCAGAACCATCGTTTTGTCGAGTAGCTTGCTAATCGAGAGGATCGATGCAGGGAAGTCGAAGCGCAAGCATCATCGCAGCAGCAGCCACCGCCACAAGTCACGAGATCGAGAACGCCGTCGAGACAAGGATCGCGACCGAAAGGATCGAAGCAAGGACAAGGATCGAAGCAAGGACAAGCACAGGAGCAAGGACAAGGATCGCAAGCGAAGTCGAGAGCGTGATCGTGAGCGCGGTCGTGAACCGCGTGATGATGAACCTGAACGAGAGGTTGATGATCGCCGTCGCTCTCGCGACCGTGATCGTGAGAGCGACAGAGTGGATGATCGAGACCGCGATCGTGATCGTGAACGAGACCGTGATCGTGAGCGCGACCGTACGCGAGACGACGAGCCTGTTGGAGAGGTTACAGATCGTCGGCGAGAACGACGCGACGACGATCGGGCGCCGCGTGATGAGCGAGATCGAGCGCTACATGATGAGCGTGAACGACGCGACGACGATCGAGCGCCACGTGATGAGCGAGAGTCACGTGATGATCGAGATCGAGATCGCGACCGAGATCGTGAATCAAGGAGTGATCGTGACCGAGATCGTGAGCGCGACAGCGACCGCGAACGACACACCAGCTCTCGAAAGCGCACTCGACGCGACAGCGACTCGGACAGCGGCACCGACAGCGATAGTAGTACCGGCCATGATCGAAAGCGCGCCAAGAGTGACAAGCGCAGTAAGCACGACAAAAAGCACAAGTCGAGGCGCGATTGAGCGCAGCTATCGAGAGCGCAAGCGGGCGTGCATGACGTGCCTTGTTGTGGTATCAACCAGCCAGGTAACTTGACCAATCGATTGATTGCTATCTATCCATCCATCCAGTCATCCATATTATCCATCTCATCCATGAAGCAATCGATACAATATTGTATTGTACTCCTATATCACACTAAAGACCCTTGCACAGTGCCCGTCGCATTGCAGCAATTGAGTCGTGCGCAGCACGTGTCTCTCGATCAACTCTCTCACTCTCCCTCTCTCTCTATCAAGAGTCGTATCTATCCATCTCTTCGTCCAAACGGTTATCCATACTTTTGTCCCTTTCCCCCCTCCAATTAGCCTCCTCCGCGTGAATATGTCATTTTATACCCCAAAATCGATGTTCCATAACCAAAACCTGCGCGTATCATGTGC
>Ga0209935_1004575_pt1 | contig 12624 bp, 10 predicted proteins | sample ThiBio_1000_plan_2_FD_183958 | JGI IMG/M metagenome (GOLD analysis project Ga0209935, IMG submission 183958) | Wastewater bioreactor microbial communities from Cape Town, South Africa - Thiocy_cont_1000_plan (SPAdes) | ecosystem: Engineered > Bioreactor > Thiocyanate-remediating >... | reverse complement strand
GGCCGCAGCTAGCCCGCGCCAGGAGACGGAGACGACATGACTTTCCATTTCAGCCGCCTCGTTGCCACCCGTCCCCTGATCGCCGCGGCCGGGCTCATGATGCTCGTGACGTCCGCGCAGGCGATGCAGATCAAGGACATCGTCAGCCCCGGCGGCGTCAAAGCCTGGCTGGTCGAGGACTATGCAGTGCCGATCGTCGCCGTGAATTTCGCGTTCGAGGGCGGCGCGGCGCAGGACCCCGCGGACAAGCCCGGCGTTGCCAACATGCTCTCGGGCCTGCTCGACGAAGGCGCCGGCGACCTCGACAGCAAGGCTTTCCAGAGCGCCCTGGACAGCCGGTCGATCCAGCTCTCCTTCGACGCCGGCCGTGACGAGTTCTTCGGTACGATCCGCATGCTGGCGGAAGACCAGGACGACGGCTTCGGTCTGCTGGCGCTCGCCCTTCAGTCGCCCCGTTTCGATGCCGAGCCCGTCGAGCGCATCCGCGCCCAGATCGACAGCAGCATCCGCCAGTCGGCCAAGGACCCCGAGCAGGTGGCGATCTCCACTATGTGCGCGACGGCCTTCCCGAACCATCCTTATGGGCGGCCCCTCGAAGGCAGCGAGGCGAGCGTCAAGGCGATCGCCGTGCCCGATCTGCAGGACTATCGGCGTCGCGTCTTCGCGCGGGATAATCTCCATATCGCCATCGTCGGCGCGATCGACGAGGCGGAGGCCGGCAAGATGCTGGATCGCGTCTTCGGACCGCTCCAGGCCAAGGCCGAGCTGACGCCGGTGCCGGATGCGGTGCCGCTCGGCGGCGATATCCGCATCGACATGCCGAATCCGCAGACCGTGGTTCGCTTCGGCGGCCCCGGCTTGGCGCGCCATGATCCCGATTTCATGGCCGCTTACGTCGTGAACCACATCTTCGGCGGCGGCTCGTTCTCGTCGCGGCTCTACACCGAGGTGCGCGAGAAGCGCGGCCTTGCCTATTCGGTGTCGTCGACGCTGGTTCCGATGGCGCACGCGAACGCGGTTGCCGGCGGCACCGCGACCCGCGCCGACCGGGCCGACGAGACGGTCGAGATCATCCGCGGCGAGGCGGAGCGCTTTGCCGAGGAGGGACCGACGGCCGACGAGCTCGCCAAGGCGAAGAGCTATCTCGTCGGATCCTATGCGCTGCGCTTCGATTCCTCGGCCAAGATCGCGCGTCAACTGCTCGCCATCCAGCTCGACGGCCTTCCGATCGACTATGTCGAGAAGCGGAACGATATGATCGCGGCGGTCACGCTCGATGATGCGAAGCGCGTGGCGAAGCGCATCTATGGCGGCGCGACGAACATGATGGTCCTGGTCGGCCCGAAAAAATCGGAGGCCGCGCCGCGGACCTGACGCCCCGAACGGCGCGTCATTCCGCGGCTTCGGCCGTCGCTTTCTCGGCGTCCTCGTTCAGCGCCTTGGCCTGACGCTTCGGCACGGTGAGCGGCTCGGGCTTCAGCTTGCCCTGGACATCGGTGTAGGACACCTGGCCGCCGGCCATCTGGATCGCGAGGCGGTTCGCCTCGCGGGCGCGGAGATCCTCGGCGATCTCGGCGATCCGCTCCGCGTCGTAGCCGAGCTCCTCGAGCGTCTTGCGGCCGAACAGGAAGGCCGATTCGAACGTCTCGCGGATCTCGAAGTCGACGCCCTGCGCGCGCAGCTTCAGCGTGTGCTGGCGGTCATAGGAGCGGACATAGAGCGTCGTCAGCGGATACTCGGAGCGGATCAGCTCGACGATCTTGTCCGTGTTCTCGCGCTTGTCGGTGCACACGACGACGAGCCGCGCGCTCTCAATGCCCGCCGCCCGGAGCACGTCGAGGCGCGTGCCGTCGCCGTAATAGACCTTGAAGCCGAACCGTGCGGCGCTGCGCACCATATCGGGATCGGAATCGATCGCCGTCACGTCGATGCCCTCCGAGAGGAGGAATTGCGCGGCGATCTGGCCGAAGCGACCGAAGCCGATCATCAGCACGCTCGCCTCCAGCCCGTCGGCGATGGCGAGGCCGTCCAGCGAGGGCTTGGGCTGCGGCAGGTAGCGCGCGGCCGCGACGACCAGCGGCGTCAACGCCATCGAGACGATGACCGTCGCCGTCAGCACGGCATTGAGGTTCTGGTCGATCAGGCCTGCGGCGGTCGCCGCGGCGTAGAGCACGAAGGCGAATTCGCCGCCCTGCGCCATCAGCGCGGCCCGCTCCAGAGCCTCCGGCCTCGAAGCGCGGAAGAGGCGGGCCATGATGAAGATGCCGCTGGCCTTGAGCGCCATGTAGCCGAGCACGGCGACGATGATCGTCGGCCATTCGTTGACCATCACGGACAGGTCGAGCGACATGCCGACGCTGATGAAGAAAAGGCCGAGCAGAATGCCCCGGAACGGCTCGATGTCGGCTTCGAGCTGGTGGCGGAAGCTCGATTCCGACAGCATGACGCCGGCGATGAAAGCGCCGAGGGCCATGGAGAGGCCGCCGATCTGCATGACGAAGGCCGCGCCCAGCACGACCAGCAGCGCGGCGGCCGTCATCACCTCGCGCGCATTGGCCCCCGCCAGGATTCGGAACATCGGGTTCAGCAGCCAGCGCCCGGCGGCGACGAGCGCCACGAGGACGCCCGCGCCCATCGCGACGGACATCCAGCGTGATTCGCTCTGCGCGTTCGGATCGTGGCCGAACACGGCGACGACGGCGAGCAGCGGCACGATCGCGAGATCCTCGAGCAACAGGATCGAGACGATGCGCTGGCCCGCCGGAGATGCGGTCTCGCCGCGCTCGTCCAGCAGCTGCATGACGGTCGCGGTCGAGGTGAGCACGAAGCCCATGCCGGCGACGAAGGCCGCGATCGGCGTCAGCCCGTAGAGAACGCCCGCGCCCATCAGGATGACGCCGCAGAAAAGAACCTGCCCGAGGCCGAGCCCGAAGATCTCGCGGCGAAGGCCCCACAGGCGTGAGGGCCGCATTTCGAGCCCGATCACGAACAGGAACATGACAACGCCGAGTTCGGCGACATGGAGGATCGATTGCGGATCGTTGAACAGCCCGAAGCCGAACGGGCCGATGACGAGGCCGGCCGAGAGATAGCCGAGCACGGCACCGAGGCCGAGCCGCTTGAAGATCGGGACAGCGATCACACCGGCGCCGAGCAGCGCAACGAGCTGGGCGAGATCGGTGCCCTGCGCCTCGACGGCCATGGACATCTCCGTTCGTAGTGCGGGTAGGGCGCTGCCGGCTGGCTGCGCGAAAGGCGCGGGGTGGGGAGGCCGAGGACGTCGCCGCGCTCCGCTTCGCCAGTCTAGGCATCTTCATGGCGAAATGCAGCCATCACGCGGCATGATTTATGCGTTCGCCCGTTCGTCCACGATCTTGTCGGGGGGCGCCGCGATCCCTATTCAATGGGGTCCAAGGAGAACGCCATGACCGTGCTGCCCGATCAGTCCCGCCTCGTCGCCCGTGCCGCCGAGCTCGTCGAGGCGGCGAAGCGCGCCGGCGCCGACGCGGCCGACGCCTTCGCGGTTCGCCGGGTGGGGCTTTCGGTTGATGTGCGACATGGCGCGGTCGACGAGTCGACGCGTTCGGAGAGCGACGACGTCTCGCTCCGCGTCTTCATCGGCCGGCGGCATGCCAGCGTCTCGACCAACACCATCGCGCCCGCCGACGAACTGGCGATGCGTGCGATCGCCATGGCGCGGGTGGCGCCCGAGGATCCCTATGCCGGCCTCGCGCCGCAGGATCGCCTCGCCAAGTCCTGGCCCGATCTCGACCTGCTCGACCGCGCGATCCCCGACGCCGCCGCGCTGACCGAGCGGGCCCGCACGGCCGAGGCCGCGGCGCTTGCCGTCCCGGGCGTTACGAAGTCCGGCGGCGCCTCGGCCGGCTGGTCGCTGACCGGCGCGGTGATCGCGACCTCGCATGGCTTCCAGGGATCGTATCTGCTGTCGCGCACGGGCGTCTCGGTCACCGCCATCGCCGGTGAGGGCACTGCGATGGAGCGCGACTATGACAGCGATTCCAAGGTCTATGGTTCCGACCTCCGCGCGGCCGACGAGATCGGCCGGTCGGCGGCCGAGCGGGCCGTGCGCCGGCTGCGCCCCTCGCGCGTGCCGACGGGCCGGACGACGGTGGTCTTCGATCCGCGCGTCGCGGCCAGTCTGCTCGGTCATTTCGCCGGGGCGATCAACGGCGCGGCGATCACGCGCAAGACCTCCTTCCTCAAGAATGCGCTCGGCACGGCCGTGTTCGCGCCCGCAATCCGCATCGTCGACGATCCGCACCGGCTGCGCGGTCTCGCGTCGCGGCCCTTCGATGGCGAGGGCGTCGCGACGGCGGCTCTGGATCTCGTTGAGGGCGGCGTGCTCAAGCAATGGCTGCTCGACAGCGCCACGGCGCGCGAACTCGGCCTCGCCACGAACGGCCGCGGCTCGGGCGGTGGCGGGAGCCCGCATGCCACGAATCTCGCGATCCTGCCCGGTTCGGTGAGCCCCAAGGATCTCATCGCCTCGATCGGGGACGGGCTCTATGTCAATGAACTGATCGGCCATGGCGTCAACGGCGTCACCGGCGACTATAGCCGGGGCGCCGGCGGCTATCGCATCGTCGGCGGCGAACTGGTCGAGCCGGTCTCCGAGATCACCATCGCCGGCAATCTGCGCGACATGTTCGCGCGTCTCGTGGCCGCCGACGATCTCGAATATCGCTATGCGGTCAATGCGCCGACCCTCGCGATCGAAGGAATGACGATTGCCGGAGCCTGACACCCTCGCGCAGGACCGGCGGGCCGACCTGGAACTCCTCGTTTCGGCGGCGCGCGAAGCGGGGGAGATTGCCAAAGGCTTCTTTCGTCGTTCGCCGCAGATCTGGACCAAGGCGCATGATTCCCCGGTGACGGAGGCGGATATCGCCGCTGACCGCTTCCTCTTCGAACGCCTGGTCGGTGCCCGTCCGGATTATGGCTGGCTGTCGGAGGAGACGGCCGACACGCCGGAACGTCTCTCCCGGCGCCGCGTCTTTGTCGTCGACCCGATCGACGGCACCCGCGGCTTCATCGAGGGCAGCCCCGACTGGTGCGTCTCCGTCGCGATCGTCGAGGACGGGATTCCGGTCGTCGCCGCGCTCGCCGTTCCGACGCGTGCGGAATGGTTCGAAGCCGTCTCCGGCGGCGGGGCGAAGTTGAACGGCGAGCCGATCTCCGTCGCGACGCAGCCCGGCGCGCCGCTCCGATTCGCCGGTCCCATGCGGCATATGCGGGCTCTTTCCGACGAGGGCCTCGCATTCGGCGAACGTCGCATAACGCCTTCTCTCGCCTACCGGATCACGCTGGTGGCAGCCGGGCGGCTGGACCTCGCGACGGCGTCGCCCAATGCCCATGACTGGGACCTTGCGGCGGCGGACCTTTTGGTGCACGAAGCTGGCGGAACGTTGTGCACTGCGGCTGGCGAGGCGGTCCGATACAATCGGGCGGAGCCACGACACCCGGCATTGCTCGCCGGGGTATCCGGGCTGGTGGCCAGGGCAGAGGCCGCCGTCCGGGAGGTCGAGCAGCGCAGCGAAGACCGTCGGCGGGCCGATTCCACGCATGCGAGCGGCGCCGGAACAAGCTGAAGGGTTCGAGAATTGGCTGATTCCAAGAAGCAGCTCCTGCATCTGGTCTTCGGTGGCGAGCTCAGCTCCGTCGGGAGCTCGGACTTTGCCGACCTTTCTGCGCTCGACATCGTCGGGATCTTTCCGGACTACAAGAGTGCCTACGACGCCTGGAAGAAGGTGGCGCAGCGGACCGTCGACAGCGCCCAGACCCGCTATTTCATCGTGCATCTTCACCGCCTGCTCGATCCCGCGGCGACGACGTCGGAGTGACACGGCTCACCCCGCATGATGCTGCCGGCGATCTGATGCGGCCGGAATGGAAATTCGATTGACCGTGACCGCAACGACCAAGAGACCCAGAAGGGTCAGCAATCTGCTGAAGCGGATCGGGAATTCCGATCGTGCCATGCGCTTCGTCGGCCATCTGGCGGTGGCGTATCTGCATCTGGTCCGCGCCACCAGCCGCATCGTCTATGAGCCGGGCAATGTCGTCGAGTCGTTCGGCGAGAACCTGCCCGGCATCCTCACCATGTGGCACGGCCAGCACCTGATGGCGCCCTTCGTGCCGCAGAAGACCGGGCTCGATATCCGCGTGATGGTTTCGCGTCACCGCGATGGCGAGATCAATGCGATCGTGGCGGAGCGTTTCGGTTTCGGGACGATCCGGGCCTCGGCGGCGCGTGATCCGACGCGCGTCATCGAGAAGGGCGGCCTCCGCGGCTTCCTCGAAATGAAGACGGCGCTGCAGGAAGGCGTGACGGTCGCCATGACGGCCGATGTGTCGAACGTGATCGCGCGTCGCGCCGGCCTCGGCATCATCATGCTGGCCCAGAGCTCGGGTCGTCCCATCCTCCCCGTCGCGCTCGCGACCAGCCGCCGTTTCCGCCTGTCGAACTGGGACCGGACAACGTTCAACTTGCCCTTCAGTCGCGGCGCCTGCATCTTCGGCAATCCGATATGGGTGCCGCCCGAAGGCGGCGACGAAGAACGGGAAGGGGCGCGCCTCGCTCTCGAAGCGGAACTCAATCGCGTCAACGCACTCGCCTATGAGCGCATCGGCGCTCGCGATGACTAGGCGGACGAGCCCGCTGCTGACGGCCTATGGCCTGGCGGGCCGCGCGCTGATTCCTTTCGTCCCGCTGCTGCTCGCCCGCCGCGCACGGAGGGGCAAGGAGGAGGTCGCGCGACAGGGCGAGCGCTATGGACGGGCAGGACAGCCACGTCCGAACGGACCGCTGGTCTGGGTCCATGCCGCGAGCGTCGGCGAGACCAACGCGGTCCTGCCGCTCGTCCGGCGCATCGTCGCGAGCGGGACCGCCGTGGTCCTGACGACCATCACCGTCACCAGCGCCGAGATCGCGGCCAGGCAATTGCCGCCGGGCGCGCTGCACCAATATGCGCCGCTCGACATCGCCCCCTATGTCGACCGCTTCCTCGACACGTGGCGGCCGGACGCGGCGCTCTTTGTCGAATCCGAACTCTGGCCGGTGATGACGCTGCGTCTGGCCGCGCGCGGGATTGCGCAGATCCGCGTCAATGCCCGCATGTCGGAGCGCTCCTTCGCGCGCTGGCGGAAATTCAGCGGCGTGCGGCCGCTGTTCGAGGGCACGACGCTGGCGCTCGCCCAATCGGAGGGCGACGCGCTGCGGCTTCGCGCGCTGGGACTACGTCAGGCACGCTCCGTCGGAAACCTGAAATTCGACGTTCCGCCGCCCGGCGCCGATCCTGAGGCCCTCGCCGCCGTGTCAGGGATGACCGCGGGCCGGGAGATCTTCGTTGCGGCCAGCACCCATGACGGCGAGGAGGCTATCGTCGCCGTCGCGCATCGTCACCTCCGGACGCGGCGTCCCGGCTTGCTCACCGTCATCGTACCCCGCCATCCGGTTCGCGGAACCGCGCTGCGCGACGCGCTCGCCACGAGCGGCCTCGCCGTCGCCCAGCGCAGCCGCAGCGAGCCCGTCACGTCGGAGACCGACATCTATCTCGCCGATACGCTCGGCGAACTCGGCCTGTTCTACCGCCTGGCACCCGTGGCGCTCATTGGCGGGACACTGGTGCCCGTTGGCGGCCACAATCCGATCGAGGCTGCCCGGCTCGACACAGCGATCGTGCACGGCCCTTATGTGCACAACGCGGCCGAGATCTATGACGCGCTCGATCGCGGCACGGCGAGCGCCCCGGTCGCCGATGCGAGCGAACTGGCGGATGTGCTGGAAGCGCTCTTCGCCGACCCGCAGGCCATGCGGGACCGGGCGCAACGCGCGGCAGAGGCGCTCGTCCCCTACACGGGGGCGCTCGATGCGACCATGGCGGCGCTCGCGCCCTATCTGACTGAGCCGGGCAAGACGAGGCAGACGGGGGGACCGGCTTGATCAAGGCGCCGCACTTCTGGTGGCATCGCCGGCTCACCCTGTCGGCGGCCTGTCTCTATCCCCTGTCGCTGCTCTGGGGCCTCGCAGCCGGTTCGCGCATGCGCCGGGCGCCTGAAGCCTTCGCGGCCGTTCCCGTCATCTGCATCGGCAACTACGTCGTCGGTGGCGCCGGCAAGACGCCGACGGCGCTCGCCATCGCGCGGATCGCCGTCGCGCTCGGGCGGAGGCCCGGCTTCCTGATGCGCGGCTATGGCGGTAGCCTGCGCGGGCCCGTGCTCGTCGATCCGAAGACGCATGCCGCGAGCGAGGTGGGCGACGAGGCGCTTCTGCTCGCCGCGCTCGGTCCCGTGGTGGTCTCCGCCGACCGGCCCAAGGCGCTTCCGCTTCTGACGGCCGTCGGCGTCGATCTGATCATCATGGATGACGGCTTCCAGAACCCGGCTCTGCACAAGGATTTGCGCCTTGTCGTCGTCGATGGAACGGCGGGGATCGGCAACGGCCTGGTCCTGCCGGCCGGTCCGCTCCGTGCGCCGCTCGGCGTCCAGCTCGCGCGGACCGATGCGGCGATCATTGTCGGCAGCGGCGCAGGCGGCGACGCGGTGCTGCGCCGGATCGCGCGCGCCGGACGTCCGACCTTTCGCGCACAACTGGCGACGCGGGCGCACCAGAGCTTCGGCGCCGAGCCCTATCTCGCCTTTGCCGGGATCGGCCGGCCGGAGAAGTTCTTCAACACGCTCGATCATGCCGGCGCGACGATCAAGGAAGTCCGCGCCTTTCCGGACCATCACGTCTACACGGACGACGATGCGCGCAAGCTCCTGGCCCGCGCCGAGCGCGAGGGGCTGCGCCTCATCACGACGGCGAAGGACCACGCTCGCCTGATCGGTGGCAAGGGCGCGGCCGGGGATCTGCGCGAACGCAGCGAAGTGCTCGAAGTGCGCATGGTCTTCGCCGACGAGCAGCGGCTCATCGCGCTGATCGAGGCGATGCTGCGGGATTTCGGCCGGCGGAGCGAGGCGTTCGGCGCGCGACGATAGAAGCGCTCAGCGCGACCAGGTCAATCCGAGCGCCTTGTGGCGGGCGAGCGCCGTCGCCGGGTCCGCATAGGCTTCCTGATGCGCGACGTTCCAGTAGCGGAGCTCGTCGAGCGGGATCTGCGCGCCCGTGACGGCACAGCGCACGAAGGCGCCCGGCGTCAGGATCTGATAGTCGCCGTCGAGATAGCGGATGCGCGCTTCGCCGCCCCGGCCGTGATGTTCCATGCGATTCATGCGCCCTATATCCGCCTCTTCTCTGCCTTTCGCAAGGATTTCAACGCCTTCCGAACAGCCTTTCGATGTCGGACAGCTTGAGTTCGACATAGGTGGGGCGGCCGTGGTTGCACTGTCCGGATCCGGGAGTCGCCTCCATCTCGCGGAGCAGCGCGTCCATTTCCTCGGCCTTGAGCCGGCGGCCCGAGCGGACCGAGCCGTGGCAGGCCATCGTCGCCGCGACATGATCGAGCCTTTCCTTGAGCCGCGTCGTCTCGCCCCATTCGGCGAGATCGTCGGCAAGGTCGGCGACGAGCGCGGCGCTGTCCACCTTGCCGAGCAGCGCCGGCGTCTCGCGCACCGCGATCGCGCCCGGCCCGAACCCCTCCAGCACGAGGCCGAACTCGGCCAGCTCATCGGCGCGGGCGACGAGCCGCGCGACATCTTCCTGAGGAAGATCAATGACATCGGGGATCAGCAGCATCTGCGTCGCGACGCCGGAACGCGCCAGCGCCGCCTTCATCTTCTCATAGACCAGACGCTCATGCGCCGCGTGCTGGTCGACGATGACGAGGCCGCCCTCCGTCTGCGCGACGATGTAATTCTCGTGCAACTGCGCCTTCGCCGCGCCGAGCGGACGGCGGGCGCGCTCGGTTTCCACGGCCTCCTCGACGATCGCCGGCCGCGCATCCGCCGAGGGGCGGTCGACGACGTCGAAGGCTGCCTGCCGCGCCTCGGCGAAACCGCCGGCCGGCGCCGCCCAGTTTCGCCAAGAAGCCGCCATTGGCGACGACGACGCCGCCATTGGCGAAGAATCCGCTGCCATGGACGACTTGGATGCCGCACCGGGCCCGGACGCGGGCCGGAACGGGGAGGGCGGTGCGCTCTCCGGCCGGAAGGCGGCGAGCGTCGCGGTGCTGCCGGTCGAGGTCGCGCGGTGGCCGCTGGCGAGGATCGCCTGGCGCAGCGCGCCGACGATCAGCCCGCGCACCAGCCCCGGATCGCGGAAGCGGACATCGGCCTTGGTCGGGTGGACATTGACGTCGACCTCATGCGGGTCGAGCTCGAGGAACAGCGCGGCGACGGGAAAGCGGTCGCGGCTCATCACATCCATATAGCCGGCGCGGAGCGCACCCATCAGCAGCTTGTCGCGCACCGGGCGGCCGTTCACGAACAGGAACTGCTGCAGCGAATTGGCGCGGTGGAAGGTCGGCAGCCCGGCGAGGCCGGAAAGTCGGACCCCTTCGCGCGCCGCATCGATCGGGATCGCGTTGTCGCCGAAATCCTCGCCGAGCAGCGCGGCGATGCGGGCCTCGCGGCTGCCGGGCGGAAACTCCGCGCCCGCGCGATCCGAGCCCGAGAGCGAGAAGCGCACTTCGGGATGCGCCATGGCGAGGCGGCGCACGACATCGGTGATCGCGCTTCCCTCCGCGCGCTCGCCCTTCATGAATTTGAGCCGCGCCGGCGTCGCGAAGAAGAGATCGCGGACCTCGACCCGCGTTCCGCCCGAAAGCGCCGCCGGCTTGGGCGCCGCGATCCGCCCGCCCTCGACCGCGATCTCCCAGCCATGCGGCTCATCGGCATGGCGCGACGCGATCGAGAGCCGCGCCACCGCGCCGATCGAGGCGAGCGCCTCGCCGCGAAAGCCGAGCGTGCGGATATCGAGCAGGTCCTCGGCGAGCTTGGAGGTCGCATGGCGCTCGACGGCGAGCTCCAGATCCGCGCGGACCATGCCGCTGCCATCGTCGGCAACGCGGATCAGCCCGATGCCGCCGCCGGCCGTCACCACCTCGATCCGCCGCGCCCCGGCGTCGATCGCGTTCTCGACCAGTTCCTTGACCACGCTCGCCGGCCGCTCGACCACCTCGCCGGCGGCGATGCGGTTGATCATGTCTTCGGAGAGGCGGCGGATCGACATGGGACGGACTCTGCCGGATTCGGAGGACACGGGGAAGCGGCGCGTTGAAGCGGTGCGTGAAGGCGTTGAATCGGTGTGTCAGGACAGGACGCCAAGCGACTCCGGCGACTCGCATTTCCCGCCGCGCCGGCTTCCTTCCCTCTTGAACCCTCCCCTTGAGGGAGGGTCGAAAACGCCAAGGGCGTTTTCGGGGCGGGGTCCGGCTTGTCGGGAAGGAAAGGACGCTTCGGCCTCGCCGAAGCTAGCCCCTCCCCAAAACCGCGACGCGGTTTTGGCCCTTCCTCAAGGGGAGGGCTGAAGGAAGAGGAAGCCCGCGCCCCCTACCGCCCGATCGCGCGCCAGCCAATGTCGCGGCGGCAGAAGCCGTCGTCCCAGCGGATGGCGTCGACGCCGGCATAGGCGCGCGCCTGCGCCTCGGCGATCGTGGCGCCGGTGGCGGAGACATTGAGCACGCGCCCGCCATGCGCGACCAGCTGCAGCGATTTCTGCGCCGTGCCGGCCTGGAACACCGTGACGCCCGGCAGCGCCTCGGCGTCGTCGATGCCCTCGATCGGCGTGCCCTTCCTATAGTCGCCCGGATAGCCCTTCGCCGCCATGACGACGGTGAGCGCCGCCTCGTCGCGCCAGCGCGGCGTGACGCCCTCCAGCCGGCCCTCGGCCGCCGCCAGCAGGATTTCGAGCAGGTCGCTCTCGAGTCGCAGCATCAGCACCTGGCATTCCGGATCGCCGAAGCGGACATTATATTCGATCAGCTCCGGGCCCTTTTCCGTGATCATCAGCCCGGCGAACAGCACGCCCGAGAAGGGGGTGCCTCGCGCGGCGAGCGCGGCGACGGTGGGGCGGATGATCTCCGCCATCACGCGCTCTTCCATCGCGGCGTCGATCACCGGGGCCGGCGAATAGGCGCCCATGCCGCCCGTATTCGGGCCGGTGTCGCCGTCGCCGACGCGCTTGTGGTCCTGCGCCGCGCCGAAGGAAATCGCCGTCCTCCCGTCGCAGATCGCGAAGAAGCTCGCCTCCTCGCCGACGAGCAGCGCCTCGATCACCACCTCGGCGCCGGCCGCGCCGAAGGCGCCGCCGAAACAGGCATCGACGGCTTCGAGCGCCTCGTCCAGCGTCGTGGCGACGACGACGCCCTTGCCGGCCGCAATGCCATCCGCCTTGACGACGATCGGCGCGCCGACCTCGCGCAGATAGGCCTTGGCGCTCTCCGCTTCCGCGAAGCGGCGATAGGCGGCCGTGGGAATGCCGGCCTCGATGCAGAGATCCTTGGTGAAGCCCTTGGAGCCTTCGAGCGCGGCCGCCGCCTTGGACGGCCCGAACACGGCGATCCCCGCCGCGCGCAGCGCATCGGCGAGCCCCGCCACCAGCGGCGCCTCCGGCCCGACCACGACCAGCGCGATCTGGTTCTCGCCGCAGAAGCGCACGACCGACGGAAAATCATAGGGATCGAGCGCCGTCAGGCACGCCTCATGGCCGATCCCGGGATTCCC
>Ga0209935_1004570_pt1 | contig 12638 bp, 19 predicted proteins | sample ThiBio_1000_plan_2_FD_183958 | JGI IMG/M metagenome (GOLD analysis project Ga0209935, IMG submission 183958) | Wastewater bioreactor microbial communities from Cape Town, South Africa - Thiocy_cont_1000_plan (SPAdes) | ecosystem: Engineered > Bioreactor > Thiocyanate-remediating >... | reverse complement strand
GATAGATAGATAGATAGATAGATAGATAGATAGATAGATAGATAGATAGATAGATAGATAGATAGATAGATAGATAGATAGATAGATAGATAGATAGATAGATAGATAGATAGATAGATAGATAGATCAAGATAGATAGATAGATAGATAGATAGATAGATAGATAGATAGATAGATAGATAGATCGATCGATAGATAGATAGATAGATAGATAGATAGATCGATAGATAGATAGATAGATCACGATAGATAGATAGATAGATAGATCACGATAGATAGATAGATAGATCACGATAGATCACGATAGATCACGATAGATAGGCGTACCAAACAACAAGTAGTGTTTGAGATACTCACCTGTACTCGATGACAACAATGTACGAACGTACGAACGGGCTTGCTCGGCGTGGGACTCAACAATGTCACGACCTTTGTGTTCCCAGTGCCCACGCAAGGTACGGTACGCGCGTGCCCGAGAAGCGATGAGTCGCCATGTTGATCACGGTGCGTGGGTCTATCATATTGTCGTGTTGCGTGCGTTGCTGGCGGCTGCTGGCGCTCTGGTGTCGGTGCTGGCGCGCGATCACCAGGCGGGATGCGAGCACCGCGCAACGAGGCGCGGCGAGTACCTGGCTGTTAGTGAGATTTCGGAGCCTCTCTTGCGTGAGTGAGCGGCTCGTGCCTCGGCGATGCGGCTGTCCTCCAACCGTGCTACACCCGAGCACTCACACCTCCTCCTCGATCTGTTGTACCCTCCCTACTGCTTGTACGTGTTTCTTGGGGACGATACCGAGCAGCAAATCCAACGGCAGCGCGCGGTTGCCAGTGCTACGCTGCTTGGGCGCCAAATCGTAACCGTAGTGACAGACGGTGCGAGTAGCGCGCGCATCCGAAACTGGGCGATTGGGTAATTGTATCGTGAAGATTTATCGAACGACGAGCCTCGCTCCATCGCCGGTGCGAAAGAGCAGCGAAGCTTCTACCGCGAGACCGGGGGAAAGCCGCGCTGTCCGTTTACGCGTTGCGGCTCGTGATGTCGTCGTAGCGGAGGAAGGAGAAGAATGAGGAGAGTGTGAGCTCGCCGAGCGCCTTAACATCACCCATACCAATCAATTTGGTTAAGGAGCTAGGTGGGCTCTGCTGCTCTATCAACACGAAAAGCAGTCCAAGGCTCCAACTCCCAGCAAAAAGCAAACCAAGGCTCCAGCCGCGTAGCCCGTGACAACCTCTTAATCTCGGCCCTTCACTCTTCTCTGCTCCACTCTGCTTCCCCCTGCTCTGCTCGTCTTGGACAGTCGCGCCACATATGTGCTCGAACGTCCTTGGTCGGGCCTCGGCGATGCGGCTGTCGGCTGCATCGCCGCTGCTGTTGCTCGTTTTGTCTCTCGTGGGTACGTTGTATGTGAGCAGGCGCTCGCCCGAGGTTCAAGAGCACGAGCGCGCGATTGTTCGTGTGTTTGTGTTTGTGTGTGGCACGCCGTGTGCACATGAACGACCCTTGCTCATCGCGCGCTCTCGCTCTCCCTCTCGCCCTCTCTCCTTCCTTCTCTCTCGTCCTCGTGCAGGAATGAGTCTTGGCGCCACGATCTACGTGCCTCGCTCTGTCAACGAAGGAGCCACCACCACGCTACAGGCCCAACCCACTGCCACCTCGCTTTCACCACTCCAGTACAAGTGGGATCTCGACGCCGATGGCATCTACGGCGAGACCGGACCCAGCGCCAACCACGGCGACGAGACTGGCCGCTTCGTGCTCTTCACGACGGTCGGTCGCGATGGCTCTCGCCTCCCTGCTGGCTCGTGGCCCGTGTCAGTGCAGTTGTGGTACACCAGCAACTCGTCGCCTGGAGCTCTCCAAGAGCAAGGCAGCAACACGGTCACGATCGCCAACGTCGCTCCATCGATCGACTCGACTGGCGGTCCTTACACGACCACTGGCGCCTCGGCCACGCTCACGGCTCGAGCCTCTGATCCTGGAGGCAAGGCGCCCACCGTCTTGTGGGATCTCGATCTCGACGGTGTGTTCGGCGAAACTGGATCTTCGGCGCAGAATGGCGACGAGGTCGGCGCCACGGTCACGTACACGACTGCCGTCACCGAGGCTACTCGCACCAACACTGTGCGAGTCAAGGCCTTCGATGGTTCGTTGTACAGCGACATCAAGTCGACCACGATCAACGTTCCTGGCTTGCTGTCGACCCACAGATGCCCGTGTGCCTCGTCTGCCACACGGGAAAAACGACTTCGTGGCGCGGCTGTTTTTCGTGTTTTGCTGAGGACTTCCCACTGGTAGGCGAAGCTGTTTTTGCTTTTTGCGTCCGTTTTCACCGTGTTGCAGACCTCGCAGCCGACCGGCCAGTGTGCGATCGGAATGGCAACTGGCAGTGCATCGCAAATCAGCTCGTCGGGACGCAAAGGCTCGCCGCAACTCGTGGCTCTCACTAGTCGAGTGTCGGGAGCTCAGACAGGAGGATGGTTCCGAGCAAATCCGATCGTGTTCGACACCAGGACCATGGATGGCTTCAACTTTTGTGGCTCGTACGTGTGTCGCGGCATCGTGTGCAATTTGTGGCTTGCTCTGTCTCTCTCTCTCTCTCTCTCTCTCTCTCTCTCTCTCCGGCAACGAGTCTCACGTTCTCAATTTCGTTCAACAGATTCCAAGTGCTTGAGTCGAGCTCTGTTCCATCGACTCACATCAACAACGCCAACGATGGAGGATTGTCGTTCGTCATCACGACGGCAGCTCCCACTCGATCCGAGGCCCTCGCTGGCAACTCGGCAGGAGTCGTGGGTCGAGCTCAATCGACAGGAGTGTCGATTCGATACGTGAGTGCCGGAGCGGCAGTGGTTCAGCCGTCGAACCAACTCGGATTCCCGGACACCAATGCTCCCAAGAGCTCGTTGGTCTCAGTGTTCGACACGCACATTCATTACTTTGCTGTGCAGTTCCAAGCTGGCATCCAGCAACTCACTGTGTGGATCGATGGAGTCAAAGTGCTCGATCAGTTCTTCCCTCTCTTGGATGAGGGTCTCCTCGGTTCGTGTTTCTCTTTCTCTCTCTCTCTCTATCTCTCTCGATCAACTGACTTGATTGGTGATGTTGATGATTCTCTCTCTCTCTCTCTCTCTCTCTCTCTCTCTCTTGTGTTGTGATCGCTCTCTCGTGCGCAGGCCCAGGTCCAGTGTTCCGATTGTATCCAGGAATGGCAGCATCGAGCTCGTCCTCGTTCCGCCAAGACTTTGCCGTCTCGGTCGACTTTCAGTTCTGCACTTACACGGCCAACTCGATTCTCCCTCCGACGTGCGCTCTGCCTTGCACCGCCACTCAAACCTCGAACGGATGCAACGTGCCAGCCACGAGCACCTCGACTTGCCAAGGCATCGGATGCTCGAGCAACCATGTGCCGATTCCGTCATGCTCCAACAACGTGTGTGTCGGAACATGCGATCCAGCATACCAAGACTGCAACAACGACAAGGCCGTCGACGGATGCGAGACTCGCATCGCTGATGATGTTTGTACGAGAACCTATTCTCTCTCTCTCTCTCTCTCTCTCTCTCTCTCTCTCTCTCATTCGCTCCCTCCCTCTCGTTTGCGTTGATTGGATGAGAGAGACGAGTGAGTTGCTGATGATCGACATTGTATTGACTCGTGGCTGGTTTGGTTTGGTTTGGTTTGGATTGGATTGCGCTCGATCAACAAGACAACTGTGGAGGATGTGGAGTGACATGCCCACAGATTGGCAATGGAGCATCGTGTGTCAATGGAGTGTGCCAGCTCCAATGTGCGGCAGGCACTGCCGACTGCAACCTCGACATCACCGATGGATGTGAGACCAACACATCGTCGTCGATCACCAGCTGTGGCTCGTGTGGATACTCGTGCTTGACCCTCGGCATTGCTCAACCTCAATGCATCGGAGGAGTGTGCCAAGGAGCTTGTGGCTCGGGGTTCTTGAATTGCGATGGGTACGCGTGGAACGAGCGAGCGAGAGATTGGAGGCGAGTCGATTTGATTCGATGATTGGCTCATTTGGTTGGTTGATTGATTGTGGGAGACAGAAACGCAGCCAACGGATGCGAGACGGCAGTGTCGAGCGATCCGTCTCACTGTGGCGGATGCAACATCGTGTGCTCGACTCTCAATGTCGCCGCGGCAGTGTGTGTGAATGGCGTGTGCAATCCAGCGTGCAAGCCTGGAAGCGCTCACTGCAGCGGCACGATGAACACTGGATGTGAGACCTCGATTCTCAGACATTAGTACGTGTATTGGAGGGGGTCTTGTTGGCAAGGGTCATCCTTGCACTGCTTGGCTCATATTGTGGCGCAATCGATCGATGAATGCGGCGTGGTGTGACGGCAGACAACTGTGGCGCGTGCTCGCTCGCATGCTCGAGCAACAACGTCACTCCTTTGTGTTCGGGAGGAGTGTGCTCGGGACCATGCCTCAACGGATTCTCGGACTGCAACAACAACAAGGCCACCGATGGATGCGAGTCGAATACTCTCAGTGACTCGTCGAACTGTGGATCGTGTGGATCGCCATGCAGCTCCAACCACGTGACACCATCGTGCACCGGAGGTCAGTGCCAAGGAACGTGCCAGGCAGGCTGGGGAAACTGTGATGGCGACCTTCGTTCGAATGGCTGTGAGACCGATGTGTCTTCGAGTACGACGATGATCACGCAAGCGTCTCCAGAATTCCAAACACAATATTCATTGACTCGAGTGCTCTCGGCTGGTTGGATTGCACACAGATGTGTTGAGCTGTGGTGGATGCGGCGTCGTGTGCAGCACCAACCGAGTGTCGCAAGTTTGCACCAACGGAACGTGCTCAGGAACGTGCGTTCCTCCGTGGCTCGACTGCGACAACAACAAGCAAATCGATGGATGCGAGATCAACTCATTCTCTGATCCAAGTATGTGGCGTTTCCTTCCTTTGACTCGATAAGTGTTTCATGGCACTTGCCACTTGCTGCGTTGCTTCAATGAGAGAATCTAACTGTGTTCGGTGAATCTAATTGTGTTCGGTTCGGGTGGGGTTTCAAAGACAACTGCAATGGATGGTATGTTGTTCGACGACTTGATGGCTGACGAACCGCTGATGAGCGAGACTAAACTCCAATCTGATTCGCAACAAATGCAGTGGCATCTCTTGCTCGAGCAACAATATTGCCACTCGCCAGTGCGACCTTAGTGTGTGCGACGGACCGTGTGTGTTCGGATATGCCGATTGGTGCGTGTCTCTCTCTGCCACCATCCTCTTCGAACTTGTGCAACCTCTCTCTCTCTCTCTCTCTCTCTCTCTCTCTCTCTTCAACCGCACAATGGAACTTGACTCACTCGTTGCCTCGAATTGCATTCACGGTCCCAGCAACAACGACAAGCTCACTGACGGATGCGAGATCGACCTGAAGACCAACCGGGATCACTGCGGCAACTGCTCGTTCGTGTGCAGCAACAACAATATGGCCACTCGAACATGCGCAAACGAGATTTGCAACGGCAACTGTAACACAGGATTTGCTGATTGGTATGCATGTGTGCGGCACACCGATGGTTGTGAGAGAGAGAGAGTTTGCCATCTCTTTACTGATCTGACTTGCGTTGGCGGCTGCAGTAACATGGACAAGCTCACCGATGGATGCGAGATCAATATCAACACCAATACCAGCAACTGTGGCGGATGCGGCATGGCTTGCAGCACCACTAACGTTCCCTCACCATCATGCAGCGGTGGAATGTGCAACGGCGCATGCAGTGCCGGTTATGCCAATTGGTATGCGTTGGTATCTGAATTGAGTTGTTCGAATCAATGCGCTGCTGACGAAGAAGAGTGCCGGCTTGCAGTGACAACACCCTCAGGACCAACGGCTGCAACATCAACACCAACACCAACAACAACAATTGCGGTCTTTGCGGGCACATGTGCGCCATAGGTTCAACCTGCGCCGCTGGCATCTGCAACTTTGTTACAAATGGTGATTTCGAGACTGGTGACTTCACCGGTTGGACTCTCTTTGACTGTGCGCCCACGGAAACTCATGTTCTTAACCTTGCCCAATCCGGATGGAATCCTCAGCAAGGTAATTACTTCGCCCGGACCATTTGCGCCGTTTCCGTTGCTTATGGTGGGCCAGCCACTCTTCAACAAACCATCAGCGGTCTGACCGTGGGCCAAACCTACACCATGACTGCCTATTACAATGGTTTTGGCAGGGGAACTCCGGACAGCGTGACCTTTTACGTGAACGGAATGGCGATAGCTTCGCGCATCAACCAAGGCAGTACCAATGGCTGGTTTCTTGTGACTGGTTCCTTCACTGCGTCGGCTACGTCAGCTGTGTTTAGTTTCACGTTCGGCGATGACCCTTCCGCCTGCGGTGTAGATAACATCGTGATCATGTAGCCTCACCTCCATCACTTGTCTGACCTCCTCTGTCTCGTTGTCCTGCCTGGTTAGGGCAAACACTGATATAACGACCTGAACCATTATCCATTCTCATCAACTGGCCAACGCTCACGCATGGCGATGATATCTTGCACGCCATCTCGCAAGAAACAGTTGTGCGAGCAGCAAGGTCGCATCGATGATCCAATCTTGCAACACCGAATAAGGAGTGTTTGAGGCTAGGGTACAGTAACCAACACCACTAGTCGGGATCCCGAGTACACTAGATGTAGGAGAGCAGGAGGCGTGCTGTGGGTGAGGAAAGAGAGAGAGACTGCCACACCACGTGGCAGGGCTTTATGTGACTTGCCTTTGGCGGGAGCTGATACAGAGTACGGTTGAGTTGCGTTGCGAGCATGCCTATGGCATCGCTCTTGATTACACTCTTCCCTCCTATGCCTCCCTCCCCCAACGCCGCTTCGAGGCTTGTTGGATTTGCGTTGATTGCCTCGTTGCTTTGGGTTGGTTTTGAGGGGTAGGGAGTTCACTGTTGGTGTTGCTCTTATTGTTGCTGTTCTTTGTTGACTTTGCGGTATTCTCGAGTTGCTCTGCCATTGCTTGCTCGCGTTGATACTCTTGTAGCAGCTCATCCGCGTTGAGCATCGATGCATCGACCCACGAGTTGTGTTGTGCCTTGTAATTGCGCGACTTGACACGATACTGGAGCTTGCCGTTCTTGGTTCGGTGTTCGAGTTGACAGCTTGATGAGTGTCTTGCAATGTAACTTCAGGAACGGGTACGATGGTAGATTGTGAGAGAGAGAACGCAGTTATACAAACGTTCTTACTCACTCCCTCGGGCGGTTGGTGGCGTGGTTTCGCTCTTTGGTACGGTGGTCGCATGGCTCTTGTTGCTACCGCCCCGACACAACTGGCGTCTCTGCCGCACGAGGCCAGACCAGCTGTTGGTCGGATTACCCACTCGCTTTGCAGTTGTCGTTGGGCGTTGTACGTGTGCTTCTTTCATTGCCTTCCCTCCTCCCACCGCTGCTGCTACTCTCGCTTGCTCACACGCGCACTCTCACACTTGGTTGTGATGCTGCGTCGTGTTATTGTCGTTGCTGGCCTTGAGCAGCTCTCGCGCTCTTCTGCCTCGCTCGCACGTTCTCAGTGCCGTCTCCTTCTTGCTTCTCGTTCGAGCCCATCTGCCCCTCTCCTCGACAAGTTCCGGTTGCACCATGGCACCAAGCCGCTCCATCGCCTCTCGGCTGCTCATTGCTTCTCGTCGAGCACCACCACCATCACTGTACGCGGTGCAACACTGTCGCAATCAATCAACCAATCATCTTGGAGAGAGGTTTCGATGCATGTCTCTCACTTCTGAATGTATTGTGATGTCAGAGAGCTTTGTTCTCGTCATCGAGTGGCAATATGTGGCCAACTGCGGAAGAAACAGAAGAACCCAGTATGACGACGATGCTGATGATGATGTTGAGATGCTTTCATTCTTCGTTACTCACACGCACCTCACCTCGCTTACTCTATCCATATACCTCTGTCTCTCTCTCTCTCTCTCTCTCTCTCTCTCTCTGTGTGTGTGTGTGTGTGTATGCCATTTTCTTACTTGCAGCGCTACCCCCAACTCCCAATCGTGACTCCTCGATCGATGAGGTTGAAGCTTGGCTGAAGATCTTTGTCGAACAGCGCAGAGGCTTGTTCTACTCCCAAGTAGAACGGCTCGTTTGCCCTGGCAGTGATTTGCTCTCCTTGACCAAGGCGCAGTGTTTGAAACGCTCACCAGAGTGGGGAGATATGATTTACAACGCCCTCCATCTCAATCCAACGGCATGTGAAGGTATTTTTGAGCTCCACCATCATCACCTGTAGTGTTCTTGAATTGGTGCTGCTTGTCAATAGTCTCTTTACCAACACAATCGAGTTGATTTCGCTGCCTTGCGACACAGAATTCTTTCAGTATGCTCTTGGCTTCTCTCCGACCCTCCTTCGACCAGATCGAAGCAAGAACACCTTGGTGGTGGCGGTACGTTCTTCACGACAATCCGACTTGAAATCGTCCCCTTGGCATTGATTCGCATTCATGGCTTGTGGATCTATTGTTGCAGACGGATGGTGACGAACCCTCCTCGCGTTTGCTCGAAGAGACGTTGCTCGACCGTGGGCTGTCGTTTAACAAAGTCTTCAAGCATGTTCGGGAGTATCACTGGCGTGAAGTATGCGAGGGGCGCACACACACGAGTCTACCGCTCCTGATCATACTTGGCTCTCGTGGAGCTGGAAAGGTATCATCATCATCACCATCACCACCACCATCACTACTTCTTCTTGATTCTGGGGCTCTCGAGGAGTTTTGCTGACGTGTTGGCACATATATGCTCTTGGTACTTCTCACGTCAGACTCGAATGCTCATCGAGATTGCCAAGCAGTGGTCTGCTCGACTGCAACGATGCATTTATGGAGGCGATTCGTTTCGCGATGCCGTACGAATTGTAGTGTCATACAGCAGTGGCTACGAACAGTTGGTTTCGACGCCGGATGGAGCTGGCGACCTTTACTTGCGCATTCTCTTTGCGTATGTATCACAATACCGCGTCATCATGGTCTTTGTTGTCGTCGGCAGGATCTTTCTCACCGCAAGCTTTTGAGTGTGTTTCGAGCCGTAGCTACCTCTATGGTCACCAACCCGACCTATGGCCTGCGTTTATCTCCCGGATGCAACCACACTTGAGTCATCTGACGTCTTCGTCGTTGGTCGAGTTCATTTGTGCGGACTCGGGCAAGAAAACGGTCGTTCTCGGTATTGACGAATGCTGGATGGCCGAGTCAATCTTCCCATCATCATTTTCGCAGGAGCTTGCGCACTTGTTCAGGATCAATCCAAGCGTCGCTCGAGTGATACCGATCATTACGAGCGCATCACTCGAGCGAAGTTACACGTCTTGGGTCAGGGACTCCCGATACCTCGTGACCATTCCGCTGCCATCCATCGACCCCAAGAGTGTCTTTGAACATGCAGCGACCGACTTTTTCGAGTGCTTCAACGAACGAGAAAAGGAGACCATCAACGATGCGTTGGTGTTCACTGGCGGTCATCCTCGATCGATGGCCTTGGTACTTGCCAAGGTGGAAGCCAATCGAAACAAGAGAGCAGCTGAGCCCAAAGCCGCTGTGCCTCTCGAGTCGTCTCTTGAGAGTCTTGTACGTCTGTTGTGATTGTGAGTGGAACCACACCCTCTCTGTCGTCTTCTTACAACTGATTCACTTGTTATTGAACAACGATTTTGTGGTGTCGTGTGAATATGTGATTTTTGTTCTGCGAGGATACAGTGCCGCGATATTGTCTCGGGAGCCTGCCAAGAAGCTGCAACGTTGCTCGGTGAATCTCAGGAGTTGGCGATTCTTTGTGCAATCTGCGCAGAGCTTCGAGCCAGACAGCTGATTGGCACGCGCTCTCTCGAGACTATCGGACAATACGATGGGTTTTGCTTCGTTTTAGCTGGTAAGCATCTCAGCCCACTCACGTATCGCTGCGGTGCGGTGCCTGCCGTACTCTACGATCTCGCTGTAAAATCACTACAACGACAACAGCAAGAGCAACCAAACCAAGCCATGGTAGCTGCTTTGTTGAGCAAGATGCTTGACGCTGCTCGACATTCCGACGAATCTCCTGGTCGGCTTGAGTCGTTTCTCCATGCACAATTTACACTCGCATGGGGACAGCGCTCGCGAGATACTCTCAGCTCGGCATTCCCCTGCCTCAAAACAAATACTCCTCTTCGACCGATGGAGCAACATTGCACCATTGATTACGGAACACCTGGATCGGCACTCCAGTTTCAACGGGACAAACTGGCGATCTTCGACTCCACTCAAAGCAAGGAGATTGACGTGGCTGCTGCGCCAACCTCGATCCACTTTTGCGGAAGCAACCAACCTGCAGGTTTCGATATTATGATGTTCCAACCTCGAACGAGCGACTCTGCTGCCGTGTTGGTTGTGATTGAAACCAAGTACTCTCAGCCAAGTGGTATGAAGTTCAAGATTGAGCGATGCGTTGCTGAACTGGCTCCATTCTTGCCAGGTATGTGTGGAGGCGTGAATCTACTCTTACTACTCTCTTCTCTCCTCTCCTCTCTCCTCACTCGTTCAATGGCCCCGATATCAAGATGGATGCTTGATTTTTCACTCACTCGCTAATCATGCTCGATTCAACTCCAATGCAAGATATGGATGGGTTGTTTGGCAGGTATTCCGTTCGCAGTGGTGTGCCATACGAGTCAAAAACCGCTCAAGAGAAGAAGTTCTTGGAAACGAAAAGGATGATGATGAAGAAGAAGAAGCAGAAGGACGACGGAGAACAGCAAGCAACGGTCGCGTTGGAGTCGTTCGAAGAGCTTGCTACCATGCCTACTCAGGCAACTTCCAACAAGCAACTAGATGTCGAGCCCGAGAACATTTATCTCTTGTGTGTTTCGCATCAACACGTTGCCGAAGGAATCAGCGAGATTGTGAGGCAGAACATGGGAAAGGTAAAGGTTCTGCCCTCACGAAGTTTGATGAACTTGATTGGTCCAATGTGGTGCTCGTTTCCCTTGTTTCGCAAAGTACGTGCCAACTCGAAGCTGATCCTCGTACTTGAACCTCGTATTGCTGCTTCTGCTGCTTCTCCTTACTGACCGGAAGTATTGCGCACAGATGCATAAAGAGAGCTCAGAGTATTGGAGCGATGGTTGGTAGATAAGAAGAGCTTGAACCTGGTGGCTTTGGGAATCAACCAAAGAGCTGGTTCGAACTAAGGAACGACGACAAACTGATTTGCTCTCAGCTACTCAAGAACCTGAACTGTGTTAGCAAAATACCATACGATTACATGGATAAAGTGCCGTTCCCGTTACAACAAGCATTCACAAGCTCTCTCTGTGTGCAGAGACTGACATATTCACCAGCGATCACTTGGTCGATGGAGTGAAAGCCCACGCTCCTTGGGCAACGACAGACACCACCGTCCATGGGCGTCGTTTTATACACGCTACAGACAGGATTTCCGAGTTCACGATGGAGTGAGGTAAGGTTGTAGGTCTGATTACCCGCTGCACTCGGACAGGCATTCAAGAGAGCAGCAGTCCCTCACATCAACACAAACTACTTTTGTTCGCAACCCACTCAGCCACCGATCAACCTCACTGCGAGTCCACTCATACTCCCTCGGTTGTCATGCTGCATCGCATACTTGCAGCAGCAGCAGGTGCTCGTATGCAGTACAAGCGTGTGGCTTCCTCGATCGCAAGTCCACACAACCGCCTTCTCTTTCTCTCCTGCTCAACGGACTGCTCTTCATCCTCTCGCCTTGTTGTACGCAAGCACCAGCAACACTTGCCGCTGCGTACCGGTATCGCCAGTATAGGTGATGGCTTGTCGTGTTGCCTCTCTGCAAGTATTCGGTGTTCGTTCTCCACCAAGTCTGTATGTACCATCCATTTCAATGAGCTTGGTTTCGATGTTCGATTCTCAGTGCCAATGTGTTGATGTGAGGCCTCAGGAAGATTCTAGGTCCTCATCGGGTGATTCTGTGAGGGAATTGAGGCCAGCATCATCATCAGGTATGATATCCATATGTCTCGATGATTGAGCTCAGCATATGAGTGTCGCTCTTTGCTTCTTGTTCACTTCCCTGAATTCTTGTGGTTGTCGCCATGTGTGTGTGTATGTGTGTGTGTGTGTGTGTGTGTGTGCAGCATTACCATCAATTCTTACTCGCACTTCCTCGATCAAGGAGGTCAAGAACTGGCTTGAGGCGTTTGCCACGTTGAAAGGAATTCCGCTTGATGATCTACAAGTGTTTGCACGCTCTGGCAGGAGCTTACTTGCCTTTACCAAACGCCAATGTTGCAATCTCTCTCCAGACTGGGGAGATATGATCTACACGGCCCTCAGCCCAGGTATCGTGGATTCTGGCCAACTCAACGATCTTGCTTGATGATAGATCCTGTTTTCTTCCGTGAGTTGCTGATCATTGACACGCTTGATTCATACACTGGAAACAAAGCGAGGGCATTACCTGCCAATGGTACGACAGTTTGCAACTGGAATTACTCAGATGCTCATCCATCCATTCATTCATTCATTCATTCATTCATTCATTCATTCATTCATTCATTCATTCATTCATTCATTCATTCATTCATTCATTCATTCATTCATTCATTCATTCATTCATTCATTCATTCAT
>Ga0209935_1004563_pt1 | contig 12650 bp, 20 predicted proteins | sample ThiBio_1000_plan_2_FD_183958 | JGI IMG/M metagenome (GOLD analysis project Ga0209935, IMG submission 183958) | Wastewater bioreactor microbial communities from Cape Town, South Africa - Thiocy_cont_1000_plan (SPAdes) | ecosystem: Engineered > Bioreactor > Thiocyanate-remediating >... | reverse complement strand
CGTGGCCATTGCGAGCAGCGAGATGCAGTGGCATCAAGTTATCCTTGTCGGCAGCATTGGCCGAGGCTCGGTGATCGAGCAGCAATCGAACGATCGACTCGTGGCCATGAGCAGCAGCCATGTACAATGGCGTTCTGTTGAAGTCATTGATGTTGCGCCAATCAATGTCGGCGCGTTGGTCGAGAGCGAGAGCCGCTTGGTCATGGTTTCCTCGAGCGGATGCAATCCAGAGTTGTTTGTTGATGACCAAGACATCGTCGTCTGGTTGTTGTGGTGGTGGTTGCAGTTGTTGTTCTTGGGAAGCCATGATGAAGAGTCAGTTATCACACGTAGAGCGGAAGAGCAGCAAGCAACAGCGAGGCACGATACAACAACGACAACAATCCGCCGTCGAATCTGACTCGGTGCTAGTTCCAAGCGAATGAATGCATCAGCACCTTGCCGGATCACATGGTTCCCTCAGACTCAGACCCAGACCCCGCGCATTGCTCCGTAAAATCCCCGCGATCATCTGAGAAGAGGGATGGCTCATCATCATCGGTACCAGTCAGCCCGAGCTCCCATCCAGTAGTCGGTGTCGTCGATTGCCCGAAGCCGCGCGCATTCCTTCATTGGCCCTCTCGCTCCAACACACACGCACCACCACGAACCACGAACCATATTCCACCACGAGCAGAGACTGATTGAGAATCATCTCGATCTCTATCTATGCATGGTAGTTGCATCGAACACTCCAGCACCAACACTCAATCACCACTCATCGACTGCGTGCGTGAGCGAGCGCCAGAGCCGAGAGTGATACCAGATACTCCGAGCCAACACACACACTCCCGCACAAACTCTCGCTCTCGATATAGCGCTCGTGGTCGTTGGTGGTCGTGGTGCTGATCTCTACTGATCTATCTCACCATCCATCCATCGATCCGATCAACGATGGCGCATGAGAATGAAACCGAGAGCGAGAGCGAGAGCGAGATCGACGATGCCAAGCAGCTCGAAGCAGGTTGGGCGTGGTACGGCTTCGCGAGGCCGATGCCCTTGGTGTGCTTCTTGACGCTGTGCAACCTGATCAACTACCTCGATCGTGGAGTCACTGCTGTACGTCTCGAGCACCTGGCGTCACTCCAGAACGTTGGAGTATCTGCTCAATGCACCAATGCATCTAGGGCTCGGTACCAGCAATCGAGAAGGAATACGAATTGAGCTCGATCGAGGATGGAGCCTTGGCAGCCATGTTCATGGTCGGATACATGGTGATGGCGCCAGTGTTCGGACACCTCGCGAGATTCTATCGTAACACGACATTGATGGCGTTCGGATTGTTGGTGTGGGTCATATCGGCCTTGCTGTCGGGTACAACCAAGCGCGAGAGCGAGTGTGAGCTGGCACCCATAGCTCTCTCTCGATTGAATGTTGACCATCATCGATCGAATGGTTGTCACATTGATGTGTATGAGAAGGAGCGAGCCTCGAGTTCTGGAGCTTGTTGACAGCTCGCATGATATCGGGAGTCGGCGAGGCCTCGTTCGCAGGCATCTCTCCGACCTACATTGATGACGTGGCTCCTCCTCGACGACGAGTCGTACGCGCATCTCTCTCTCACACATCGATTCTCTCTCGATCGATCGGAGTCACGACCTCACTTCATATTCATACTCATTCATGCTCATGAATGAATGAATGAATGTGGGTGCGTGTGGGTGTGGGGATAGTTGTGTTTGGGATTGTTCTTTAGTGCGATTCCACTCGGATATGCGTTCGGATATGGTGCTGCTGGATTCGCATCGGACTTTGCAACATGGCGCATTCCATACTTTGTTGAAGGTTCAAGCGAGAGATTGCTATGCTACTGCGCTATGCCATCAATGAGATCCTTATCATATTGCTTGTGTTGGTTGTGCGTTGGTCTGTTGGTTCACTCACTCTCTCACTCACTCAGCGGTAATGATGGCACCATTCGTGATCGGTTGCTACTTTCTACCGCCATCTCGTCAAGTCAAGGCACAAGTTGCACGACAAACTGAGTTGATGCTCAAACAAGAGTTTGCAAGCAGCAACATCAACGGCGCAAGTATCCATGGAGAGGAGGACTCGAGCAGCCAATCGAGGGTTTCGATCGAGCTGCTGGAGGTAGCATCGACTCCGCCAGTGATACACGCCGATACCGAGTCGCTGGCGTTGCCGTCGGAAGACTACAAGATCTCTGACATGCAAGCGATTGATCATGGCCCTCAATCGATCAACGAAGACGACACGACAGGGACCGTGGTCATGGCATCCTCCGCGTCGTCCTCATCGAATGGCGTCATGGTACCAGAGCAAGATGGAGCAGTCAACGTCGTGGCACCGCCACCTCCGACCTTCCTACGAGCACTCCTGATACTACTCGTGAACGGCCGATACATTTGCACGATTCTCTGCTACGCTGCCATCACCGTACGTATGCAACGACCGAGTGGATCGAGGGGTCTCTTAGCTAACAGGCACCGTTCTGTAGTTTGTGATGGGAGCATTGGCGTTCTGGACGCCCAAGTATCTGGTGGAAGAGATGCACATGGACATTGGACTCGCGACGTACGGCATCGGCGCCGTGACCGTATCGACCGGGATCATCGGAGCGGCGTTCGGTGGCTGGATCTCTGACTTTTTGACGCCACCGGCGAGCAGCGAGCACAACGTCAACGTGAGCAACACGACCTTGGCGTTGATCGTGCTCGTGTGCTGCTCGTTGTCGTTGCCATTGGCGTCGTTGGCGTTCGCCAGCACCGACACGGTGTACTTCTTTGTGCTCATGTTCTGTGGCGAGTTCTTGTTCTTTGCAGCGACCTCACCGATCAATGGCTTGAGTCTCAGGTATCATCAACTGACCCTACTCATTCACTCATTCATTCACTCGCTCATTCATCGATTCGTAGTGTTGTTGACAAGGAACATCGTTCGTTCTCAATGACAATCCAAATCTTTACGATCCATCTGCTGGGTGACTTTCCATCACCGTTGGTGGTCGGAGTACGTCATTGTCATCCTGCCCCTCGAGAAATGAGCAAATCCTCTAATCCAACGATGATTCACGCGCACACACAGGTGATTGCCGACCACTACAGCGTGAAGGCAGGCATGATCTTTGTGTGCTTGTGGACGATCTTTGGCGTCATCTTTGGCGCTATGGCATGGATCATTACCTTGTGCTACCAACGGCGTCGGGACAGGGAGATTGCCGCAGAGGAGGCAGCCAAGACCGACGACGAGGGCGATACGCGAGGAACCGAGGAGCAAGCGGTCGAGGTCTCTCTCGCTCGCCACGAAGCCGCAGCGCACAATCGTTCGAGCGAATGAGACACCAAGCACTCGCACACTCACTCCCTCAAGCCTGTGTATAAAGCATAGATATAGTTCTTGATGCGAAGGTTCTTGATGTTTATTGAGTCTCCTTCACCTCTCCCATTCCACCCCAAGCAAGCAGAGCCCAAGTAGTACACGTACCGTACGAGGCACCAGGCGAGCGCAACAAGTGGCGAAAGTGCAAGCAAGAGTTAGTAGACAGGGATCAAAGGGAAGGTACACGATCGACCAACCAACCAACCAATCAACTGAGACACTCACTAAATACAGGATGATACGAGCGACGGACGAGTAGGTGTTGGACGCGAGAGAGAGAGAGAACGATGGTGATGATTGTGATACGAAACCAACCAACCAACCAACCAAGTACGTAACCAAGGACGCAACACGGCACACAAATACAACAAAGCACCACGACGATATATTGCACCGGCTTGCGACTCTCATGACGTGTAAAATACAAGCAACACACCGCGCAAAGCAAAACCTACCGAACGACCGCAGCCAGCCAGGCGAGTAGCGACGTGTCGTGAGCAACGAGGGAGGGGAGGGAGAGAATAATCATACAAGGAGCGCAAAGTGCCATCACGACTACACGCGCGACGACAAGTAGGCAAGGCACGAAGGTAGAGTCACCAACGAGAGAGACGACGACCAACCAACCATCTCAAGTGACCACACGAGAGCGAGAAGGAAGCAAGTGGACCTAATAAGGACCACTGCGATTGCCGCTTCCACCACCGCCACCATCCTTCTTGAGTTGCACCTTGAGGCGCTTACCACCAATCTGGAGGCCATTCATGGCAGCGATAGCAGCCTGTGCACTCTCGGGATTGTCGTAGCTAACAAAGCCTGAGATTCGATAACAATGAGAGAGTTAGTTAAAGAGTCATCAAAGAGTCAAAGAGCGAAATGAAGCGCATACCGAAACACTTGCTCTGCCCAGTATTCTTGTCGATAAAGACCTTGGTACTGAGGATGTTGCCAAAGGGCGAGAAGTTGACATACAGGTCGCGGTCGCCAAACTCGTTCGGCAGGTGGTACAGGAACAGGTTGGCGCCCGGTGGACCCTCGGATTGGCTGGAGCTCGAGGCCGTGGTGAGGGCCGATGGCAGAGCAGCAGCGGCGGGATTGGCGGCGGCACCAGCGTACGCACTGTAGAGCGCCGAGTACTGCTGGAGGGCCGCGGCAGCCGCAGCCGGAGGCAGCTTGGCCATGTCGGCAAAGATGCCAGCCGACGACGAGGCCGCAGGAGCACCGGCAGCGCTCGCCTGCTGGTAGTAGCTCGCCGCGAGGTAGGGGTTCAGCAGGGCTGCAGCGCCATAGGGACCGTAGCCGGAAGCGGTCGACGCAGCTCCAGCCGAGCCATAGAGACCGGCACCACCGACAGGACCCGCCGACTGGAAGGGAGCCTTGTTCTGACGCGCATTGCGCTTCGGGTTATCAGCAAACTTGACGACCATTGGTGTTGAGCAGCCCTACAGCAATAATAACAGTAACAAGAGGTGTGAGCAACGAGAACGACGTTCACAAATTCAGAGAGAGCGAGCGTGAAAGAGTTGCGAGTTGGGCTCAGCTTCTGGCTTGTTCTTGTTTGTGTTCATAGTCGATCACTTGGGGAAAGAACATTGATTCATCTCTGCCGCAGGGCGTGCGTTGTGCGTGACTTGGAGCGGGACCGTACCTGCATGTAGTGCGTGCCGTTGAGGGCCGAGATGGCAGCGACGGCCTGGTCGCGCGTGTCGTAGCGCACAAAGCCGCAGCCCTTGCTCTGGCCGCTGGTGTCGTGCAGGATAAAGACCTCCTGCACGTTGCCGTACGGGCCGAACAGCGTGCGCAGGTCCTCTTCGGTCGTGGTCTTGCTGATCATGCCGACGAACAACTTGTGCTCTGCTCCAAAAGTCAAACAAACCAACCACGAACAAGTTAGCACTCAAGCCAAGCCGGCGAGCAAAATGGCGCTCAATTACAATCAGAGTCGATGCATACCAAGCTTGTCAACTTCGCCATCAGCATACTTGACCTGCAGCGGATGCGTCATCTCCTTGAAGGTGCGCGTGTTGTGCAGCGCCGCGATGGCATTGTCGGCGGCGGTCTTGGAGGTGTAGGTGAGGAAGGCGCAGCCGCGGTGGGCGCCAGTGACCTTGTCGCGGATGATGGTGAACTCGTGGATCTCGCCGAACGGCTCAAAGATCGGCCGCAGTAGCTCCTCCGAGTAGGTCTTGGGCAGCTGGCCGATGAAGAGCTTGATGTAGTCGGTGGGCGGCAGCTCGGCAGCAGCCTTCTGCGCCAGCGCCGCTGCCTCAGCGATGTTGAGTTGCTGTTGGTCGGCCATCAGTGCAATCGATCGTGCGACGACGGACGATGATGCACGAGGTGTGAGGGATAGCGCTAGGAGCAAGAGCGACGACCGATGCCACGTCCGCGTCGAGATACACGATACCAATGAGATACGTGATGCCTGATGGATGGATGGCGGATGGGGTTGCGGAGGCGAAGAGAGAAATGAACGGCGCGAAAGAGGCGACAAAACCCCTCGCTGTAGCGCCACCACGCGCTCTCGGGGAGCGTTAACTAGGCCACAAGACCGCTTTCGCTGTTTCGCGATACTGCGAGATTTGCTGTTCTTGCCTTCGTTCTCCTCGTTGCTTGTTGCTTGTTGGCCGCACGATCGACGCACCTCTCTGGCGCTCGAAACAATAAGGATCTCGCAAGGATGCCTCTGTGTATGTCGTGTGGATCGATGCATGGTGCGGGGCAGTGTCCGCACTGCTTCCCGGGACTCGCAGGAGCATCGGTCGCTGGAGGAGGACAGCATCACCGAGCGGCTCCTCCGGTACCATCGGGCACGAGCTATGGTGGTGCGAGCGGCATGGGTGGCGGCGTTCCCATCTCAAGCTCCGCCGATCCTGATGACTTCAAGTATGTCGAGCACTCTTGCATGCTCACGGCGTGTGTGGATCGTATGAGCTGACTCGGTGACGTCGTTCGGCAGCCATTTGTTCTCGACAAGTCCGGTGGCAGTGTCGACGCCAGCAGTGACGCCTGGCGGTGGCGGTGGCGGTGGCAGTTCAACCTCTGCCCCGAAGCGAGGTTTCTTGAGTTCAATGGCTGGCATGATCGGCGACGGTATTCAGATGGCCAAGACCGTCGCACATCGAGGTCCAGTCGATCCATCTGCTGTACGACCTGCTCGCTTCGTTCTCTCTCTCTCACTGTCTCTTCTAATCAACTTGAGAGTAGCAAGGAGGAGTTCGCAAGATTCAATTGGGAGCCAAACCTGTCGGTAATGCACCGATTGTCATCGATCAAGCTGCGCAGATGCGCTTCTTCACGTCGTTTCCAGCCATCCCTCGCACGGAGCCCCTGATCGGAGGTACTCTCCTCGAACCGCTGTCTCGCCATTGATCCATCTCCAACACTTGCTCAATCTCGACAATGCACATACGCACTGCACAGAGTTCTGGTGTCGAGCGATCAGTGGCGATACGATCCTCGAAGGCAGCATGTTTCTCTCGGCGCATCACTTTTGCTTCGTGGCGCCGTACAACAATCGAGCCGTGACCGTGGCACTGTCTTTGGAGGACATGCTCGAGATCAAGCGTATCGTCGAGACTGGTCGTGATAAGAACGGCATGCCACAGTTTCGTCGCGTCGAAGAGAACGAAGATCCATCTGCCTCCGGCTTGCAGATGTTCTCGTCCGACATGCTGGTGCGTTCAATCTGCTCACTCTTCCCTACTCAGTACCCCACTCACCAATCCTCCACACACGCGCTACAACCGATAGATGCATACATTCTTTGATGTATGCCTGGTCGACAACTTTGAGTCATGGTTCAAACTCGTCGAGCTGGCTTGGAAGCGTACCATTCGCAAGCAACAAACCAAGCAGAGCGTACCTCAGTCCACCACATCGCAACAACCTGTCTCCATCCCACAGCCTCCGCTTCTTTCGTTCGATACCTAAGTGTGCATGTGGAGATTGTGCCCTTGTTGTACGAGACAAACAGGCCGCCATAATGTACAGTTTACACACCTATTCGTCTCAACATTTCTCGCGACTCATGGATGGATGCATACTTTAGTAGTGATAGTGAGAGATAATGAGAGATGATAAGTGATAGATCTGAACTAACAAACAAACAAACTAACTCAAAGATGATGTTGAAGAACTCGCTCAGCAAGGTACTTGTGAACTTGCATCGCATTCCATCGTCGATCTGGTTGATCGACAATCAAGTAATTGATGAGCTCTCGAATCTCGGCATGGCGAATCGCTGCAATCTCGGCCGCTCGACGTCGTTGCTCAGGAACAACGCGGAACAGCTCTCCCACAGGCTCCATTCGATTCGTTGGATTCGGAGGTCGACCGGACGACATCTCACACGCCAGCACTCCAAGCGAGAACATGTCGGCCGGCGGACCCTTCTCTTCTCCTTCGATCTCCATCTCGGGAGCCCAGTACACGGGAGTTCCGATGCCAACGATCCCTCGTGTCGCTCCTCCAGCAGTCGAGCGAATCACATGCGCACCTCCGAGGTCGCCGATCTTGGCAACCCCCGAGCGATCGATCAACACGTTCTTGGGCTTGAGATCGAGGTGCAGCACCGGCGGGCGTCGGTAGTGGTGCAAGTACACGAGTGCTCGAGTAATATCGAGCAAGATCGAGGCCATTCGATCGATCGGCATCGGCGGACCTTCGCGCGTCATCTCATCCTCGGGATACAGCTCGTCGTGAAGAGATCCACGCTTCATGAGCTCGAGCACCAGGTAGCGAGGCTCGTCGTTCGCCGATCGATCGATTCCCACGCCGAGGAACATGACAATGTTCGGATGCCGAATCGATGCATTGATCGAGCACTCCTTGATAAAGTCTCGCAGCACTGCCTGTCGCTGAGTGCTGTCGAGAGGTCCTCCCATGGCCTGCATCGCGATCGGATCCGTAGCCATGAAGAACAGTCGCTTGGCTGCCACTGGGATCGAGCCATTCCACATTGCTCGCTTGACCTCACCAAGAGCGCCTGCTCCGAGGCTCGAGCTCTCATCGATGGCCAACCGATCGAGTGGTATCATCCATTGTTGATCGATCTCAGTCGGAGAGCCTAGAACAAACCATAAGTCGCAAGCTCACTTTCTCGAGTCAAATGAGAGAGAGTTTGAGTACCTTGGCCTTGTTGGCGTTGCAGAATATCAGCCAGTCGTTGCTCAGCTGATATTGCTCGTTGCTCAGCTGCAACAACTCGTCGTTCCGCCAAAGTGGCACGTTGCTCTGCCTCATCCCTGGTACGACGCGCCTGCTCGAGCAACGTATCAGCACGCCTGTTTGCAGCCTCGAGTTCAGAGGCCTTGGTTCGTTCCAATGCTCGGTATCGCTCTTGCAACTCGGCAAGAGCCGTCTCTGCAGTTCGTGCTCGTTCGTCTGCTCTCGGTGCTGGAACTGTGGCGGTTCCATCACGTACACACGCTTGTGAGTGAGTGAATGGAGGCTCGAATCAGTAGCACGGACAATCGTTCACAAACCTCGACTACGGATCAATCGCGCAATCTCCGGACTTGCAGCTGCTTGCTCAGGAGTTCTGCCAGCACGCTATCGGTATCGATCGTGCATCAATCAATCAATACAACAATCATGAGGATGTAAGAGCGAACGCCAATACCAAGAGGAATGCGTACATTAACAACCGACTTGTCTGCTCCAAAGTCGATCAACACGGCGACACAATGATGATGACTCTGATGTGATGCCCAATGCAAGGGCGTGTTGTTGTGCGAGTCAGAGACATTGAGATCGGCGTTTGCTTGGAGCAGCAGCTCGGCGCATTGATGGTGTCCGTGTCGACACGCCAACAACAGCGGAGTGCAGCTCTCCTTATCTCGAGCATTGACGTCGGCATTGCTAGCGAGAAGCACCACCACGCATTGCTTGTGTCCGGCGGATGCCCAGTGCAAGGGCGTATTGTTGTGCAAGTCGACGACGTTGATGTCGGCATTGGCACGGAGCAGCAGCTCGACGCATTGATGGTGTCCGTGTCGACACGCCAACAACAGCGGAGTGCAGCTCTCCTTATCTCGAGCATTGACATTGGCATTGCCATCGAGAAGGAGCGCCACACATTGGTGATGGCCTTTGCGTGATGCTTGCACCAACGGTGACGAGCAGCTGCTGTTGAGGGCGTTGATGTCGGCGTTGGCGAGCAGCAGTCGAGAGACGCATTGATCGTGGCCCTTGAGCGACGCCACATGGAGCGGCGTATTGTTGTGTGCATCACGAGCCGTGACATTGGCTCGTCGAAATAGTAGTGCCTGGATCTCGGTGGTAGAATCTCGATCGACGGCATCGAGTAGAGCTGCATCGAGCTCGCGTTGAGAGGCCATGAGATCCGATGGCTTGGCCTGAGGTCGATTGGATGAGAAGGAAGGATCGAGGCTGCCAGCAGCAGAACAGAACCCGGCGGTCGATAGATGTGATAGATCAAGAGATTGGCCGATAGAGATGCGAGGATTTGGTTCAGATCGAGGTCTACGTCATGTATGAGAGAGAGATCAAGAGCTCGAACGTGAGAGATATCGAGAGGTCCGCGATAGTTGATGTAGTAGCGAGCAGCAGTTCGTTGGGTGTGATCGTGGGGATGGAGATTGATGGAGCACGGGTCGTGATAGCTTGTGTGGTTATGGGTGAGATCGGAGGGGGTGGGAGATCGTGATTGGATGGGAGTCGATGGCAGGTATCGAGGGAGGCCTTGTGATTGAGGTGGGCGTGTGAGCGATGGAGGGAGCGTGAGCAAATGATGATGCTTGCTGCTGGTGGCCTCACTCTATCGACAGCGAAATGAAGGTTGGAGGATTGATGGTGGTGAACTCATGGACGTCCCCATAACGACGACTACAACTGCATGAATGAATGGTGGATGATTGGATGAGTGTTGAATTGAATGAATGGATTGATTGGTTGGATAGATCGGATTGGATTGGATTGGAAGGGCGCCAAGGTCTCAGGATGGTCGAGTAGCGAGAGCGACATCGATCGAGCACAATCAGTTGTTTGGTTGCCTCGTTGCTCGCGCTCTCTCTCGCTCAGGTACCTACATCGATGGCACGCTCGTTCTCACTCGTTGGAGGGTGTGTATGGATGTACTAATACTCGTTGAGTGTAGAGATAGCATTGATAGATCGAACACGCGTCCACCCGGAGGGAGTTGAGAGATACATACACACGCGAGCACTCACACTCAAACGATGGCGGGCGACGACGATCGATCGGATAGCGACGAGTACAACAGCGCACCTGATAGCTCGGATGACGACGCTGCGGTGCCGAAGAAGGCTCATGGATCGGATGACGACGACGGCTCGGAATCCTCGGGCGACGATGCGAAACAACACAAGGCGTCGGATGGTGATGGCAGCGACGACGGCGACGGCAGCGGTGGCGATGATGGCGGCAGCGACGACAGCGACAGCGACGCGGCGCCCAAGAAGAAGAAGAAGCACGTCGGCAGCTCGAAGAAGAAGGGCAGCTCCAAGAGCAAGAAGGTCAAGGACTCGGACAGCGCTCCCAAGACCAAGAAGGACCGCGATGCTCCTGCTGCTGCTGCTGCGACGACTTCGACGACGACGACGGCAGCCCCGATTGCGGGAGTGTCGTACGGCCGCAAGTTGAGCGACGACGAGGGCTCCGATGGCTGGTCCGACGACGAGAAGCCCAAGAAGATCTCCAAGCGCCAGTGTACGCAAGCGGGGCACCCGAACCAATGGCTCGAGAGGCTTCGAGTAGCTCATGCATCGGTGTGCGTGTGTGTGTGTGTGTGCTCGAGCAGACAAGAAGGATCGCAGGGACGAGCTGGGCCGCATCTTCGATCGAGGCAACTTCCGCGATGGTACGTGCGGCACACGCTACAGTGCATAGAGCGAGCAGGGTTCTGATGGATGGATGGATGGTTGGTTGTGGAGCGCAGAGGTGTGTGGCACGATCGACGTGACGCTCGTGCAAGGCCGCGAACTGCTCATGGACAAGAAGACCAAGAAGTCGCCTTCTGGTACGCCGGGGGCCCATGGCCGATCGAGAGAGAGATCGGTAGAGATGCATTAGATCGACCTTCTGGATTGATTGGTTGCTTGGTGCTTTGTTGAGGGCAGGCAAGGGATTGTACCTCAAGTGCGTGCTGTCGTTCCCCAAGAACGAGCCGCTCACGAGCGACATCGGCATCACGGACGAGGTACGATCGAAGGCCCACTGGCAGCCACTCCCCCCGCGAGATGCACAATCTCACTCTCACTCTCTCTATGTTGGAGCAGGAAGGCGAGGTCACGTGGCAGTACCTGTTCCCGACGATGCTCGTGTACCAAAAGTCGGGCAACGTCGCCAACAGCTTCTTCAAGTATCCGCGTCTGCTGATGAAGGTGCGCCAAAAGGGCCTCCTCTCCAAGACCATCAGTCGCGGCGAGTTGCCGCTGGGTCCGATCATTGCGCCGAAGCCATCGGAGCCGGGCGACGAGGACGAGGACCCATTGAAGCCGAACGCCGATGGCGAGTGCGTGGTGCCGATGCTGAACTCGGCTCGCGTGCGCATGGGCGAGGTCGTGGTGATCGTCAAGTTTCGCCGAGGAGTGCAACAGCGCAAGCCGCTCTAAAGAGCATACGCGATGGTACTCTCTCGCATCTTGATGTGCGTGCGTGTCATCTGCCATCTATCTACCAGTAGCAATCTCTCTCTCTCTCTCTCTCTCTCTCTCTCTCTCACTCGCTCAAGATATGCTGCTGAAGAAGTGTGTTAGTTGGTTAGTTGGTTGGTTGGCTGTAGTCGTATCGTCACCGTGGCAGATGACATACAATTCTCTGTGTTGTGTTGTGTGTGCTGTGAGTGGCAGCATATTGTTATAGTTGATAGAAGTATAGTCTCAATACCAGCATGATGATGATAGATAGTTTGATCGAGCGATCGAGATAGATAGTCGTATGTAACCGCCAAAACGAATAGTATATCAACCAACCAACCAACCAACTCTATCAAGCTATTGACCCATGTTGTTGGCGAGCGACAACTACTAGGCGCGATGCAATGCAATGCAGTGTAATGCCATTTGATATGATACGCTATGAGTGAGAGGTGTTGATTTGCGGAGAGATCAATCAGCATAGGAGTTTAGTAGAGTTACTGAGCAGCGACAGCAGCATCGGTAGGCTTGGAGCGGCGTCCACGAGCACGCGGTCGGCCACCACGACCACGGCGAGCGGGCTCGCCGAGCTGAGCCAGGAGCTCAGCCTCCTTCTCGCGGAGCTTCTTGATCTGCTCGCGCACCTGCGCA
>Ga0209935_1004561_pt1 | contig 12654 bp, 13 predicted proteins | sample ThiBio_1000_plan_2_FD_183958 | JGI IMG/M metagenome (GOLD analysis project Ga0209935, IMG submission 183958) | Wastewater bioreactor microbial communities from Cape Town, South Africa - Thiocy_cont_1000_plan (SPAdes) | ecosystem: Engineered > Bioreactor > Thiocyanate-remediating >... | reverse complement strand
AACCAGATATTCCAATCCCATCAACCACCCAACCCAATCAGGTATTGCAATCCATCGCCAACCATCAAGGCACGTGTACCCCGGAGTGAAAAAGCGCGCCAAAGACTCTGCCGTTGTGCGAGCATCCTCTGGTGCGCCTCAGGCGTGGCGCCTCTCGTCAACCGTTTGCGCGTCGTCGTCTTTCGCTTGTGCTGCTGCTTCTCTCGTCGTCGTCTCGTTGCTTCCCGCCTCTCCGCTGCCCCCTGACGAGCCCCTCCCTCCCTCCCTCCCTGTTCATCATCACTGGCCACGACCACCACCACTAGCGCCACTACTACTACTACTATCATCATCATGGCTACTCGTACGCGTAAACGGTATGTTGGCATGTACTAGCTATCTCGCGTGGCACGAGGTATCGCTCGCTCGCTCGCTCACACGCAATCGGCGTCGATTGATCGCGATCGTTGAACGACAGCTTCGCGGTCGAGCTCTCGCCTCCTTCCAAGGTACACTCACGCACACCTACCCTACCCATACACTCGTGCGCGTAGCTTTCATATCTCTCTCTAATATGCCGATATCGCGATGCGGTCCAATTCTTGCGCCATCCATTCGCTCGCGATCTCGATCAACAGCGACAACGAACTGCGGCCACCACGAGTGCCTCGTCGAACACCAGCAACAACAACGCCGCTGCCTCCTCTGCTAACAATAGTAGTACTAGTGCAAGCAATAGCTCCCGGCCGACGACTGCCAAGGCCAAGGCAGGCGATGGTTTGTCATTCACCTACAAACGAAGCACTCGCAGCGCTGGTGCCGCCAATCCAACAACAACCACAACCACAACAGCATCAGCACCAACAACGACCTCGGCACCTCCAACAACAACAGCAGCGGCACCTGCTACCTCTCGATCCAATGCTTCTACTCGTAGCACACGTGCCTCCTCCTCGTCTTCTTCTTCGTCTTCGACAGCTGAGGCACCACCACCGTCGTCGCCGCCGCCATCGGCCGTCGGTCGTCGAGGTGCATCGCAACGAGCCGTCGCAGCTCCGAGTGATAACAATGATGCATCGTCGCCCGCTCCGACCAAGGTCTCGGCCTCCACTTCCACGAGCAAGCCTGCTGGCTCGCGTCGAACCTCATCGCGATTCGCAGCTCGTCCCAGCGGCGACTCCAACGAAGCCAACGGCAACGATGCTGCGGCGGCTGCCACTTCGCAATCGAATCACGAGCAACAGCAGCATGAGGCTGATGTCGAGCCCGCTCCTTCAGCAACCTCTACCAAACGCTCGACTCGTTCGTCTCGAGCCTCGACCGCGGCCTCCAAGGTCCCTGTCGAGGAAGTGGCCGCTGCTCCTGCTGCTGCTGCTCCAGCTGAAGATTCGGCATCGACAACCAGCCGCCCCTCTCGCACTGCACCAACGCCATCGCGAACGACGCGCTCTTCACGAGCTGACGCCATCGATGGCGCACCTGCTCAAGCCACTCGTAGCACACGCGGCAGAGCATCGATCAAGCCAACACCCACCCATGATGCCACTGCCTCAACCTCTAGCACCTCCTCCACCGCGTCCTCCTCTTCTTCCTCTTCCTCTTCCTCCTCGTCGTCGACAACACCCGCGACTGAAACAAACGAACACCAACACGAAGCTGTCGCAACGACATCCAGCGCAACCGTCGCGAGCGGCGAGCAGCCTCTCGACCGACAACGCCGCCAACAACGCGCTGCCATCGAGGCTTATCTGTCCAAGGTCGCCACTGAGATTGCTGGCTCCGACAAGCTCGGTACGTCGTGTATTCTCGCTTTCTCTCTCGCACGCTCATTCGCTCTAGCGACTTACTGCTCGCGCGGTATCGGTTTGGCGCGCGCCGTGGTTAGTGGGCGAAATTGCCGCCGAGTTCAAGAAGCTCCTTCCAACGCTCGAGATGGACCTGTCGGTCGACGGCATCGAGGACGAGCAGCAGCGTGCGCTGTGGCGACAAGAGCGCTCGCTCGATGCATTGATTGCGCTCTTTGAAGAGGAGGATCGCACATGGGACACGGCTGCACAGCGCGTCGTCGCTCCTGCACCGCGTACGTGCCTGCAATGTCATATCAAAGCCCCGCTCGGTTCTCGGTTAACGAGGTGCTAACGACGTGTTTGCGTCTTGCAGCGACGACGTTGAGCGACGCCGACAAGCAACGAATCCACCAACAAGTCGAGGCGTTGCTACCGCACTCGGCCTACGACTTTAGCCAGACGCTTGAGCGAATTCAACATGCTGTACGTCGCCCATGCGCCGTTGCTGCCCCGGGATGACCCTGCCGATTCGCTGACTGCTATTCTCCTCTTGCTGATATCGTAGATTCGTACCATCGCCAAGTTCGTGGATGATAAGACGGTCTTTGACGCCGATGCCAACGAATATTGTGGCCAGGTATGCTTGCGCTCTGCGTGCGTGTGCCTGCGCGCGCGCGTTTCTCCTTCATCTCGTGCGCCTAACCACCAACGAACTCGACAGGTCGTGCAATGGCTGAGCAAGGAGCTCGCGATTGCGCATCTCGACACCACACAACCCAAGAAGCTGGTCGAGACTATTGTCGGCGGCCCTCCGCCTCCGCAACCGCCGCCACCATCGCAGTAGCTCGCTCAGCCAGGCAGATAAGCAAGCAAGCAAGCAGGCAGATAGAACAGCTAGCCTCATCCGATCGTCGCGCATCGATGCCACGCCCGCTCGAAGCGCAGTGTACAGTATCGTCGTCGTCGTCGTGTCTTTGTCGTCGTATCCCGCCGAATCTCGGCTCGGCCCCCTTTGTACCACCACCACCCGCCGTTATCCTCCTACTCCTCCCCCTCAACATCTCCGTACCACCACCACTACACAGTCATCCAGTTGGCCACTTATCGATATCTATCGCGCCCGCCCAAGAAAATTCGCAGTTCGCCTGCGGCGGCCGACCGCGCACCGAGCGGAATATCGCGAGGTTCCGCCGCCGCGAATGACCTCACACCACCCTGCACCATGCATCTTGAACCTGCAACCCCCGGCAACTCTCACACCCCGAGATACTGCTCCGAGTGGAGACGCCCTGCCTACAAGCGAATCCGCCAAGCCTTTTGGTTGGGGGTGTTGGGTTTCGCCGTTGGAAGGAACGATCCAACGCATCTGGAAACCTCCGCTATCACGCCGATTTCTCGCTCCAGGCGCAGGGCTAACAATCGCCGACGATCGCTGGCCAGGCTCACTCGCTCGCTCGCCCGGCCGCCCTCACATCAAGGTCTCGAGAAGAATTCTGTCCTCACCTCGGAGACGTAGGTGTGTACCGAACGACCACAGCCCAGGTACGCAACAACGTCAGCGATTGGTCGTCGTTGTGGTTGTTGAGGTGGTGGTGGTCGTGCCTCTATCGGGAACTGGCGCACGTGCACACGCTCATATGCCCACACGCACACGGCTCTCTCCCGCGCTCACTCGCACTCGCTCCTCCCCTCGCCCCACCCGCTCTCCTTGCTATCCAGACGCCGCTACACGCGTAAGTATAGGTATAGACGCCTTGTGTGTGTGTGCGTGTGTGCAACTTGCAAGAGCCTCCTCCAAGCCATATGGGATCACCACCGCCGCCACGCTTCAATCTCGCGAGCTTCCAGCAGCTGCTCTCGCGCGAGCTCGGCCAAGAAGCCGCCAACGACGTCGTCACCGACTGGCTCGAGGCGCGCAGTCAACCGAGCCCCGTGCCACGACTCCAGAGCAAGCTATCGTTCGCCTCTCTACCGAGCATCGTTCGTGATGCTACGCCATTGGCGCAGTCGCCTATCAGCGCGATCAACATCAACAACATCAACAACAACATCGCGCAACCTCTGGACTCGGCGTCGTTGCCGCAAGGTTTGCTTCACGTTACGGTCGCCGCTGGTGCGTCAGCTTCCATGAAGGCCTTGTTGGAGCTCAAGTGCGATGTAAATGCGCTCGAGGTATGGACAGCGAGAGCGAACGAGAGAGCGAGCGAGAGATCATTCGATTCGATCGGTGAATATTGATGGATTGCTTGGGTGGATCTATCGATCGGTGGATATTGATTGCTTGATTGAGTAGGAGGTCCGTATGATGCATCAACATCACATTCGTGCTCGAATTGATGGCGAGACGACCACAGCAACGACGATGATACTAATCATATGTGGTGGATGATGATGATGATGATGATGATGATGATGATGATGATGATGATGATGATGATGATGATGATGATGATGATGATGATGATGATGATGATGATGATGACGACGACGACGACGACGACGACGACGACGACAACCATGTGAATATGTATGGATAGGTATCAGGAGCACAACGCACACCATTACACGTGGCAGTGATGCATGGCCACTCGACACTGGTGCGCGAACTCGTGGTTGCGTGTGCCGACGTACGCATCTCGGACTCGAACGGCCTGACGGCCAAGCGCTTGGCCAAGAAGCACAAGACCATCGAACTCTGCGCACAGTACCTGACGCTGCCCTTCTACGCACACTGTGTGCTCGAACGATCGCACCGATCAGGCGCCACGCACGTGTCGTTGTCTCGTTGCAAGCTACGCGACTTCCCGGCACAATCGGTCTTGCAAATGCGAGAGCTCACGCACCTGACGGCGCTCGATCTCTCGCGCAACAAGCTTCGATATCTCCCGCCATCGATCGGGCTCTTGACTTCACTGCAGTCGCTCAACATTGCGCAGAACGACATCTCGGAGCTGCCCGCCACCATGGCCAATCTCCTCGACCTCACCGAGCTCGATGTCTCGGACAATCCGCTCGTCATTCCACCGAAAGCCATCGCCAAACGCGGCGCCAAGGACGTGCTGGTGTACTTGGCCGAGCTCCTGCGCTCCTCGACCAACCAGTGGCTCGAGGTGCGCGTCATGTGCGTCGGCGCCGAGAACGTCGGCAAGTCGACCCTGCTGCGGTGCCTCGCATCAGCTGCCTCGTCCTCTGCCGCCTCATCCTCGCCCTCGAACTCGTTCTCCACAGCGGGTCCGCTCTCACCGTCGCCTCCTCCACCATCATCGTTGCCGTCGAGTGGCTCCAAGAAAGTCGTGAGTCGAGTCTCGTTCCAGTCGATCGCTCTCGATGGTCGTGAATCATCGAGCGCCATCGAACGAAACACTAGCTTCCGCACCGATAGCACCAACAGCCTCAATGGCAGCACAAGCGGCGGCAGCGGCAGCGGCAACAGCAGCAACAGCAACAGCAACAGTAGCGGCAGTAGCGAAGTCTTTCGACCCGCTGACGTCAATCTCTCGACCGACGGAATCGATCTCGTCGAATGGACGATGCAGGGCGCCATCACACGTCAACAGGCGCGCAACAACCAACGAAACTTTAGGGTCGTGCAGCTCGGCTCGAGCTTGTACAACACGAACAACGACGGCGAACCGAGCGGCAGCTCGTCGCATCTCGTGACCGATCTGCAGAACATTGACATGATCGCGGAGCAGATGCAACAAAGCGTCATCATCAAGGATCGTACGTACAACTTTCGAGTGTACAAGCAGTGCTTCTTGGGCCGCGACGCCGTCGATTGGCTCGTGGCCAACACCAACGCCACCAATCGTGATGAGGCACTCATTCTTGGACGCAAGATGGTTAGTCGGTATGTTGATGATGTTGCTGATGGCTTAGCCAGCATTCGTTGTAGCTTGAGGGTGTAGTTACTCACACGATGGTGGATGGTGGTTGGCGCATTTTGTAGAGGCTTGATCTCACACGTGGCCAACGAACACACACTCAAGGATCGCAAGTTGTTCTATCGCTTCACTAATGCCAACACCGATAGCGACGACTCGAGCAGCAACAGTGCCAAGTTCAAGCAACGTACTCATCTCATGGTACGTGATTTCTCGCACTCCGAAGCCATCAGCGAGCTTGTTTGACTGACTTGCCGCTGCCATACATCACCCGTAGACCAACGAAGAGTTGATCAAGACTTGCATCAAGATGACCAAGGAGATCGACATTCGCAATCGGCGATATCACTTGCGCACTTACAAGAAATGCTTCCTCGGCGTCGATGCCGTGAACTGGCTCTTCAACAACACCAACGTCACCACTCGCGAAGAAGCCCTCAAGCTGGGTCAAGCCATGGTGGAATTGTACGCCTACTGCTGAGTGGCAACTTGCTATACTCATTTGTTTGTTCGTGTAAACGTCGTTGACTCATCGATCGCCATGCGTTGCAGAAAGTTGATACAACACGTTGTGCGAGATCATACGCTCAAGGATGCCAAGCTGTTCTACCGCGTGAGTGAAGACCTCCCACGCATTCTGGCCGAGCACACGTTCGGCGATTGTGAGTCATCATCATCGTCCTCGACATCGTCGTCTGGATCCCTGAGCGCCAGCGAGAGAACTCTGGTTTCGCACCCTTCCATATCGTCCATCACCAACTCGACCGGCATCGCCGATCTGCCCGATATTGCTGCTCGAATGTGCCGTGCGCTCTCGCAGCTCCGTTCGGCTTCGATGAACATTTCTCGCAGCACTCGCTTCCCGCGTTCGGCCGCCAAGGAGTGGCTCATGTCCTCCACCGAGTTCACCACAGTAGCCGAGGCCGAGATGCAGCTGGCACAAATGGTGGATGAGTACGTAATCTCTCTCTCTCTCTCTCTCTCTCTCTCTCTCTCAGAGTTACTCGTGTGCGCTTATCACATGAGTATCATTTCAGTGGACTGCTTGAGGTGATTGATTCAGACTCATTGATGCCCTCTCCATTCCTGACATCGAATGCCGCCATCGCCAATCTCGCACAGACTTCGACACAAGCCAAACATGGAATCCACTTGGTACGGCATTGTTGTACTCGCACGTACTCATCACTTGCGCGCTACTCACACTCATAGATGATATGATTGACTTCTTTTGCAGGAGGAGGACATTAAGCAGATCAACAAGATCTTTAACAAGTTCAAGCGTGAGATTCCGATCAAAGACCGCACGTATCACTTGCGTACCTACAAGCAATGCTTCCTTGGAAATGAGGCTGTCGATTGGCTGCTCTTCAACACCAATGCCTTGGATCGCGAGGAGGCGTTGGCGATCGGGCAGGAGATGATGGCAAGGTTCGTTAGAACTCTCGAGTGCGGCACCAGTGTCGGTGACTCACGTGTGGTGTCACGCACGCATCTACATCTACAACAACAACAACAACAGGGGCTACATTCGTCACGTGTGCAACGATCACATCCTCAAGGACCAGAAGCTGTTCTACGTGCTGTCGGACACCGAGCAAGAGACCGTGTCGGTCAAGTTTCGCGGTTGGGACTTTGCGGGACAGGAGATCTACTACACGACGCATCAGTTCTTCATGTCGGAGGATGCATTGTACGTGGTGGTATGGGATCCACGGCAGCCGCTCGAGCACGCGCGCATCGATTACTGGCTGGCATCGATCACGGCCAAGGCGCCCGAGGCACCGATCATCCTCGTGGCGACGCACCGCGATGCGCCCGAGTTCGCACTGTCGATGACGGCGCTCGAGAACCGCCTGCTCGAGGTGCAGGATCGCTACCTGTCGCGCTTCCCCAAGATTCGCAGCATCACGGCCGTGAGTTGCGTCTCGCAACTCGGCATCGACAACCTCGCCTCGGAGCTCGTGTCGATCGCGCTGCAAAAGCTCTCGTCGGCCGCCAAGTGGCCAGCGAAGCTCAAGTACCTCGACGCTTGTATTCGCGCCGAGAAGCACGCCGGCCTCCTGCCGCCGGTGCTTAACTGGGAGCAGTTCTCGCTGCTGTGCGGTGCCGTGCAGCTACACGACGAAGACAAGATCGCCGAGATGGTGCAGACGCTGACGTCGCTCGGTACCATCATGTACAGCCCCGAGATCGATCGCGATCTCGTGATCGTCGATCCGCAGTGGCTGGCCGACTGCATGGCGACCGTCATCACGACCAAGCAGAACTTTGTGATCGACGGAGTGTTGCAACACTCCAAGCTGCCGCTCATCTGGCGTCCGCCCAAGTATCCTCCGACACTACACGCCTTCCTTCTGCAGCTCATGTACAAATACGAGGCGGCCTTTCCGCTCTCCTCCGATGCCGATGCCGATAACACCAACACCTCCGCCACCGCTATCACCATCGCCAACATCAACAGCCCCGACAACACACCCAGCGTCCTCGACACCACCGACGAGCCGTACTCGCCGTTGTCGCTATCTCGAAGCAACGGTAGCGTCGGCATCTCTTCGTCACCCAGCCGAATCAGATCGTTCTCGCAATCGACAGCCTCGTGGCGTTATGGCTCACTATCAAACAACACCTCCTCCTCCTCCGTCTCCTTGTCGCCAAGCCGCATCAATTTCGAATCGTCGTTCAAGGTCAACAGCAGCTTTTTGAACGGACACGACAATACCGACGTCCTGGTGGCACCGCTCAAAGGATCGAGCCTCTTTCCGTGCCTGCTGCCGCTCGAGCAACCTGCGAACTTGGCGTCGATCTGGCCGCTCAACAACCGATGCGACCAGCTCCAAGTGCTGCGCCTCTACCACCTCAACTACATTCCGATCGGCTTCTTCAACCGCTTCCTCGTGCGCATTCTCAAGTTCGTCGACCGCTCGCTAGCGTACTGGCGCTCTGGCGCCGTGCTCGAGCTGCGCCATGCTACGGCGCGCATCGATATGCTTCCGAGTAACTCGTCGATCGGCATCGAGCTACGAGCCATGCAGGACGGCTTCGAGGACCTGATCAAGCTGCTACGCATCACGTTACAAACCGTCGAAAGCCTCTGCTCCTACTGGTTCCATCTCGACACCACCGAGTTCATTCCGTGCTCGCATTGCCTGGCTGTGCTCGCTGGATGCCTTCCTGATATCGCTCCCGCCCCCTCGTCATCATCGCCGCCGCCGCCGACGCCGTTGCTGGTTCACCTGACACTCAACAGCGCCAAAAAGTCCTCGATCACCACCGAGGAGAGGCTGCCGTTCATTCACCACGGAGTGCATCTGTTCCGCGCCACGGACTGCGACTCGGCCGTCGCGTCGCAGGATCCCATTATTCAATGCCCTCTGCATGGCGGGTGCGCCATTCCGGTCGGTTCCATCGCACCTGACATTGCACTGGCGGACATTGACGACCTGCGCATCGACGCGGCCGAGCGACTCGAGTTCGGTGCGCAGCTCGGCATCGGCGCCTTCGGCAGCGTCAACCGTGCCGTGCTCGACAACAAGACGCAAGTCGCCGTCAAGCGCATCATCTCAATCTCGAACGAGGCCGTCATCGCCTTCCGTCACGAGGTGTGGCTCATGGCGCAGCTCAAGCACCCGAACCTCGTACGAATGCACGGTTTCTCGACCGAGCCGCTGCTCATCGTCATGGAGCTCGTCGAAGGCGGCGACCTGTACGGCTTCCTCCACAACCCAGCAATGCCCAAGCTCACATGGGAGCAGCGCATTCGTATCGCGCTCGAGATCTCCGACGGCATGAGCTACCTCCATGCCATCACGCCTCCCATCCTGCACCGCGACTTGAAGACCCCCAATATTCTCTTGACGGCTGCGAGTGGCGATGGCACGATCAAGAGTACGTTCGATTTTCCCATGCTACCACTCATTCGATGGCTTCGACTGACCTTCGCTGCTTGGGTGTAGTCACCGACTTTGGCTTGTCGTGTAAGTTGTACAACGGAAGTGTCAAGGAGGTCACGGCTGCTCGTGATGTACAAAGTATGTTTGCAGAAAGCCATGGCTCGAACGAGTCTCGAATTGTTTACTGACATGCTGCTGCTCTCTCGTTACCAGCACCAACGTGGCTCGCTCCCGAGGTGATCAGCGAGAACTCGTACACCGAGAAAGCCGACTGCTATGCGATGGGTATCATGATGTGGGAGCTGCTCACCAACCAACATCCGTTCGAGGAGTATAACTTTCGCTTCTCGTACGAGCTCGAGCGCGCGATTCTGGCCGGAACGCGGCCGTCGATACCGAGCGAGTACCAAGTCAAGCGCGCATACGGCATCCACAAGAATCCCGAGCTACTGGCGGCCGACAAGTTCGTGACGCTCATGCAGCAGTGCTGGAATGCCGAGCCCGACCAACGTCCGTCGTTCGCGACGTTGGCGAGCGAGCTTCGGCAGCTGCAAGACCGGCTACTGCCGCACACGCCGTCTCGTACGGTGTCGCTCGAAGATGAATATCCGCTCGACTGCGACGAGCTGCTGTCGGACTACTCGCCGATCACGGTCGCACGGCTACGCGCTCCGTTGGTCACCATGGCGGCGTTCGAGGACGTGGTGGCGGTCGCGTGCTCCGATCGCTCGGTGTCGATCTACAACCCGGCAGGTCACTTGATACACACGCACATGTTGCCCGGCATCCCACGCCTCCTGTTCCGTCGCAAGCGCGTCGTCTATGCGGTATTTGGAGATACGGTGGTATCGCTAGCGGTACGTGTCATCATTGTTGTTGCTATTGTTGAGTGCGTGCTCGCAGTGACTCATTGCGTTGCGTTTGATGCATACCGTAGGGCTCGTTCGTGACAACTGTTTGCTCGGTACCGTTCAAGATCGATGCCGCTGTGCCACTGACCGATTCGCTTCTTCTGATTGATCCCGCGAACAATCTCCACCAACTATGCTTACGAGTATGTTGTCGTCGTCGTCGTCGTCGTATACCAAAGTGTTGCTTCCACTTGCTGACCTCGCTACAATCACAGTCCTTCCAAGTACTCCGCACCTTGTCACTCGGACCCGACGTTGAGCAGCACCTGCGCAAAAAGTATCACCCTTGCTTGGCGGTCGACCAAGACGGTGTCAGCATCTGGGTGGCGACACGCACCAACCGCTTGCTGTGCATCGATATCGAGCGCTTCAAGGTCCTCTGCAACGTCGCCATCGGCCAGCGCCAGGCAGTGTCGAAGCTCTACCTCACGCGTAACCACGTCCTGATTTGCTTCACGAGCGGTAACCTCATCGTACCGTTCTCGGTATTTGTACGTCATCATCAATCCCATGCATATGAGATACGCGGCTGGGGCTTGTAACTAACGTCGGGAGTATCGCTGCGGTCGCGTAGAAATGCTCGTTCGGTATCGAGCTCCAAGTGTCGTTCGAGGTCAACGGCTGCGCTGTCGTCGGCGAGCACTTGTGGGTGTTTGGCGATGGCGATCGCATCGCACAGTACGACCTCGAGACCTTACAGCCGACAGCATCGCACTCGCCCAACGGGCTGCAGAACATCTTGGTGGTCGAGGAGGTGCCTCGCACTGGAGTGTGGATTGGTGCGCCGATGGCCTTGTCGCTGTGGCACATGATGGATGATATCGCCGAGTCCGAGTGAATGTAAAATGTAACGAAATGAATGTAATGAACGCGCCAATGATGATATTGATGTTGTAGAGGAGGAGGCCAAGTAACCCGATCGCATATCACTCACTCACTGTTCTTAACCTGCAACATTCACTCATTCGTTCCTTGGTAGACACAACATCCAGGCGAATGATTGATTGATTGCTTGAGCGATCGTGTTGGTCTATGCTTGCCTCGCTCTCGTCACTGCTGCACCGAACCGTGCCAGCGAGCTCGGTGCGGCTGTTGATCGTGGTGCTGGGGCTCTTTGGCGCCCTCAAAGCGTTTGTTATCCGCATACGTACGCTCTCGCTCATGATATCTCGTCGAGACGACCACGACCTCATAGAGTCGCTTCGTGCACATCTACACACAGCAATCAGTGTCTCGCAGTTGCCTCCGGGCTCTTCTCTCGAGCACGGCATCTATTGTACGTCGGGCGAGATCGAGCAGATTCGCCTCGCCTCGCCTTGCCATCGGAATCTGATGGTCGTCACAACGCAGATGCCGCTGTTGGTTCGACACCATACCCAGGAACCCAGATGCTCTATGAGCTTGCTGCTGCATCGTTCCACAACCACTTCCACCTGACGGTATGGAAGCCACCATGCTGGATTGATCGCAATGGGGCTTGTATGGCACTTGATTGATTGAGTGTGGCGACAATGACCTCAACAGCACTATGGCTTGGTTGGTGTGCGTATCGTGAGCGGCCTCATGATGGTGCTATGCTGGCATATCGAACTCGCCATCCCGATGCAACTGGTGGCCTTCACGAGTGCCTTCGTGGTGTCGGGACAGGAGCACTTTGTCAATCACTACTACCTCGTCATGTACGATCACGATCACGATCACGATCACGATCATGAACGAGCAATCTTCTGATGAATCGAGATACCAAGACAGCTTGCTACTGGAGATTCTGTCCGTGAGGCCTCCATCGCTGGCACCGCTGTGGCAAATGTCGGCACGATCGAACGTCGTCTCATGGTGGCAACTTCAACTGGCGCGGTTCGTACCGCAATCGGCCCAAGATCGCAAGATCGCACGCAATGCCCGATTGATACTGGTGGCTGACACGTCGAATGCGCGGGGACGTCTATGGGGTTGGGCTACAGCTTGACGGTCGCTCTGGTGTACTTGTACGGAGGATTGCACAAGTGCCAGGTCGATTGGATGGCTGGTTCGTTTGGGCGCGAGTTCGCAAGCGAGAGCGAGGGTGCCGATGCTGATGATGGTCGTGAGCAGGGTACCCACTGCGGAACTTCCTCACGAGCGACATCTATCGACATAACATCGTGGTCGAGATGATATGCGATCATTGGCGATGGCTCTCGATCGAGGTGCGTTGGAT
>Ga0209935_1004555_pt1 | contig 12678 bp, 11 predicted proteins | sample ThiBio_1000_plan_2_FD_183958 | JGI IMG/M metagenome (GOLD analysis project Ga0209935, IMG submission 183958) | Wastewater bioreactor microbial communities from Cape Town, South Africa - Thiocy_cont_1000_plan (SPAdes) | ecosystem: Engineered > Bioreactor > Thiocyanate-remediating >... | reverse complement strand
TCTCTCAGGAGAATTACTTCTTGAACTTTTCGAATATATGAATACAAAAGAAATTCAACAATCGTTTCTCAATCTCAATACATTTATCAATTCATCTATATTCGATCAACGTCAACAACTTCATTTGTATTTCGATCGTCAAATATCCTCTTTGTCTGACAACTATTCTCTCAATAAAGTCATATCAAAGCCTCAAGATAGTTTTTGCAATTATTATATTTATTTAGATTTTCAAATTATCTCAGCTAGTTAATTTGACATTATCATTAACTGGTTCGAAACTGACACCGACTGGTCATAAAATGATTGAAACTTCATTTTATCATCCTTCTCTACAAAGAATTATTCTCTCGAACACTAGCCAGACACATTTGTCTTCACCGGAAACAATACAGCGAGTCAAGCTTATCTTTCCTTCGATAAAATTTGTTTATGTTTCCAATGGTTTTCATGATAATTGTCCTCATCATGTTCGTTATAAAGTAGGCAATAGTGTATCTATACATCTTACACCACAATATCATGTTCGTTCTCTTGATCTTGATTTTAACAATTGGCGTGTGCATTTACTTGAAGAACTTTTAGATTCTTTGCCTTTATTAATCAGTTTAAAAGTCAAAGGCTGCGGACAAACTCCTGGTTGGTTTAGTGTCCTTCGATGGGATAAAATGTTGCAAAATTTAAAAGCATTACAACAAGTTAATATTGATATTTATATTTGTTGGCCATCAGGAGCAGGAACAAAAGACAGAATTGAAAAATTCAATACTGCTGTAGCACAAAAAACTGAAACATGCAAACGAATAAATTTAACACTCGGAATGAAAAATAATCGATCAGGCTGTTTCCAGTTCAGTGCATTGTTTAATATCAACTAAATTAGTCAATAAATCTACTCAAGAACTAATGTAGACAATATTTTCTTTATTATTACTGTTTGAAACTCTGTTTATCTAAATTCGTGAATATTCGGTGCTCGTTCCAGAAGAATCGTGATGTTAGCTAATAAAGAATTTAAATCATCCATTTGTTTACCAGAAAGTCTCAAATAAAATCCTTCAAGATGTACCAGTTCTATCAGAGATAAAAGTTTCTGAAGCCATTCATGTTTGCATTTGTAACTGATATGAAGTGTAAGGTATATTGGATGATTGAAATAATAATAATAATTTGCATCATTGGCCTACTGTAACAAAAATGTTCAATGAATTTATTAGTGAATCATGTAAGGATCTAGATCAATTTTGACTCTTCCATCAACTGAGACCGGTAAATTAAAAAGTGAAAAATGCTGTTCGAAATGGAGATACGTATTTTATTACTGTTTTTATATACTTTAGTAACTTACACGAACAACCACTTCGTCTTATCTGGATATCGAATTACTTACTAACTTGATGTCAATAGAATTTGATTTACGAGTAAAAGGAAGTGTCGAAACATATAAGAGAAAAGTGTGTATAGAATATAATTCTATGAATTACTCATGTGATGACAATGAAATTAAAAAAATAAGGAATTTGTACTCAATAATAAAATATAACAAATATCAATGCTATAGACTTTCCCGTAGGAGTAATAAAATAATTGCAGTATATCTTTTGTAGATGCGCATCAATTTCGAAAAGACGATTTTTATCATTCCTACAACTATAAAAGTGACAAAGTGTACAGTAACAATCTACAACAGTAAAAACAATAAAAAAAAGTATGAAATCTAAAATTCAAGACTCGGTGAAAACAGAAATAATTACTCATTGTATATTATTAGCTATGAATAAATTCATTACTTGTTGTTATTGATGGACTTAGTGATTATATTTCTACAGATACCGTTGAACTATACAATCCATTGATAGAAACTTAGGGAATTCTTCATAGTTTGAGTAGTTCGCGAGTATGACATACGACATCTGTATTAGCTGATCGGACAATGTTCATTTTTAGTGGGTACGATGTACATGTTCTACGTGACGTCGTATGCATATGTTTCTCTTCGATTCTTCTCCTTTCTCGTCTCTTGTTTATCTTTTTCTTTTCTTTTTTCGAGTGATAGTATAGGTTTTTTTCTTAATAAGTGAAAGGAATCAAGTCAACAGAAAGAAGGAAAAAATAGTAAAGACGATACTATTATATATAACGTGCGATTGAATTGAGATATTATCACGTAAGTAAAGTTAGCACTGGATTCGAATTTTTTTTTGGAAGGATTCGCCTGTATGTTAGTGCTGAATTCAGCACAATTATTTTTATTAGAAGCATCAAAAGTAATATAGCGAATCGTGACGATAAAAACTAGTAAAAAATCTGAAAAAAAATCAATATTTTGAGTAAATCATCATGTTTTCCATCGATGACCCGATCTAGAAATAGCACCATTCGATGCGGAATCCAATTCTACATATAACATCACCTGAAAGAGAGCCAGCACAAATATATAGGTGAATCCTTCCATAAAAAAAACTCAATGTGATGCTAAGCTTACTTTTCTATTTTAATTTAAAGTATAATATGAATAAAACATGATCATGGACCATCAACAGTTAAGAAGTATTATAATAAAATTAGAGACCCGGTTGAGTGATGATGATCGAGAACGTTTACATTTTTATCTTGGAAATGATGTTCCACGAAAAATACGAGACGATGCTTCACTTCGTGGTACTCTTCGTTTAATGGACTCACTTTTCGATCAAGATAAAATTAACGAACAAGATTTTACTTTTCTTATTCGTGCTTTCGAACAAATTCAATGTATAGATGCTGTTAATCTTTTAAAAGGCTAGTTTTTTTTCTTCTCGTATTTGAATTTATTTTTGAATATGTAGAACATCGGAGAGAAATCCTATCACAATCGATTCAAAGTTTAGCATCAATTATGCCAACAACAATAAAATTGATTGAAGATCAAGATATAGATAAATACTCTATTCATAAATATAGATTCGAGTCCAATTTAGTAAATAATAATGATGATGATGATGGCAATAATACTATCGGAATGATATCTTTAGAAACTACAAATATCGATGGTCATTCATTAAAATCAACTGAAAACAAAATTATTAGACAACCATTAAAAAAATCAAAATATTATTTACTTGGTATATTAATATTCTCAATCATTGGATTAGTATCACTTACAGCTTTTATTATCTATCGTACTCATCTAACTAATAAACTAAAACTATTATCAGAAGAATATCAAAAACAAATAGATTTGGTCAATGAGTTGACTCATCTTCGATCAATTGATAATCATACAATTCAAGAATTAACACATCTAGTATCATCAGGTAAGTTAAATTCAGAAGTGTATCTTTTTTCTTTCTTCGTCATTCATCTATTATTTTAAAGATCAACAACATTTTCATCGTTTTCAACTCAAATCAAATATCAAATGGAAGCCAAATGCCACAACAATTGCTGGAGGAAATCAACTCCTATCTCCTCATGGAATCGATATCGATCATCAACAAAAATCGGTTTACATATATATTGCTGATTGGAGAAATCATCGTATTGTTAAATGGAACTTAGATGAAAATAAAGGAGAAATTGTTGCAGGAGGAAATGGCAAAGGAAACAGAATCGATCAATTGAATGGACCAAGTGATGTGATTGTCGATAAAAACAATAAATCTTTGATTATTTGTGATAAAGGAAATAGAAGAGTTATTCGATGGTCATTAGAAAATCAACAAAAGAAACAAATTATCATTGACAACATTCTATGTTTTGGATTGTCGATGAATGAATATGGAGATTTGTTTGTTTCTGATGTGGAGAAACATGAAGTGAAAAGATGGAGAAAAGGTGAAACAGAAGTAGAAGGAATAGTTGTTGCAGGTGGACATGGAAAAGGAGAGAATTTAAATCAATTCAATTGGCCGTCATTTCTCTTCATCGATCGAGAAGAGACAGTTTATGTCTCAGATCGTGACAATAATCGTGTGATGAAATGGTTAAAAGGTGCAAAAGAAGGAGCTGTTGTTGCTGGTGGACATGGTCACGGAAATAGTTTAAAGCAATTATATAACCCAATGGGATTAATAGTGAATGAAGTTGGTGATATTTATGTAGCTGATTGTAGGAATCACCGAATAATGTGTTGGCCATTTGGATCAAAAGAAGGTCAACTTGTTGTTGGTGGAAATGGTAAAGGAAACGGATCAAATCAGTTTAAATATCCAACTGGTTTATCATTTGATGTTGAAAATAATCTTTATGTTGTCGATAGTTTGAATTATCGAGTTCAACGATTTAGTGTTGATAAAAATGAAAAGCAAAAATGAAAAAAGAAAAGTTTATTTGTTTTGAAATTGAAATAAAATGAAAGTAAAAGAATTAGAATTGAATTTGATTAACTTTTGAAGAAAAGTTGTGCTCATTTTTTGAGAAAGAAAAAGCAAATCAAGTTCGTTTATATTTGAATTCATGTTAAAAATCTAATCGTATCATATTCAAAAAATGCGCCGATAAAGCCTATACGACCATGTACCAATACACGTCATCTATTATTCTCTATGTTTTCGAACTTTTGTCCGTTTAACTCTTGTATTTCTTCTTCTTCTTTTTTCCGCAATAAGTAAGTCTTTAAAAAATGATTTGGCCTTTCCTTTCATTTTATCCGCAATGGCATTCATTTTTACTCCATATTTTCCCCGAAATCATTCAGTTCATAAGGTTTCACTATTAACAGCAGCACATAAACCAATATTTCCATAAAAATATTATAGCTTTTGGGTATTTCAAATGTTTTTAAAGCTCGTTGCATATTCGACTAGATCGTTTTGTGTTTATCAATTAAAAGAAAAATCCACAAGAAAAAATCCTCAAAAACAGGACGTAAACGGTGCGCCTAGATTGACATGGGTACCCATGTCTTCGAAATCACACTGATTTTGGTGATAATCAGAAAAACGAGTGATTAATCGCGCTAAATCGCCGATTTTTTTATTTCGAAGATATGGGTTATGTTTCTCTTCAATCTTTTTCGATCCTTATCCATTCTTTCGTCTCCTGTTTCTCTTTATCTTTTCTTTTTTCGAGTGATAGTATAGGTTTTTTTCTGAATAAGTGAAAGAAGTAAAGTCAACAGAAAGAAGTAAAAGAAAAAACAAGTAAAGGAAAAAAGTAGTAAAGCCAATACTGTTATATATAAAGTGTGATTGTAATTGAGATATTATCACGTAAGTAAAATTAACATCGGGTTCAAGTTTTTTTTTTCGAGGATTCGCCTGTATATTTGTGCTGAAGTCAGAATTTAATTCTGAATTCAACACAATTATTTTTAAAAGTAGTACAAATAATATAGCGAATCGTGACGACAAAAAACTTGTAAAAAAGCTGAAAAAAATCAATATTTTCAGTAAAACTTCATGTTTTCCATCGATGATCCCATCTGAAATCTTGAATTAAATATTAGTCAATGAATTTCTTCTTTGATCTCGCTTCAGCATAAGACTTGTCGTTATGATTTTGATTCCAGTCCGACGATTTCTTTTTTTGACATTGCCATTCATCACAACATTCATTCTATCGTACACTTTTCAGTTCTCGATCTCGAGCATTCCTTTTTTTAACGTTTTTGCATTAATTTCGTATAAAAGTGGTTTCTGTCACAAAATTCTTTCTACTATTTATAGAAATAAATAAATGTCTATAGAATGACATTTAAAATACGTGAGAAAAAATGAAGTGTATCGAACAGGATGGTCAAACCTCCTGATTTGGTCAGGAGTCTCCTGGTTTTTCACCCTTTCTCCTGATTTTCAAGCCTTCATAGAATTTTAACTTTCCCTATGTTTTTAATCAGTTAATAAGATTTGAGACAATATTGAATTTAGCTTAGGAGCAGAAGAGTGCGAAATCTTAGATAATTCTCTTCTTTATCTCGTAAGTAAAGGACAACAACTCAAATGAGTTGTGTGATTGAAAAACAGATATACTAGCTGAAAAAGGTTTGATTAGAGCGGATCCTTTTAATTTCACGATTACTAAACGTTACAATTAGAAAATTCACAAAACTGAAAGTATAAGAATATTTTTCATTTTTATTCAGCGCCCAAAATGGCTTAGACAGCTGGACATTAATACTTTTCTCGAGATAACATCACACATTGAAAAAATTCGAAATTTGTCACATTGAAGTATTCTTATCAGCTAATAAACACGATTCATGAACACTGAAAAGCGCAGCTATATCTGTCTCTTTTAGACTTGTTTCTATTGCAAAATTCAAATAAGATTGCAGATTTGACTCGAGAAAAAGCTATCATATACTTCATAAATCACAAAAAAAAACTTAGTGATTTTTCTCCTGATTTTTTGTAGACAGCTACTGATTTTTAAATTTTCGATTTGGCCACCCTGATAACAATATCGAAATGATATCTTCCGAAGCCACAAATATCGATACTCATCCATTAAAAAAATCAAAATATTATTTACTTGGTATATTAATACTCTCAATTTGTGGATTAGTATTACTTACAACTTTTATTATCTGTCGTACTCATCTAACTAATAATCTAAAACAATTATCAGAAAAATATCAAAAACAAACGGAGTTGGTCAATAAGTTGACTCATTTTCGATCAATTGACAATCAAACAATGCAACAATTAAAAAATCTGAAACTAAACCAAACAGAATTGATCAATGAATTGACTCATTTTCGATCAATTGATAATCAAACGATTCAACAATTAAAAAATCTGAAACTAAACCAAACACAGTTGATCAATGAGTTGACTCATCTTCGATCAATTGATAATCATACAATTCAAGAATTAACACATCTAGTATCATCATGTAAGTGAAATTCAGAAGTGTATCTTTTTTCTTTCTTCGTTATTCATCTATTATTTTAAAGATCAACAACATTTTCCTCACTTTCAACTCAAATCAAATATCAAGTGGAAGCCAAATGCCACAACAATTGTTGGAGGAAATCAACTCCTATCTCCTCATGGAATCGATATCGATCATCAACAAAAATCGGTTTACATATATATTGCTGATTGGAGAAATCATCGTATTGTTAAATGGAACTTAGATGAAAATAAAGGAGAAATTGTTGCAGGAGAAACAGATCAATTGAATGGACCAAGTGATGTGATTGTCGATAAAAATAACAAATCTTTGATTATTTGTGATAAAGGAAACAGAAGAGTTATTCGATGGTCATTAGAAAATCAACAAGAGAAACAAATTATCATTGACAATATTCTATGTTTTGGACTAAGGATGAATGAATATGGAGATTTGTTTGTTTCTGATATCGAGAAACATGAAGTGAAAAGATGGAGAAAAGGTGAAACAGAAGTAGAAGGAACAGTTGTTGCAGGTGGACAAGGGCAAGGAAATAATTTAAATCAATTCAATTATCCGTCATTTCTCTTCATCGATCGAGAAGAAACAGTCTATGTCTCAGATCGTGACAATAGTCGTGTGATGAAATGGTTAAAAGATGCAAAAGAAGGAATTATTGTTGCTGGTGGACACGGTCAAGGAAATAGTTTAAAGCAATTGCTTGGTCCACTAGGATTAATTGTGAATGAAGCTGGTGATATTTATGTAGCTGATTGTATAAATCATCGAATAATGTGTTGGCCATTTGGATCAGAAGAAGGTCAAATTGTTGTTGATGGAAATGGTCAAGGTGAAGGATCGAATCAGTTTAAATATCCAACTGGTTTATCATTTGATGTTGAGAATAATCTTTATGTTGCCGATAGTTGGAATCATCGAATTCAACGATTTAGTGTTGATAAAAATGAAAAGCGAAAATGAAAAAAGAAAAGTTTTTTTGTTTTGAAATTGAAGTAAAATGAAAGTAAAAGAATCAGAATTGAATTTGATTGAATTTTGAAGAAAAGTGATTCAACAGGAAACAACTTCATTTTCTAATCAATCTTTATTGAGGACGTGACAAAATTAAAATTCGACCGAACTTTCACCAAAAATCTTATTGCTAATATCTAATTTTGAAGAGATCAGATATCTAGCTGTGACTTCTAAAATTTCAAAGAATCTGAATGAAAAAATGAAATATTTCATGATATATCTTTGTGAATATCTAAAAATTTGGATTGATGATAAATTATCAGATATTTAGTTTTTGGAATTTCAAATGACTTTATTTATAAATAAATAATATCGATATAGTGTTAATTCGTATGAGATGTGTATTGTTTCGAATTTACCCTATTCTTCGTAGTAACACATAATATACATACTTGAGTAGATTCGGTTTTGCGTCTGAGTACATTCACAGTTCTATTCGATTAACAGTTGTTTCTTGGTGTAAAGACTTCTCGTTAATGAAGAATATATCGATGGATATCTTATAAATCATCAAAACATACGATACTCATACAATTTATTTTTATGCGTGATAAAATTGAAAGAAAAAATAAGTTTTTTAAATGATGCACTCCGTCTAATTTAGATTTTAAGAAAAAGTTTTCATTTCTGCTCTCAGTACAAATGCAGTCATGGTATACACAGCTGATGATTCAGGGCAATATAGAATCAAGGGAACGCAAAAAACACTGAGAGTCAAAAATCAAGATGCTGCCAATGATAACACTTTGTTGGGATATAGTACTCAGAATCTTATCACTGATGCTTATTTTGCTTCGGATATCAATTCTTCACTTCTTATGACAGTCATGTCTTATCTAAGAGATACACCGGATTCTGTCAAAATAAATAGATTTTTTGTTGGATGTTTACCTTTTGAAGCTCTTCTTCAAAGTACACTCGATTGTTTGCACGATAGAAATTGTCTTCAAGTGTTTTCCAAATATTTCCCAAATTTCAATCAAATATATAATTTAACAGAGATTTAGTTCTATCGAACACAAATGATGGTCAACTCAAATCAATTATTCGAATTATTTTTCTCAATGTGCTCCTTCGTATTGCACATATGTTAAAACGAATCAAAGCAATGTTTATTATACTATTACATTATTTATCAGTTTGTATAGTGATTTGATTATCATACTTCGTTTGATGACACCTGTTTTAATGAAAATTCTATTGAAATGGAAACAAAGATTCAATTTCGCTTTTGTCGAATGGATAAAAAAATTGAATTTATTTAAATTCGCTAATGAACGAACAGAAAATGATATAAAACAGCAACGAACTATCACACGCGTATATTTGCTATTACTCTCAAGTAAAATAACTTCAAAAGAACTTATATAAATTTCTAATTTTTATCAATAGGCTCTGTTGTAATTCTTCTTCTATTTAATTTTCTAAAAACTGAAACAATAACACAAACTGTGCTAAATCCATCGTTGACAACTTATAACGAGCTACAAACTTTACATGCAGGTACATTAAAATGTGCTTGTAGTGTTACAGCGATTCCCTATGAATCATTTACATTATTATCTGCTCTCTCACATCAAGTTTGCTCGAGTGATTTCGCTTCTGATCGTTGGTTATCAATACACACAAAGACTGGCGTAATCGAGCTTATTCAGAGTTTAAACTATTATCTGATCTTTGTCAACTAGCAAACAAGACAATTGAAGATTTCATTAGTGGGTTTCTTTTGCGATCTTATATTGCATCGAACATGATCACAGAAGATGATTTCAATGTTCAATTCAATGCAACTTTCGACGATTTTGTTAAATCGATATTAGTTTATTTTAATACTTTAATTGAAACAGTCAAACTTACTATTCAAGTTGATCAACCATTTATGGCAGTAACTACAGATGTATTCACTAAATTCGACACGGATTTAACTCTAGAGATCTACCTAGATCTAACTATTGGTCAAATATTAAGTAAGGTATGTTTTAATTAGTTAAAGCGTAACTTTTTTATGGAAATATTTGTTTTTTTTTTAATTTAGATAAGATTTTCGTTGACGAACAGTCGTAATTTGAAATCAAATACAACTGATTGTATCTGTGCTCAAGATATTGATTGCAGACAGTCTGCTGGTTTTTATAATATCAGTTTTATATTTTATCCAGGCAGCAACGCGTTAATTAATGATGATTTGATGTATAAAATACCCGGTTATGTTGTTGGCTGTTCGTCTTTTGATTCTCTTCTACTCTCAACACTCGAATGTTTTTCCATTGTTTTGAATTACATAGAATTCTTTTGAATAGGAATCAATGTAATTCAACGCTTATTTAATTCAAAAGAAAATACTGTTATTGTTTATTGTGTTTGTCATCGCTTATTATACAGAAAAAACAAAAAAGTTATCCGATTCTGTCAACATATTAGATAAGAATATATATATATATTTTTCAGCAGAGAAAATAGAGCTAAAACAATGATACTTCGTCGATATTTAGTAAGACATTTCTTCGTCTTGCTTTTTCTTTTCTTTATTTTTGTATCAATAGTTGATTTTATTTGGTTTATTCTTGATTCATGTCGATCATAGTTATGGAACAGATGACGATGATCTTGATCAAGTTATCAAAGAACAACAAAAAAATCTCGAGAAACTTCGACAGATGTCCGACGAATTGAAAAAAGATAGAAAACAATTAGAAGCCGATCGAAAGAAATTTAATAATGAAAAAGCATTGAACCGAAGTATTGATCAGAGTGATGTTATTCATTTGAATGTTGGTGGAGAAATTATTGCAACAACTCGTCGAACTTTAATTTCACTTCCAAAAAGTTTATTTTCTATTTTATTTAATGGTCGTTGGGAACAACGATTATATCATGATGATCAAGAAAGTATTTTTTTGGATTTTAATCCAATTGTTTTTCGTCATTTACTTGATCAACTACAATTAAATGAAGACAAAACGATTTCCCCTCCTCAAGATCCTTCACTTATTCGATCTTTTGAAAAAATGATGAAAAAATTACGTGTTGAACATTCGTTATCAACATCCAATCGAAATATTTTAACAGTTAATGTTGATGGACAATTAATCACAACTCATCTATCAAATCCTTTCAAATTAATGAACAAAACTCATGCTTTTATTGATTATCATCCCAGAATTTTTCGACATTTTATTAAAGTTAACCGACAAAATAAATCAATTTCAATTGATAACCAAATGTTTTCTATTTCGACAGGTTTTTACCTGAAATCTATAATATCTCTTCGATTCTTTTGCTTTTTTAGACAAAAACAATTCGGTTGTAGTGAAACAAATTTTAAATAAACGTCATAATCAATCTTTCACAAAGAATTTCAATGAATCACGTAAGTTTAATCGATAATTTGAGCTTTTTTCTTTCACTTTGAAATTCAAATAATTCTTTTCTCTTCAAGTTAAACGAATTTTACCTCTTTCGCAACTAAAAGCAAATCTCAAATGGCAACAAAATGGAGAAACAATTGCTGGAGGAAATGGAAGAGGAGACAAATCAAATCAGTTCCGATCTCCTCACGGAATCTATGTCAATCATCAAGAAAAATCGGTTTACATATATATCGCTGATACTCACCATCATCGTATTGTTAAATGGAAATTTGATGAAAATGAAACACAAATTGTTGCAGGAGGAAAAGGCAAAGGAAACAGAACCGATCAATTGAATGGACCAAGTGATGTGATTGTCGATGAAAATAACAAATCTTTGATTATTTGTGATAAAGGAAACAGAAGAGTTATTCGATGGTCATTAGAAAATCCGAAAGACAAACAAATTATCATTGACAATATTCTATGTTTTGGACTATGGATGAATGAATATGGAGATTTGTTTGTTTCTGATGTGGAGAAACATGAAGTGAAAAGATGGAGAAAAGGTGAAAATGAAGGAGAAGGAACAGTTGTTGCAGGTGGACATGGAAAAGGAGAGAATTTAAATCAATTCAATTGGCCATCATTTCTCTTCATCGATCGAGAAGAAACAGTTTATATCTCAGATCGTAGCAATAATCGTGTGATGAAATGGTTAAAAGGTGCAAAAGAAGGAATTATTGTTGCTGGTGGACACGGTCAAGGAGATAATTTAAATCAATTCTCTTGGCCCCTAGGATTAATTGTGAATGAAGTTGGTGATATTTATATAGCTGATTGTGGGAATCATCGAATAATGTGTTGGCCATTTGGATCAAAAGAAGGTCAACTTGTTGTTGGTGGAAATGGCCAGGGTGAAGGATCAAATCAGTTTAGATATCCAACAGGTTTATCATTTGATGTTGAGAATAATCTTTATGTTGTCGATAGTTGGAATAATCGAATTCAACGATTTAGTGTTGATAAAAATGAAAAGCAAAAATGAAAAAAGAAAAGTTTTTTGTTTTGAAATTGAAATAAAATGAGAGTAAAAGAAATTATTTAAGTTATGTAATAATTTTGTGATTTTCCGTTTCTCCTTTTCTTTGGTATAGAGGGTGGTAATTTGTAAAATACCGAAAAAAATCCTGAAAAACAGGACATAAACGGTGCTCATGAACAGATCGTATACAATGCACAGAAAACGATGAACCATAAAATCCCGTAATGCATCAGTATCTTGTTCGTTTACGGAAAATGTGAGCATAACCGAAAAGACGTCGATTATAATCGAATACTGCCGTTTACGGTGCGCCTTGATTGACATGGGTATGTTTCTCATCGATCTTTTTCGATTTTTCTCCTTTATCGTCTCTTGTTTCTCTTTATCTTTATCTTTTCTTTTTTCGATTGATATAGGTTTTTTTGCGAATAA
>Ga0209935_1004554_pt1 | contig 12678 bp, 17 predicted proteins | sample ThiBio_1000_plan_2_FD_183958 | JGI IMG/M metagenome (GOLD analysis project Ga0209935, IMG submission 183958) | Wastewater bioreactor microbial communities from Cape Town, South Africa - Thiocy_cont_1000_plan (SPAdes) | ecosystem: Engineered > Bioreactor > Thiocyanate-remediating >... | reverse complement strand
CTCCAGGGACAGCTCTTCATCGGACATTGGAGCCACACCTCAAGCCACAGATTCAATTTTTGACAGACTGTCGGCCGCACAGTATCAGTATGGGCACTGCCATCAATTTTATTAAACGAGAAATTCCCAAGACACAGATTTGTACGTATTAATTTATTTTTATCTCAAACGCAATCAACACAACACTTACTCTCTCTCTCGCTTTCACTCTCTCTTTCGCTCTCGCTTAGGTTCCACAGAGGAGGAGGCAAAAGAACGGCTGATAAACTTGATAGATAACTTTATCAAGGAAAGGATCGTATGGGCAGACAAAGCGATTGCTGAATACGGTGTAACCAAAATCAATGATGGCGATGTCATCCTCACTTACGCAAGGTGAGAACTTGCATCTAAAGATATCGCTTGCTCACTCAACAATTCTAATATCGTTGTTTTTTTTTTCCTTAAAAAGGTCTCATTCTGTGCAAAGTATTCTGGAAGCGGCACAAGAAGAAGGCAAGAAATTCAGAGTTATTATTGTCGACTCCAGGCCCAAACGAGAAGGTGCACACATTTACCACCTGCCTCTCCTCTATCCTGGACTCTAACACACTATTGGGGAATATAATAAACAGGGAAGGAACTATTGCGGATGTTGACGAAGTTGGGAGTGAATTGTACATATGTGCTGATCAATGCCGTGTCCTATGTCATGAAGGAGGTAACCCAACCAAAACAACAATGCCACCACTCACCTATCTCACAACAAAAGGCAACCAAAGTGTTTGTGGGAGCCTTTGCCCTCCTGGCAAATGGTAACGTGATGTCACGAGCGGGCACTGCTGTGGTGGCGATGATGGCACAGTCTTACGGTGTGCCGGTGATAGCTTGCTGCGAGACATACAAGTTCTGCGAAAGAATACAAATCGACTCCATCTGCTTCAACGAGCTTGCTGACCCCGATGAATTGGTGAAGAACCCCGATATCAAGGTACCCACCCATCTCCCCACACACAACACCCTCTCCACCACCACACTTCTCTCCTCCGCTAACTCAAAATGAAAGGTGGGAGGTGAAAGCTTGCAGGACTGGCGACAACGCAAGAACTTGAAGCTGTTGAACCTTGCGCACGATGTAACACCTGCGTCCTTTGTTACCCTTGTGGTGACGGAAGTGGGGATGATTCCACCTACGTCTGTTCCTGTCGTTTTGCGCGAGTATGCTCAACAATAAAAAAGCATGCCCCCCTCTCCCACAAAGGCCTTGTCCTTTATTTTTTTTTTAACTCAGTTTTTTAGCAACTGCTCTGAGGCTAACAGGAAAAGCGAGATGCACTGACATCCTCAAGCTTTCTCTCCAAGCTTCGCTTTTACAGCATTTCTCACCGGTTTGGAAGAAAAGCAGAATTGCTCATGTTCCACGTCATATGAGAGCACATGGAATTCTTTAACAGCTTCCAGTATTTCCCGGTCGGTCAGCTTCGTCGATCCTCCAGAATTTCTTCCCATGTACGAGAGGGCTTGCTGAGCAATGTTTATAAGCTGCTTCCCAGCCAGCATAGCGGTGAAGACTCCGAATAATTTGGTCAGGAGTCTTGCTGAGTTCTTGGTAGATGAACTCTTTGATGGTCACGAAGTTGCGGAGAATGACTGGCCGAGATCCTAGTTGCTCAATGATCTCAGACCTTCGGTCCTCAAATTCTCGGGAATTATTTTCTCCGTTCCTCTTGCCCCAATGGCATCTTCGTCAGGAAGGTCTGGTTAATATAATTTTCAGCCTCCCACCAGTTCCAGTCGGACAGCCACAGCACATCTGTACAGCCTTGATCTAAGTCCAGAAATGAGTTGAGGAGCAAATTCACGGTAATACCTGGAGTTAGATAATGCATCGCATCGGCATCGCTGAGAACAATGACCGCCCTTGCTACTCTCTGGTCAAACACAAGCTGCTTTATGCTTGAAAAGAGGTGCCTGGCGAATTCCTCAGGTGTTCCACGGCTCTCCACCTCAATAAGCAAGAGTGGCGGCACTTCCTCCTTGTATCTCCTCCTCCCCAACCTTGATTTTGGCGTCATCACATAGCTTAGCCAGAAACTCCCAATTCGTGTTGGCTGGAGGAATGAGAATTTTAGCAGAGGGACCAAAAGTAAAACAAAGTTCGTACCCGGATATTTGTCTACTGGATAATTGGCCGCCTTTAACAAGGCGGAGGGAAGGTCCTCTGGCGACAAGCTAGCAGGAATACGCGCGTAAAGAATCCCTTCCTTTCCATGGAAGGCGGCGTTGACAAGGGTGCTCTTCCCAACTCCTGGCTCACCAACCAGTACCAGATATTTGTCGTTCTTGGGAGAGTTGCGGACCTCTTCCAACGCTTAATTTCGTCCTTGCGTCCCAGTAATTTCTCCGGGCGATCTTCCAGGAGTTGTTCTTTCCGAAGTTCAGCAAGAGCTTGACCAACATATTTATCTTCCCACGTCCCTTTTATCAGGGCTACACTCTTCGCTCTCCAAGTACCTTAGTTCACCGTTTCCTGTTTGGCTGCATAGGTGCTTACACAGTAACCCACCGGCAAAGAAGCCACAGCAGTACCCACTACGAAGGCCAAGCAGGCGTTTTCTTCTGGGGCTTGGGACTGAAATAACACAGCCACTGTAAAAATAGATAAGCAATCTTGCGCTAAAAGACTGTTTACAAACCGGCGGTTGGGAAAATTGATTAGGGAACCTTCTTTGCGAACAACCTGTTATACGAGCAATGCACCCGGTGCATCATCAATGCAAGAGACTGACGTGATTTCCTCTAAATTTCTCCACAAATAACTTCGCTGGGGCTGCTTCCAAATTCACCTTAACTCAGACGACCAATGCTATTCTAATACCAACGATGCCAGCCAATTCATTTCAACGGCTTTATGTAGGGCGCAGAAGTTGGCCTCCTCTGAAACTTCTGATGTTCTAGTCTTCAAGAATGGAGAATCCCTACAGACCGAATCTCGGCAGTCCTGAAGACGAAGCAAAGCTTCAAGCTGCTGTACCACATGTAGAGCCGGACTTCTCAGAAAACCCCACCTAAGTTGTGGGTGGTTGTTCCATTCTCCACCATCACGAAACGCCGGCCTGTTCAATTCGGCGTGAAGGCGAATTGGGCAATCACCTCAACTGGCCAGCCTATCGTTCCTCGCCAAGAACACGACTACCCCAATGAGGAAATCGCTCCGGACCAACTGTGGTTTTACTTCAAAACCATGGTGAAGGGGCCACCCTTTTCGAAAAAGCGATGGCAATATCGCTCTTTCTGTCTCTGGCCCCCTTGGACCACCCAAAAGGATCCCCAACCTATCGTAACATTTGGCGACACAGTGCCACATTCAACTGATATGTTCAAACAGACCATGCAATTCCTCTTCACCCCGATCAACTGACTGGAAAGAAGGAATCCAAATTGTTTATGCGAGCGACTTTCATTCGAGAGGAAGAACGCATCTCCTCCTCGTGGGTTCCGCTCTACTTTTATGCAAATACGCAAGTAAAGATTCCGAGGGCCATTCCAGTTAGCTGCTACCACTCCGCAAAATTTCCAAACAGCTGGCGAGTGAGTATAGAAGACTATGGGGTGTGGGTCACCACGCGCTAGCTTTGGAAGACGCCTTGTGCGCTGGGCTGGACCTGGAGGAGATTTGGCGAAAACAGAACTGAGTAACATTTGTGTTGGACTTGCAAGACAGGCGTATTGTAAGCGGAATAGAGGTGGATTCAAAGAAGACCAAAAGGAGCACAAGCTAAATTCTTGAAGATGAAAAAGGAAATCCCGTTTGGGCTTCTTCCCGTAACACGCCGGCGTTTGTGAGACACGCACCTTGAGTATGCTGGGAAGGACACCTTATCAAGTAAACAGGAGACTCGAGTAAACCTCAAAACTGTATGCATAGCCCTGCATACAGACAACTGTGTTTTATACACTTTCATTACAGGGCAGAGAGACAGAGAGAGAGAGTGGAAGGGGAGGGAAGAGAGAGGGGGGGAGGGGATGGGTGGTGCCCTTGTTTAGAGGGGTGTAGCTTCGACTTGTCCCATGTCGTTGGGCAACGGGCTTTCGGTTTGCCAGAAGTCGAAGTAGCTACAGAAGATGGGGGCGATGTTGAAGGAGTCGTGGGTGCCGAATACGGTCTCGCAGGCACACAAGTATTTCGAACAGAAGCCCTCGTGGCAACTGTGAGCTATCCTCTCTACGGGACTCTCATCGCCTGTTCGTGCATAGGAATAGGCTAGCACGGGGTAGTCAAAGCATACCTCCTCATACAAGGGGAGAGACTGATTCTCTGACAGGACAAATACATAAAAGTCAGTGGTGGGTGCGTTGAGTTGTGCATAGGAGAGGAGAGGTGTGTAGTAGGGAGTGTGAGGGGGATGAGTGAGGAAGGGAGGACATACTTGGCTGCACGATGGCATAACGGCTGATTACAGCGCCTCCAAAGAAGAACAGGATGCTCTCAACGGTACCCCGATAGTTAATGGGTACTTCAAGTACCGCATTAAAATAGCTGGATGCTGTAGGACAGGTATCCTCATCCGTAACAGGAACATTGGTAAGAGCACCTAATTGTAAAGATAAGTAAAAAGCGCAAAGAGAGAGAGAGAGAGAGAGAGAGAGAGAGAGAGAGAGAGAGAGAGAGATTTAATACCATCAAACAAAACAACGGAGGAACGATCGATGCCCTTGTGGATGCAAAGGAATGCTAAAGGAAAAGAATCACATTAGTCCAACAACCTTAATAGGTAGCAAGAGAGGAAATAAATACCATCTTCATTGTTTCCAAAGAGGTTGTTGCTGAGAGGGTTTCCTGTGGGTGTCAACTGCAAGTCGACCCTCTCCGATGCCTTTTTCCTTCGAGGCGGCACGGGTCCGTTGTCCTGCGAGACATCGCGGGCAGAGTATTCCCATTCGAGAGATGTGAAGGGAATCAAACCGCCTCGATAGTCCCCTTCGATTTGTCGAGAGAAGTTGGCGGTGAAGCTATTGGGTTCACCTTGTGTGCCCTTGAACTGCTCCAACAACTGCGACATCCATCCGTTATCGCGTTGATTGTTTTCGTTGCTGAAAAGAGGGGCGCCGTATTTGGTGCGCATGGTGTCCACCATGTTCAACAGGGTGAGTTTCTGAAGCAGCCGCATGTCGTATTGACGTTCACCTTCTTCGATGCCCTCGGGACCCTCAACTTTCCTCCTCTTCAGGAACTCCTTCACTTCCTTGCTCAACCCTGCAAACCGTGGGTCCTCCTCTCCCTTCTTTTTAGACGCCGCTTTCTTCTTCCCCAGAGTCCCATAGTGCGCGCCCTTTTTTGCGGGTGTTGTTGTCTTGTGTTGTGTTGTGTCAGCCTTCTTCATGGAAGGAACTCCCTCGATACCCGATGAATCATCATCGGGCATAGTGAGGGCCCGCTCGAGATACATCAATCCGCCAGCCTGGTCGCTGCTTTCGACCCACAACGAGAGGAGAAAGACAAGCGAGAGCAGGAGGAACGAAAGATGACTGCCTTTCATCGTTTTCTCTCTGTGTGTGTTTGTGTGGTCTATGTGTGATCCTACCCCCCACAACGAACAACAGGAAGAGGGGTTCCTCTCTTTTCTTTCTTCTCGTGCGTCCCTTTCCTCTTTTTGTTGTTTGGGGTAGTCGACAGGAATAGGAGCTTAAAATTATCTCTATATTTGGGAAGCGCATGGCGCACGCGAGAGGGAAGGCACATGTGGCATGCACCCTTGAGAAATTGTTGTATTGAATCACTTGTATGTAGGTAATCACGATAAATATAAAGTATAATCAGGGTTAAATATATATGACTGTTGTTTGAGTAGAAGAAAAAACAAGAAACAGCAGTGAGCGTACTCCTTTTGAATAAATAGGTCCTTCCTTTTGGGATAAAACGAGCGTCTTCCGTTTAAAAGTCCATCGAATCGAGGTCCGGCATGCCAGAGCCCTTGCCTTTGTTATCTTTGCTCTGAATCCACGCTTTTGCGATGTTTCGCTTCATCTGCAAAAAAAGACAAAGAAATGAATTGTGAATCAGACTATCGATTGAGTTAGATTGTCTTACATCATCATCTCCTTCCTCATAAAGATTCCGCATTAAATCCATAATTCCTTTTTCTGGGCTCGCGATATCAGGCTTCATTTTCTGGAAGAAGGTTAGCAAGGACTAAGGAATTGAAGATAACTTACGTCTTTCTTCAGCGCGGCTTGCAGGGTACCCCACTCGCCCTTATTCTTTTTCTTCAGGCACAATACCACTTTATCCTTATGCAAATGACAAGTCAATTAATCACTATCAGATCATAAATCCAATGCTGCGTACCTTTTTTACACTATGGGAAGACTCATCCGGGAGGATTGGTGCGTGAAGATCTCTGAATGTCCTTCTGTAATTTTGTTTGCCATGTACAGTAATTGTTGCCTCCTTCGCGTCAAATGTAGACTTGATATTTTCTGCTGGCAATTCATGCACGCCGGGTATCGTAAATGTGATGCTGCAATGCACGTTAGTATTTAGATTTAGCATTTTACAATTGTATAAACATACTTTACAGCATTATTGTTCTCATCCCAATAAAACGAAGGTTCTGTGTATGATATCGCAGTGGGCGAGCTTACTGTAGTTGTAGCTATGGGGGCAGGAAGCGGACTAGCAGCCGGAGATGGCTTCTTTTCTTCCAATTGTTTGGTCCAAGCGTCCTGTTGTCGTTTGAGCGCGTCAATAACAGCAGGACGTTTCGCCTGGGCCAAAAGCGAGGTCAACTCAGCTAAATCTTCTCCTGTGACGGTGGTCTGCATCGTCTTGTGTTGCTGGCAAAAACTTTGGGTCACTTCTTCGAAACCGTGCAGCATTCTAAACGATTTGAACCACAGGATAGGCGGCTTTTAGTTCGGAGATCACCCCCGTCGTCCTGGCAAGAGATGACAGATGCCTCACCATCGGGCACCAATGGGTCCATGCAGTTGAGGAAGCGCAAAGCAAAGCACAAAGAAGCCAAGGACGACAGCTCGAGCGAAGATTTCTCAGATTTGTCCGATGAATGGAACGACTATTCTGACAGCGAAGCTTCGGCTTCTTCTCAAACCGTAAAAGAGAAGCCAACGCCTCAGCCTGAAAAGTGGTGGACGCTAGGTATCACCACGAAGTGGCCCAGGGGATGGCAGATCGAACACGCGCTGCGGGAATTATTGCAAAATGCTATCGATTCCATTGCGAGGCGCAAAAATATCGACTGCGATCGCGTGCTCATCTCCGATATAGGATCACATAACTGTGAGTCCTGTTGCTGCTCAATCCTCCCTCACGCATAGGTTGAATTAACAATCTTTTCTTTAATTCAGTCCGTGAAGGACGAGGCTCAGTTTCCGGTAATGTGTAAGAATTTCGTGCGAGCGGTGCCGATGCGGCAGAGGGCCATATAGTATGGATCCCGCCCTCAACGTGGGAGACCAGCATGCTGGTAATCGTGAACAAGCAGGCTACCCTTCCGTTCCGTTGCACGCGCATTGGTTTCACATCAAAAGGGGCGAACGATGCGATCCGCCTCGCTGGTAAACATGGCGAGGGGCTGAAGGCTTCGGCGTCGGTGCTGGCGCGCAACAACTGCAGTTTCGCGATCCATTACGAAGGATGTGTCATGAGATACAAGTCGGGCGAGGCAGATTACAAGTCAGACGATGTGCTTTACTCGAGGAAGAAGCGCATATGTAGAGGCAGCCGAATGAAGCGGTTGCTGAAGTCAGCATATTTCGTCAAAACCCTTAAGGTCTCTCGTCGTACCGATGTGATTCAGATGGTAGAAGGATTACCTCGATTCGAAGCGCTCAAATTTTTTCTCCGTCACTCTCACGTCGAGGTTCCTGCGGGTATCGAACTCTCAACTCAACGCGAGTACCAGAGGTTCACTACACGCTGTGGGGATCTCCTATGGCCAAGCACACCAAGTAAAGACACCGAACACGACTTAAGAGGCGCCGCATATGTGTGTGGTATATGGTGGGAGAAATGGCCAAACCAACGACTCTACGGGATCGACCTTCACAATGACTCCGGAAAACCGCAACAGGGACTCCATCCCTCTCCGCCAGTACGCCGATGCTGTGGCTTCAGTGCTGCGTGAGATACTACCCACGAATGCAATCATCGCCGATGCAGTAATCAGCGAGCTGAGTGGCAAGGAGGGCGACGAACCCGGGCCGATCCCACCCCCACATCTCTCCCACCTGACCCGAGTCCTCCCGAATTCTCGCACAGCCTGCGAGGCACTCGCTGAGGCATTCCGCAGGCGGCATCCTCGATGCGAGTATGTCTATCCGAGAGACGATGGTGCATTGACCCGTTCCTTGTTGTGGGCGGTGGATGACAGCTTGTGTGAGCCCGTTGAACGATGCCTCTACGATCTGTTGGTAGCCAGTCTTGCCTTCGCACCTGTGCAGCATGCGGTAGATGAGGCTATCGCTCGACTTCGAGGATCTCCGGTGGTCGAGGGTACCTTGCCCATTAGTCTCGATTGGGACTGTGACACGTGGTCGGTCTTCACGAATTCCCGCACATGCAGACAATCCCTTCGACATGCATAGGCAATCAGATTAAACGCGTGATTGGGTTCGAACGGAGGCCGAAGAAAGCATCAGGGCCGAAAACTAGAACAGTCCCCCCTCGAACGCCCGCGAAGGATCCGATGCCTGATCTCCTCCCCTCCACACCTACTACTGTTACCCGATCTTCTCAAGTGTCATCATCTGCGATGACTGATATCGGGGATCAATCGACAGCGACAGACGAGACGACTAACGATACATCGGAACTTGGGGTGGAGGAATCGACCGATGTGACGATGAATGAAGGAGGAAAGCAAACTGACCATGATGACGTGGACAAAGAAAAAACAGATGATGCCCCCAGACTCGCGGATGGTAGCCGCGACGCCGAAAGTCTCGGAAGTGCGAATCTTGATGACGATGACAACGACGACGACGACAGCATGGACGTCGATGACGATGCAACTTGGATACCACTCGAATCCAACGTGCCTCCCTCTTCTCCTACTCTCACCACAGCGACACCACCAGCCACTGCTACCCCTACCGAAAACCCATCGCCACAACCCACTACTCCACCCGCACCCCCTCTTAATTCCGTACTCCCACTTGATTCGGCTAGCCCTCTTGCCACCGCGTCACCCGCACCCTCTCTCAATTCTGCAGCTCCTCTTGCCACCGCGTCACTCCCAGCCCCTCTCGATTGCTCTGGCTCTTCAGACACGCCAACCGATATCCCTCTCAATTCTGAAGCCCCTCCTGTCACGGCGTCACCTGATATCCCTCTTGGTAGTTCTGAGAACTCAACGCATACGGAGACAGATGCGCCAAGCGATGAAGCACAAGCAACTGAAAAAGAAGGAGGTCAAGATGATAGGGATAAGGGAAAGGAAAAGGAACTCCCGCAACAAGATGAAGAGCACATGGTAACACCAAAGCGAGAATTCGCGGAAAGGACGTTGTTCTCGATGGAGTGGCTGCATGGCCTGAAGGGTATGGATGCGGAGACTCTGCGGGATGAAATCGCGATGATGGGGGCTGACAATGTAACCCCTCCACCATTCGACGATAGTACCTTGCTAGGTGAAGATAGGGATGTGCTTCTGCGCTACTTGTTGGAAGATGCTGCCGCGATCCGCATCGCTCTAGATTGCACCTCGCAGCAATATCTGGACACTATGATTCACCTCGTGCGTGAGGTGCGACATGCTCTCAGGTGGAGAGGCGGGTTGAATCTGTGTTTCAGCGAGCGCCCGTTTCGATTCGTCGTCATGCCGGATGGACGAGAGGTGCTCTTGAACATACGCTTCCTATTGCACCCGGTGCACTGCAGGGCCTGGGAGATGGCAGCCTTCATGGTCACTGGTTTTTGTTGCGGCGTTGCGATCTGCATGCACCCCTCCACACCCAACGACTGGCCGCCATCTTCTTCGATCGAGAGTCACAACAGCAACAACAATAACGATAGAGATTATCAAGCAAATATGGCAGCGAATTTAATAGCCAAGGCTTTCATCAGCATCCCTATCGTGCGCACGATGGCAGCGGACCTGCCGCCAGCGGTGGTCATCCGCAGCACTTCATCGGCTCGGCATCGATCCGAAGGGGATGAATATTTATCGGGACTGATTGGAGGGAGGCGGAGACGAGAGGAAGATGTCGACGATGACATGCATGCATCGTGCCATATTAAAATGGAAAGGATGCCTAAGAGGGTGAAAACCGATCCCTATGAAGACGACACCGACGACTTCAATTTGTTGTCTTTGCCTGTTCCGGATAGAGGAAACACAGCCGATACTCCCATCTTGATAGATGGATTGTGAGACTTAGCTAAATTTTGCCTACGAACTTGGAAAGCTGTGCGTTTTTTCGCCTTTCTGCATTAATGCAGATCTAAACAGCAGGGACCGTAATTGTTGTACCTTCTATTCATTAAAACTACTTACCTGCTTGTTTAGAACTGAGCTGAATTCACCGTTTTCTCGCTCAATTTCAAGTGGCTGCATGAACAAGTAGGAAATTTCTTGTGTTGTGCTGAAGTTAGAAATCCGCTTTCCGCTACAACAAAACTTTACGCTCCCGAATTCACCTTCGTGATGACGACCCCGTTTTCTTTCACGAAACGCAAGCGAGAGCAAATGGCAACGACTGAGCTGTATGATACTTTGGAAGTGCCTAAAACCGCTTCGGATGAAGAGATCAAGAAGGCTTACAGGTATGGATCACAAGTTCGATTTCGTTTCTGCTGAGCCGTATGCTTACTGTTGATTCGTGTAGAAAATTAGCCCTCAAATATCATCCAGACAGAAACCCAGGAGACGCAGCCGCAGAGGAGAAGGTAATCTTCATTAAATTCGAATCATGTACTAAATTATCGTGTAGTTTAAAGCACTATCTCATGCTTATGAAGTGCTCTCGGACGCCAAACAAAGGGAGATTTATGACAAGTATGGCGAAGAAGGCCTGAAGAGTGGTGGCTTTCACGCAGATTCTGCTTCCTCCATATTTGAGCACTTTTTCGGTGGTGGTGGCGATCCCTTCAGCAGCTTCTTTGGAGGTGGAGGGGGAAGAAGACGTAAGTGCATCCCATAATTGTGCACACTACAAAATTCTAATCAACATTAGAACGTGGACCAACTAGAACGAGGGATGTTACCTATCAGTTGCCAGTAAAGCTGGAGGAACTTTACAATGGGAAAACGAGGAAATTAAAATTGAGCAAGACAGTTGTGTGCGACCAATGCGATGGGTAATATCGAAACACGATTATTGAGAAATGATAATGTGATCTAAATGTTTCTTTCTAGTACTGGCTCTAAGTCAAAGAGTAAACGGAAGGAGTGCCAAGGCTGTAACGGAACGGGGGCAAAGATGGAGATCAGACAACTCAGACCAGGATTCATTTCTCAAACACAAACAGTGTGTACCGACTGCAACGGGCAGGGAACGGCTGTAGATCTGACCGATCAATGCACGAACTGCAAAGGACAAACGGTGGTAGAAGAAGAAAAAGTGCTGGAGGTTGACATCGTAAAGGGGATGCGAAACGGCGAAAGGATTGTCTTTCATGGAGAAGCCGATCAGCTGGTATGATATACATACATAACATTAGTGTGCCATAAACGTTAACAAAAAATATATTTGTAGCCTGACACGATTCCTGGGGATGTGATTGTGATGTTGATTGAGAGGCCAGAAGATGAGGACTTTCCTTGGGAGAGAGCGGGAGATGATCTGGTTTACAGTAAGACCATATCGCTTGTCGAGGCCTTGACGGGATATGAATTCGAGCTTGTGCATATGGACCAACGGCGGCTCCTTGTGAAGTCCGAGTCGCAGGACATCGTCAAACCGGGTGACCTGCGGGTCATCCAAAATGAAGGCATGCCCGTTAACAAGAACATCACCGAGAAAGGCCGATTGTTTATTAGGTTTGATATCGAGTTCCCCAAATACAAAGATATAGAGAACCATGTTACGGTAAGTTTACAACAATATACTTCAACTCACCACCTTGCCTCATCGCTTCTTCTTTTTTTATGTAGACTTTGCGAGAGGTCCTGCCTAAAGGGAAGCAGGAGGAGGCAGAACAGCAGGAAGACAAAGGTGAAGCCAAGAAGTCAAAGAACGCCAAGAAGAAGGAGCAGAAGAAAGAGAAGCAACAGCAAGAAACGAACGCAGACGGACACATGGACACCGAACCGGTGGAGGTCATCGCTATGAACTTCGACCTCGATGTGGAACGGGAGAGAGCCAAGCGAGCTCGACAGGCCGAAGAGGAGGAAGCGGAGGAACACCAGAGGGAGGGTGGCTGCGTACACCAATAAGAACTAACTGGACAGCAGAGAGAGCCTCGTGTAGAGGGCGTTGTAGTTGGTGTAGCAGTATATCGTAAATTTTTTTTGTATATGAGAGTTTGATAAAACTTGAAGGTTACTACTTCATCGCCTAGCCAGGCTCTGTCTCTACCTCAACCGAGCGATCAATCTTGTGTTCACCACGCCGCCTTCCAAAGAGATCCTCAAAGCACGCGTGGATTATGCTATGCCTCCGCATTCTTTGGCTAACGCGTCCATGTGGCTTGCTAAGTCAGTATCCTTTGGAAGCATTACATGAATGAAAGCAATG
>Ga0209935_1004553_pt1 | contig 12683 bp, 16 predicted proteins | sample ThiBio_1000_plan_2_FD_183958 | JGI IMG/M metagenome (GOLD analysis project Ga0209935, IMG submission 183958) | Wastewater bioreactor microbial communities from Cape Town, South Africa - Thiocy_cont_1000_plan (SPAdes) | ecosystem: Engineered > Bioreactor > Thiocyanate-remediating >... | reverse complement strand
TGAGCTCGAGAATGATGTTCAAGGCGATGATTCCATTCCACGAGACGGAGCCTAGACCCCAAAACTGTGCCCAGATCGCTTGTACGAAGCAGATGGCAGGTTGCTCGTCGGGATTCGAGTCGTCGCTTGGTATTAACAGAGCCGTGACAAAGTACTTTAACGCAAAGCTGTTCTCTCAAACAAACAAACAAGCAAACAAGCAAGCAAGTGAGCCACCAAAGAGCAATGTGATTCAAAAGAATGGTTAGTATCAATGATAATGATCAAGTGGATTGCTGAGTGGATTGGATTGCTGAGTGGATTGATGAGTGGGTTGGATTGATGCATTGGATTGCTGATTGCATTGGATTGATGAGCGGGTTGGATTGATGCATTGGATTGCTGATTGAGAGAGGTTCACGAAAATTCTCGTGAAAAAGCAAGGTGCGATAATATCTCCCACCATGCGATAAATATCTCTCGAGTTCGTGTGGCAAACTCGTTGGTTGATCGAGTATTCGATTGATCGATCGATGGCATTGGATGTGTTGATGATAGCGTGGATGACGGTGGACCGTCTCATCATAGGGAGATGCATTTGGAGGGGAGTGTGGTTCGTGGTTGAGAGAGCCATCTCGTACCTAAAGTCACATATCGATAGAAAGACGACGAGCGAGGCAGGGAACTTGCGAAGCTCGGCGACAAAGAAGAACGAGCCGATGATGATCGAGGTACCGATCATCGATAGGAACGAGGCGATGAGGTACACGAGGTACAGCGCCTCGGGTATCGTGTCGTCAGGCGACACCACGAGACTGCGCATCCCCCAAGTATCCGAGTGTGAATATCGTATCGTACGTGTACGCGTGTATATGGATCATTAGACGTACCCGCATTGGAAGGAGAAGAACGACCCCATGGTCGAGAGTCTCTCCAATGTGAGTCTCGATATCTGGCTCTCTCTCTCTCTGTTTGTCTCCCCTCTCGGACAAGCAAGCAAGCGAGTGAGCGAGTGCACGTGGGAGCGAGGCAGCGAGCGACTGAAGGCACAATCCATCGATACCTGCCTCTCTCGATGCCTCGTCAGCACACCAAGGGCCCTCACTCACACCCTCATCCAAGTTTAGGGTTACAGCAACCATCCGGGTGCGACTTGGGCTATCGATCGATGGCATGAAGCAAGATTCCTCGAGGCTATCGAGGCACGAGATATTAAACTCGATCCAGCGTGGCACGCGAGCATCATCGCTCAGCCACACGACATATCTGCGAGCCTCCATCGTCTCCGCGCGCCAACAGGCACCCAGCCTTGGCTACCTACGTGCCTACCTTAATGTGCTTCCCCTTCAACCCAAACAACACCCTGGCGAGATTGGGAGATCGATCGATATGGGGGTATCATCGTCTCGCACGCGAGCGAGCGAGACGGCCTCGGATATGACACGAGGCTTTACTACTACAGCTTACATCAAGATTGCAAGGAGCCAACGTCGGTAGATTCGCGTCTTGGGGTCGCTCGAGGCTCTTCTTAGTAGTCGACCAAGACGTTGCCGCAGCTCGCGCAGTACGAGCCCGACGCCGCGGCGGCGCCGCAGTTCGAGCAGACCTTGGAGCCAGGACGCTGGGGAGCGCCCTCGGGCGCCACGTCGCCGCCGATCAACTGCGACTCGCCTTGGCCGAAGGACTTGAACGACTCGTGCGTGCCACCGAAGCCGTAGCCCTTGATGCCGGCCTCCTGGGCGTAGCAGGTCTTGCAGTAGATCTATGAAGCGTGATTGCGCCCGGTTCGATTCGAGAGGTGGTCCGTCAGATATGCGCGTATCTCGATGGAGATAGGTCAGTAGGCGGGCAGGTACCTTGCCATCACGATCGCTGAGCGATCCAGGCTCGAGCTTCTTGTTGCAGGTCTCGCACTTGACGCTACACGACCCAAGTGCGAGTGTGAGTGAGTGCGTGGTTGGTTGGAGGTACAGGCGGACACGACGAACGACGAACCAGGTCTTGTGCCAGTCCTTGCCGAGCACCACTTGCTTCTCGGCAAAGTACACGGTCTTGCTGCACTTGGGGCACTTGGAAGCGGGGGCAGGCTTGAACGACATGGTGGTAGAGGGTTGGGAGGGAGGGACGAGGGAACGAGTGAGGGGCGATGTGAGCGGCAGCAGGCAAGCAAGGGACTGAGGCTCAGTGAGGGTGAAAGGTGCCTCTTGCTCTCTCTTGCTTCAACGGCTGCCAAGGATAATATCTCCCGCTCGCTCGTTCGTTCTCACACGAGGTTCAGCTCTCGCGCTCTTTTTTTTGAACTCGATGGCGCTTTATAGTGGCGTGCTGCTCATAATCTGTATGAACCTCTCCATCTATCCCAACGTGCTAGACTTACGAGTGGAGTAGACTGAGGCACTCAGATCGAGAGCTATCTCTCAAGAAACGACACGAGTCAAGTCAACTGTTGGGCCGCAATGTATTGTACTATTCTCTCTATCTCTCTCTCTCTCTCTCTCTCTCTCTGCTCGTGGTGCAAGAACAACAATGGACGTTGAATGATCACTGCGACTTGGCGGCTGCCAACTTCGCTTTCGAAGGGAGCCAGCCGATCATCGTAAAGAACTTGGCAAAGTACGGCAGCGTCGGCACGTAGTAGCGGCCAATCCACGCCTGCGCAAACGCCACGTGCGGCTCGATGATGACGTCGGTGGGCGTGATCTTGGTCGGTCGCTTGGGTCGCGAGCCCAGGAGCGACAACAACTCTCCGACCGGCACGTCGATGCTCTTCTGCACTTGAATCGTGTCGACCAGCACCTTGGCGCCGCAGGTACACAGAGGACCAGCGCCGTATCGCGCCTGGCCCATACCGAACACAAAGAAGTTGCGCAACTTGGGATGCACGACGCCATTCAGCAGCTGCGGAACCTTGTTTTTCCACTGTATTCGCCAGTATACCGAATGCAACCGAGTGAGTGATTGATAGATGGAACCGAATGAGAGAACGCGAGAGAGACCACGTACCTCGATAACATGCGAAGCCATCGGAACCGAGATATTGAAGCCGGTGGCAAACACCACCATGTCGAACTCGGCCTTTTGGCCATCAACAAACGTGACCACTCCCTCATCGATTCGCTCGATATCAGGAAACACCGTTACTGGATACACTCGCGTACGTCAGCGTACTCACGTCGAATGTGCTGCATGCAGGTCGGGAGGAGCAGCGCTGTACCTCGGCCAAGCAAGAGCGCCTCGAGCAGGTGGCCTGATACCGACACTGGATGCTCAAAGAGAGAATAGTCGGGTGTCTTGAGACCGAGCTTAGCGTACGTGCCATAGGCCATCCAAATGCCGCAGCGAATGATGGCTTCCATGATACAGTTCGGCAGCCAGTGCTGGAAGATCTCGGCCGTTGGGCGACCGAACATGGTTCGTGGCAAGAACCAATACGGACGTCGCAAGCAGATGCTCGAGGACACGGCAGAATCGGCAGCCGCGACAGCAATATCACACGCAGAGTTGCCACCGCCGACGACCAGCACCCTCTTTCCAGCAAAGACGTCGGGCGTCTTGTACTGTAAGCAGAGAGCAGCGACACAGCGACAGCGACACAGTGAGAGAGAGAGAGAGAGAGAGAATGAGTATCTGGAATGCGTTTGGTTAAGCAGCGCACTGCAATTGATCGTACCATGCGCGAATGAATCCAAGGGATGGTCATGTTGCCTGGGTAGGTCGGGACCTTCATGTCCCAGTCGTGGCCGTTGCAGATGATGACGCCCTTGTAGGTTCGCTCCTCACCCGAGCCGAGGCGCACCTTCCATTGCTCGCCGTCACCGATCGGATCAACTCGAGCCACCTACAATCCAATCGAGAGTCACTCATCAGTGGAAATGCAGAGATTTGCTTGCCACGGGGACAGGCGCATTGGCGAGGAGAGTTGCTGTTGAATGAGTGTGGATGTCGTTCTGACAGCTCAATCGTCGCCTCTGGTCGAGATATCAAACAGCCACGATACTCGACAACAAGAGTGGGAGAATAAAGCACAGATACGGGTGACTCGATGGCAGCATGGAGAGAGTCGCAGCTCGAACCAGCGATCACCACCATGGCACTACCACGGTGCCGTTCCACGTTGATGACAGCTCCCTCAACCGACACACAAAATCCAACAAAAATCCAACTGACCAAACCAATGATTGCTATCACATGACATCTATGTATGTGTGTGTGTGTGTAGCGCGCTTGTGTGTTTACGAGCACAAGAGATTGAAATGACGAGAGAGATATCGAAGCAAGAGGTAGGGGGAGAGAGGGATATCACACGCGCGTACCTCAGTGTTGAAGTGAATGTGCTCGAACAATCGAAAGTGCTTGGCGTAGGAGTTCAGGTAATCCAAGATCAAGCGAGCCGACGGGAAGGTCGGGTACCAGTCGGGGATCGGATAGTCACCGTACTGCGTCGTGGTCTTGCTCGAGATGACGTGCACGCCGTGGTAGACGCCCTGGTGCCAGTTGCCTCCGATCTGCGCGTCCTTCTCGAGACAATCGAACGGCACGCCTTGGCGCTTCAATTCGGCGGCGATCGCGAGACCCGAGAAACCGGCTCCGACGAGACAGAACTTCTCTTCGGTCGGGAGGTCTGGATCGAGACGAGATTGTTCGATATCAGATGAAGATATCGAGAGAGCGAGAGAGCGAGAGAGAGAGTCGTACGCGCGGTGTCGGGGAGGTTGTCGGGTAGATGGCGTAGTACGGTTCGTGGTTGAGGTCGGCGCATGACAAAGTACACGAACCAGAAGCGTAGGATCAGTAGCGTCAAGATGGTGGTCCATAGCGCACGCCACGTGTCGACACCGAGCGCCAGCTGCAGCGCCACGATCATGGCGGCGACGCTCGCCATCACGAGCGACTTGAACACGATCGCCATCCGGTGTCGTCGTCGCTACAATAATATCGATATCGGTATCGGTATCGCCGAGAAAAATCGAGAAAAATCACGAATCAATCGCCGAGAATGTAGCGAGTGAGTTCAAGGTTGGTTTGGAGCGAGGTGATGGAGCGAGAGCGAGGGCGCGAGAGAGAGAGAGAGTGGCGTGTGTGGTGCTCGTGGGTGGACGCACGTGCTGGCTGCGTTGGCGGGAGCGACACCACGCAAAGAGAAGAGAAGGGAGAGAAAATAATGCGAAGCGTGAAAGTCGTTCAAGGACGGCCTTCGCTCTGGTGTGCTGTGAAACTGCGAGCGACACTGGGAGTGAGAGGGAGCACTGAGGAAACCACGGACAACGGCACTATCCTCTCTCTCGCTACCAAACGCACCTGGTTCAACTATTCGACGCATTGATTGATATCTCATTCACCTACTCGACACATTGGTTGATATCTCATTCACCTATTCGACACATTGATTGATATCTCATTCACCACATCGATTGATATCTCATTCAACTATTCAACACATTGATTGATATCTCACTCAACTATTCGACGCATTGATTGATATCTCATTCAACTATTCAACGCATTGATTGATATCTCATTCAACTATTCAACGCATTGACTGATATCTCACTCAACCATTCTCCACATTGATTGGTTGATGGTATCAACTGGCACCATGAACTCACCTCGTCACGTTGCTGTCTTGGTGGTGCTTCTCCTCTTCACGGTGGTAGTACCGACGGTCACTGCTCGCACGAGCAAGTTCGCCATCATCTCCGACACGCACGTCGGTGAATCAGCACAAGGCGACGCCAACGTTCGATTGGCCGTGTCGCAACTCAACGCGATCGCCGACGAGATCTCGATGGTTCTGATCACGGGCGATCTCACGGTCTCGGCGCTGCCGAGCGAGTACGAGCTCGCGGACGAGATGCTCAGCGAGCTGCGTGTTCCGTTCTATCCGCTGCTCGGCAACCACGACGTGATTCAGTACACGCGACCGACCAACTGGAGCTCGTGGCAGGAGCCGAGTGCCACGGGCGACCACTTGTTCATGCAGCAGTTTCGACGGGCGTTCGAGCGTTCGAGCGCCATGGTCACTCATCGAGGCTTCGATCCCGTGTGGGATCCGACGCTCGGTCGCAACTCGACGCTCGTCAACTTTGAGGTGCGCGTCGGGGCCTTGGCGCTGCTGTGCGTCGACTTTGTCTCGCGCCACAACGCCACCAATCCCAAGGACTACCTCAAGGGCGCCGAGCCGACCGCCAATCTCAACGACTTTCCCGGTGGCACGCTCGATTGGATTCGAGGTCGTCTGCGTGTCATTGCTCGCGATCCGTCGGTCCGACGCGTGGCACTGATGCATCACCACAACATCGCTTCGGTGCCGTCGTTCCTGCCCGACTACTTTTCGTTCGACCACGCCATGCGCTCGACCTTTGCGCAGCTGCTTCTCGAGTCCGAGGTGCCGCTCGAGCGCTTCGTCGGCTCGTTCGTCGGCCACCTGCACTTTAGCGACGAGCATCTCTTAATGTTCGACTCGTACCAACAATGGGTCATCACGGCCGCCAAGGACCAAGGCGCCGCCTCGATCGTGCTGGTCGAGGTCGACCACGACTCGGGCGACGTCTTGTCGGTCGTCAACTGCTGCGGCGAGTCGTTCGTCACCAAGGCGCTCCTGTACCGTGCGACGCTCGAGTGTATCTCGGGTCTCATGATCGGCGTCGCCATGTGTCTCGTCATTCAGTACACGTCGCATCTCAACGACTTTCTCGCCGCCAACGCAGCGATCGTCAGCGGCGACCATCCGAATGGCTCGGAGCTGTGGGCCAAGTACTCGTTGCAGTTCTGGCGTGAACAGCTCGGCTCCATGTTGTTGATCGGCGTGGCGCTGATCGGTCGCATCGCCATTCTGCCAGCACTGCATCAAGCCAAGTACTTTCAGACCATGTCGGCCATGATCGTCACCAACTTTTCAGTCTATATCGCTGCGGCCGTCGTAATCTTGCACCAAGCTTCGAGCTGGAATGGAGCCTCGACGAGTGTCGTTTCGAATGGAGGCAGTAGCAGTGGCGCTGGTCGTCACGATGCCATCAGTCGCCAAGATGTCATTGAGTGCTTCATGATGCTGATTGCTGCGTTGACGATCGATCTCACTCGAGCCACTGTACGTACCGAGTGGCAACAAGACCGTGATGCCTTCGAGGCCTTGGCACTCGTGGTACTATCGGTGTTGGCCGCCATCGTGATGCGAGAGCTCTTCTTGCTACGCCGCGTGGTGCCTCGCACGAGCGGCACCAACATTTGCACATCGAGTGTCTTGCACAATGTGTGGTGCGATCGAGCCATGATCGTGATCTTGTGCGGAGCCGCTGGGTTCGTGTGGGACTCGGCGACCGAGTACGTGAACCTGATGCTGTACCGCATGCTGTTGCCGATCACGATCGACCTCTGGCGCGTCATGTTGATCGCTGCGATACTCGGCTACATTGTGATCGCCATGGTGTACTTGCGACTCGTCGCAGCCGTGTTCTCGAACTTTAAGCCGCTCGTCGGTGTGAGCTTCATGGTGGCATTCGAGAGTCTGCTCTCGAGCACGATTCAGTTCGGTTTTCGATCGGCCAACTACCCACTTCCTCTGCGACATGTCTCAATCATGATCGTCGCATTGATTGCAATGGCGATCGGAGCATCGGCGTTGCTCTTTCGTGCACATCCTGTTCGAAGGCACTTTGTCTTTCATTCGGGAGCTGTTCTTCCCACGAATCGCCGTGCCAAGGAGTAATACGTCTCGATCATTCACATTTATTGATACTCAAAGAAGCAGAAGCAGCGTCAGCGAATAGCAGTATAGATTGTATTGTACTTGTACATGAGAGATGTTGATGATAAATTACCATACTGCAGTGATTCAAGACGAGTTGCATGGTGAAGAAGCAGTGAGATCTGGCTCAGATAGTTTGTTGAAGGTAGAGACATATTCGTGAGGCACGCCAATGTCGAGGCCCTCACCATTGAGTACAATACCCAACATTCGATCGCAATCTGATGCGATCAATTCGCATAGCGCTGGCGTCAACTGGATCTCGCCGTTGCTGCGCTTGTCTTCGATTCGATGGCGCTCGAGGATTGAAAAGATCTTTGGTGTGAGCACGTATGGGCCAAGGGTCACCAAGAACCACTCGTGCGCGTCGTGTGCGGCTGCTCCAGTCGATTGAATGCGAAGCTCTTGTCGTGCTTGCTCGATCGATGGCTTCTCTACCATGCAAGAGATTCGAATGAGTCGGTCTTGTTCTGCAGTGCCGCCGACTGTGCCATAGAGACCGACGCGATCTGCGCAAACCGCTTGTAATCCGAGCAGTGATGAGTGCGCTCGCTCTCGAATGTCGATAGTACTGTAGGCGTCCAGCATTTGTTGCAAGCACGACGTGCCGCTCGGGTGCGTCGAGCGAAAGATGACATCGCCCAGCAGCAGCACGAATGGCTGCTCGCCGACGTGTTCCTTGGCAAGCAGTACCGCGTGCCCGAATCCTTGTGGTTCTTCTTGCACTTGGTAACGAATGTGCGATGCGAGTTGTGCGATGCGATTCGAATACGCTTGTTGCTCTGGTTTGAGCTTGGCATAGGCACTTGGCGGGCACGGTTCAAAGAGATGCTGCACGGCGCCCAGCTCACCGCTGGAACCGACGATCAGTACTACGGTCTCGATGCCACACGCGATGCACTCCTCGACCAATGCCAACAACAATGGCTTGGCTCGCTTGTCGGTAGGATCAACGATAGGCAGCAACGACTTGGGTCGAATGACCTTGGAGGCTGGGAACATGCGGGTGCCAGCTCCTGCTGCTGGAATGACGGCCACTCGAATGCGATCGTGGCACCTCGTGGTCGTGGTCGTGGTGGTGACGGTAGTGGCGGCGTTGGTTGTGGCGTTGTCGTTGTTTGATTCGCTGGATTGAGTGTTGGAAGCGAGAGTGAGCTCTAGTGTCGGCTGGCTGGCTGATGAAGGAGCGACGCCGTCACCTCCGAGTGAGAGTACGAGCGCCGTGCTGCAGCCAAGCGTGTTGGGTTCGCACAGGAGCTGCTGCAACTCGAGCGCCTCCTGCCAGCCACGAGCAACGAGCTGCACCGAGCCGTCACCTTGTGAGCCGACGCCCTTGCCACCATACGAGAGGCGCTGCACGTCCGGGTGTGCGAGTACAAAGTGCAGTCGTGGCGCACCGAGCTGATCCGGGCACAAGGGTGCGACGTCTTGATCGAAGAGCTCCTGTGCCTCGGTCATCAAGCTGCCGAGCCGTGCCGCATCACCATCAGCGATTGCGTGTACGACATGATTGCCGATTCGCTGGTTCTTGTGTCCGAGTGCTTCGTGGATTCGGAGATCGAGGCCGCCGTTGTTGTTACGAGGCAGCGGGTATGCCTGCTGCAACGCCGACAGGATGCGCGTCGTGTCCTTGGAGCGACCGAGATCGGCCACCACGATGTGGATGGCGCGCTGACCTGAGGTCGCGAGTGGCTTGGCATGAAGCGCCTCACCATCAAAGTGCAAGATTGATGGCGACGAGTCGAACGCGAGTGCTTGATCCATACGACCGCACAGGCTGCCAGTGAGACGCTCGCCCGAGTACGCGAGTTCCATCTCGCCTTGTACGCTCAGATGCAGTCCAAAGAGACGGTTGAAGGCGCGAGCCACGAGCACGCACACAGCGGCACTGCTCGAGAGACCCTTCTGGATCGGTAAGGTCGACTTGTACACGTGGATCGATACTGACGAGCGAGTGCCACCATCACCACTGCCATCGAGCTCGAATCGCGACAGTACGAGAGCAGCCACCCCAGCGCCATAACGCCAGAACGATGTCGATCGTGCCACCTCGAACAAGGTCTCGGCTTGCATCAAGAGCGACTCGCTCATCTCCTGCGTGTCGGGGCAGGTCGTGCGTAGATGCAGCATTGGTCCAGGATCGAGTGGCGCGCTCGGACGTCGAGAAGCGCGAGCATGAAGGCCATTGGATGGAGTCGGTGCCACGATCGCGAGTCCTGCTGTAATGTGTGGGTTGCTGGTTCGATGGCCACCGGCCCAGTCTGAGTGCTCGCCTGTCACGCACACTCGACCTGGAACAAAGAGTTCAATCTCCATGGTAGATATCGTCGAATCGATGATTGAAATCTACTCGATAATGAAGCAAGTATCGTTGATTGATGGCAGATATCTACTTGATGAAGTAGCAAGTATCGTTGGTTGATGATTGATATCTACTCGATAATGAAGCAAGTATCGTTGATTGATGGCAGATATCTACTTGATAATGTAGCAAGTATCGTTGATTGATGATTGATATCTACTCGATAATGTAGCAAGTATCGTTGATTGATGATTGATAAAGTAGCAAGTATCGTTGATTGATGATTGATAAAGTAGCAAGTATCGTTGATTGATGGCAGATATCTACGCGATGAAGTAGCAAGTATCGTTGGTTGATGATTGATATCTACTCGATAATGAAGCAAGTATCGTTGATTGATGATTGATATCTACTTGATAATGAAGCAAGTATCGTCGGATCCAAGCCGAACCAATGAACCAACAGGTGCTCGGCAGTGTGTGTGTGTGTGTGTGTGTGAGGCGCGAGAGAGCGAGCCTCCCCCACCAACCACGAAAGCACGCAGGCGCACACGAACAAGAAGAAGAGGCACACGCACGCAGTGATGACGTGGCTGACGAGCGAGTGGTTGGTTGGTTGACGAGCGGCAGCGACGCCCGGTCGCTCGTCAGTCGCTCGCTGCTCCTGTGCCTCTCACACCTCCACCTATCCCATCCCATCCATCATGACTAAGAAGGACGTCCACGCCTCTCCCGCCAAGACCTCGTCCACGACCACCGTGGTCACGTCTACGGAGAACGGCGCCGCACAGAACAAGGTGAGCGCCAAGCAACCACCGGCCAAGAGCACGACGAAGAGCACGACGTCGACGACGACGCGACGTCTGAGCTTGTTCGCGCTGTTGATGGTGGCTTGGTTCATGATGTCGGGCTGGATCCACGTGGTGCTCGAGGGCGTGTGGCTCGCGAACCACCAGCATGTCCCATCGGCGGTCGACTTCTTCGCATCGCTCTCGAACTTCCGTACGAGTTCACACAACCTCAAGAGCGATCCATGCAACCAGCGCGCGAATATTGATATCTCTTGGTGGTGGTCGTCGATGGGCGATCGATACAGCAAAGGCATATCTGCACAACGTGAAGAACCTGGCGTCGTTCGACGGCATCAAGACCGTCTTGACGCGAGTGGTGCTCGCCTTGTGGAAGGAGTACTCGTTCAGCGACACGCGCTACGCTGACAGCAACCCGCTCGTACTCTCGCTCGAGTCGTACGTCGCTTGCTATCGAGATCCATCGAAAGCTATCGAAATCTCTCGTAGTTGACGAGCCATTGTGCGTTGGGATAGAATCTCGGTCTTGGTGGTTGGCCCGTTGTGCTTCGTGGCAGCATTTGCCATCTGGAATCAGACCTCGTCACGATATGCCTTGCAGCTTCTCGTGTCGATCTGTACGTCGACCAAATGCTCTCGACCAATACGTGTGGATGCGTTTGTGTCATTGCTAACGAGTCGTTGGAGCAGGCCATTTGTATGGAACGGGCATCTACTTTGGATCGGAGCACTTTGAGCATTATATTCATGTCGATGTCGTGAGCGCCAAGGTACTGACAAGCTCTCGATCAATCTCGCAAGCGCACTCACAATCGCACTCACAATCGCACTCTACTCGACAGTTGTTCTGGGTGTACTACGTCGTTTCGAATGGCGTATGGGTGGTCGTACCGACCTTTGCGGCGCTCAATGCCTTCTTCCATATCACGAGTCAGTTCGCTGGCTCGAGCAGAGCGCCGTCGTTCTTCAGCTTCATCGCGTTCCTGGTGCTGGCGCCCATCATTGCGACCTTGTTTGCTGCGCTCTTCATCGTGGCACTCTTGATCGCCGCCGGTGTGCTGGCCAAGGACCCTGCGATCGTCAAGTTGCTCAAGCTGTAACAGACTTCTATTCTATCTATGAGCGTTCTCTTTCTCTCGCGCGCACCATTCTGCTCGATTCCATTCTGCTCTATGTATTAGGATGATGCGCAAAGAAGAATGCTCGACTCTATCTGGTCAGGGAATGAAACGATAGCGTGCTAGTAGTAACACAACCGGTGAGTGGTGATACGCATTCGTGCGTGCTCGACTTGGGTTAGATGGCTTGCATTGCATTGGCGTGCATTGCGTGGTTCCGAGTTAAGTTAGTCTTGAGACGCAGGGCCCGAGGAGTGCCACAGTTCGGGTTGCGTCTTGTGCAGCTCGAACATGAGCTCCGCATACTGCAGAGCCAGCTTCTCCATCCACGAGAGGCCATTCGGAACCAAACCCGTCAGCCAGCCTCCATGTCCACCGGTCCTAGATGGTGATTATGATTCGAGGAGTGAGAAGGTGTCTTCGTATGAGTGGCACGGAATCGAGCTCGACGACGTACTTGGTGACGACGCTCATCAGCATGGGGTTCTTCATGACGAGCTCCTTGGTCGGGAAGGCCTCCATCGGCACCACGGGGTCGTCTTCAGCGTGCACCAGCAGCATCGGCACCTTGATGTTGACCAGCTCGGGACGACAGTCGGCTCGCTGCCAAAACTCCTCCTCGGTCAGGTTCGCGTCCATGACCTGCTGCAACATTGGCAGCGACAGGCAGCGCTGCAGCTCGGGCAGCGAGGTCGAGCTACTGATTCGCTTCTCATCGAACGCTTCGTGATT
>Ga0209935_1004548_pt1 | contig 12701 bp, 15 predicted proteins | sample ThiBio_1000_plan_2_FD_183958 | JGI IMG/M metagenome (GOLD analysis project Ga0209935, IMG submission 183958) | Wastewater bioreactor microbial communities from Cape Town, South Africa - Thiocy_cont_1000_plan (SPAdes) | ecosystem: Engineered > Bioreactor > Thiocyanate-remediating >... | reverse complement strand
GAGGATATGGAGGCGGTGCATCTCGCCTGCGCGTTCGACCTGAAGGTGACAGACCCGCGCAAGCTCGAAGTGATGCGCCTGCTGTCGCTGGTCAACGAACAGCTCTGGATCGGCCATTTCGACCTGTGGAGCAAGGAAGGCGTGGTCATGTACCGCCAGACCCTGCTGCTCGCCGGTGGCGCCGAGCCGAATTCCGCCCAGATCGAAGGCCTGCTCGAAAATGCCGTCGAGAGCTGCGAGCGCTATTACCAGGCGTTCCAGTTCGTCGTCTGGGCCGGCAAGTCGGCCGCCGAATCCCTCGAGACCGTCATGTTCGAGACGGTCGGCGAGGCCTGAGGCACAGGCCTTCGCGCACAGAGCCGTTGGCAGAGCGGCTCGTCCGGCGTAAGGCGAAGGGGTGATCCGGCGCGTCGCGCCGGACCAAGCCTTTTGCCTCCGAGCATTTTCTTCACGCGAACCGGTATGGACTTCGCCTGAAGACGCTCCAGATCGGATCCGCGCCTGCCATGTCCTTCGCAAGCTTCTCCCCCGCCTCCCCCCTCGTGCTTATCGGCGCCGGAAAGATGGGAGGCGCCCTGCTCGCGGGCTGGCTCGCGGGCGGGCTCGATCCCGCCGCGGTCGTCGTCGTCGATCCCAAGCCCCCGGCGGATACGGAGGCCCTGCTCGCCAAGGCCGGCATCGTGCCGCTCGCGGCGCCGCCTGCCGGCGTCAAGGCGCGGCTGCTGCTGCTCGCGATCAAGCCGCAGATGATGGGCGGCGCCCTCCCCGCGCTCAAGGCACTGATCGGACCGGGCACGCTGACGCTCTCGATCGCCGCCGGCACCACGGTCGCGACCATCGCCGAGGCACTGGGCGGCGCCATCGTCCGCGCCATGCCGAACACGCCGGCGCAGGTCGGCCGCGGCGTCACCGGCCTCTATGCCAATCAGGCCGCGACCGCCGAAGACCGCGCGCTGGCCGGCGCGCTGCTCTCCGCCGTCGGCGAGATCGGCTGGGTAGAGAGCGAAGGCCTGATCGATGCCGTCACCGCCGTCTCGGGCTCCGGTCCCGCCTATGTCTTCCTGCTCGCCGAAGTGCTGGCCGAGGCCGGCGTGGCGGCCGGGCTCGATCCGGAGCTCGCGGCGCGCCTCGCGCGGCAGACCGTGTCCGGCGCGGGCGAACTGCTCCACCGCTCCGACCTGCCGCCGGCGGAGCTCCGCCGTAACGTCACCTCGCCCAACGGCACCACGGCCGCCGCGCTCGACGTGCTGATGGCCGAGGATGGAATGGCACCGCTCATGACGCGCGCCGTCGCCGCCGCCAAGCGGCGGGCGGAAGAGCTGGCGGGCTAGAGAAAAGCCTCGCCTTCGCCACATCCTGTTCCCATCTTCATTTCCAGATGCACAGCGGAGATCGGATCATGGCGAGCGAGAAGACGAAGAAGGCGATCGTCGAGGCGTTCATGGCGCTGCTCGGCGAGAAGCGGTTCGAGGCGATCGGCCTCGGCGAGATCGCGGAGCGCGCGGGCCTGACGCTTGCAGATCTCCGAGATGCGTTCGGCGGCAAGGTCTCGATCCTCGCCGATTTCGTGCGCCGCACCGATCGCGCCGTGCTGGACGGCATCGAGCCGCCCTCCGCCGAGGAGAGCGCGCGCGACCGCCTGTTCGACATCGTCATGCGCCGCCTCGATCTCCTCGCGCCCCATAAGGCCGCCCTCGGTTCGCTCGACGCCAGCGTCCGCCGCGATCCGGGGCTGGCGCTCTGCCTCAACAGAGTAGCGCTCGACAGCGCCCGCTTCATGCTGGCCGCCGCCGGCATCGGCACGGGCGGGCTTCTCGGCGCCGCGCGGGCGCAGGGCTATGTGCTGATCCTCGCCCGCGTCCTGCCGGTCTGGCGCGAGGACGAGGATCCGGATCAGGGCCGCACCATGGCGGCGCTCGACCGCGCCTTGGAGCGGGCCGAAGGCTGGTCGCGCCGGTCGGACAAGCTCGCAAAGGCCGCCTGCTCGATCGCGGCGCGCATCGAGAAGCGTCGCTCCGGGCGGCGGAGCACGGACCGGCCCGCCGCCGACGCGGCTTGACGGCGCCGCGCGGTGATGTGCTACGCGGGGAGAACAGCCTTCACCCCGCGAGGAGCCCCGCGCATGACGACCGCCACCATCAGTTTCGACGACTTCATGAAGGTCGACATCCGCGCGGGCACGATCGTCGAGGCGCAGCCCTTCCCCGAGGCGCGCAAGCCCGCCTACAAGCTGGTGATCGATTTCGGGCCGGAGATCGGGCGCAAGAAATCCTCGGCGCAGATCACGAAATACTACACGCCCGAGGAGCTCGTCGGCCGCCAGGTCATGGCGGTGGTGAACTTTCCGCCGCGCCAGATCGGGCCGTTCATGTCCGAGGTGTTGACGCTCGGCATGCCGGATGACGAGGGCGCCGTCGTGCTGACCGCGATTGAGCGGCCGGTGGCGAACGGCGCGCGGCTTTTCTGACACGGTGTGTTCACCCGCGGGCCCCTGCCACAGGCGGGGTCTGGCATCCTATCTTCACGGCATGATGGAAAAGGATGCCCAACGATGACCGCCGCTGTTGCCGGGAATGATCTGCCCTTCGCGCTGACGCGGCCAATCCATGTCGCCGCGGTGGGCCTCAAGGCGCGCGATGTCGACCGCGTCGCCGATTATTACCGCACCATCCTCGGGCTCGAGACGCTCGGGACAAAGGACGGCGCCGTCAGCCTCGGCGCCGGCGAGACGGCGTTCCTGGAAATCGCGCCGCTCGGGCCCAATGGGCTAGAGGACGATCCCCGCAGCGCCGGCCTGTTCCATACGGCGTTCCTGATGCCGTCGCGGGCCGATCTCGGGCGCTGGATCATGCGCGCATCGCAGGATCGCTTTGCCGTGGACGGCACAGCCGATCACATCGTGAGCGAGGCGATCTATCTGACCGATCCAGAAGGCAATGGCGTCGAGATCTATGCCGACCGGCCGCATGAGGGCTGGGTCTGGAGCAACGGCACGGTCAATATGTCGACGCTTCATCTCGATCTCAGGCCCATCGTCGAGTCGGCCGGCGCGGAGACGGCGCCCTATCGCGCGGCGCCGGCTGGGCTGCGGATCGGCCACGTGCATCTGCGCGTCGGCGATCATCAGGCGGCCGAGCGCTGGTGGATGTCGGAAGTCGGGCTCCAGCCCGTCGCCGATTATACCGGCGCGACGTTCCTGTCGTCGGGCGGCTATCACCACCACATCGCCGGCAATATCTGGCGCAGCCGCGGCGCCACCGCGCGCGCCCCCCAGCGCAGCGGCCTCGCCTTCGTCGAAATGACGGGCTCCGGCGTCACGGCGGAGAAGGAACTGGTCGATCCGTGGGGCACGGTGGTGCGGATGGTGCCGGGAGCATAAGGCCGAAGGTGCTCGATGGCCGGCGCTTCGCTTCCCCTCTCCCTGAGGGAGAGGGCTTTCGACCTTGGTGTCGCAGGGAGCGAAGCGACCGAGACACCTAGGTCGGAAGGGTGAGGGTTTACGGACCATCCCGAAAATTCTTGCCCGGAGACCATGGCGGAGAGGCCGTAAACCCTCTCCCGGCCCTGCGGGCCGACCTCTCCCTCAGGGAGAGGTGAAAGAACGAGGCCCATCCTAAGCCGGGATCGACACGCTGGCCCGGAGGCCACCCAGCGGCGAGTCGGTGAGCTCCACGTCGCCGCCATGCGCTCGCGCTATGTCGCGGGCGATCGAGAGGCCGAGGCCGGTCCCGCTTTCGTCGAGATTGCGCGCTTCGTCGAGGCGGTAGAACGGGCGGAAGACCACCTCGCGCTGCGCCTCGGCAATGCCCGGCCCGTCATCGTCCACATGCACGGTCAGCCAGCCATCGGCATGGAGCCCGGTGACCGTGACCGTGCTGCCGTGCCGGCAGCCATTGGTGACGAGGTTCATGATGCAGCGCTTGAACTCGCCCGGCCGCAGATTGACCACGGGATCGCCCGAGAAGCTGCTCGTCACGTCATGGCCGAGCCGGCGGGTGTTGTCGGCGATCTCGCGCAGCAGCGCTGCCACGTCGGCATTGCGCGAGGGTTCGTCGACATCGCCGCGCGCGAAGGCGAGATAGCCCTCGAGCATGCGCTGCATGTCGTCGACATCCTTGCGCATGGCGCGCACATCGTCGTTTTCGCGCAAGAGCGCCAGCTGCAGGCGGAAGCGCGTCAGCACCGTCCTGAGGTCGTGGCTGACGCCGGCGAGCATGGTCGTGCGCTGCTCCATCTGGCGCTGGATGCGATCCTGCATCTCGATGAAGGTCGCGCCGGCGCGGCGCACCTCGCGGGCCCCGCGCGGCTTGAAATTCTCGATCGGCCGTCCCTTGCCGAAGCTCTCGGCCGCGTCGGCGAGCTGCTGGATCGGTCGGATCTGGTTGCGCAGGAAGGCGATGGCGATGACGAGCAGCACGAGGCTCGTACCGACCATCCAGAAGATGAAGATCTCCGAATTCGACGCATAGGTCTGGCTACGCCGGGCGAGCACGCGCATCACCTTGTCGCCCAGCTGGATGCGCACCTCGACGAGGTTGGACTTGCCGACCGTGTCGATCCAGAACGGTTTGCCGATCTGCTGGCTGATCTCGTTGGAAAGCGCGCTGTCGAGCAGCGAGAAGAAGGGCTTAGGCGCCGCGGGCGGCAGCGGCTCGTTCGGCACGATCGACACGACGAGGCCGAGGCGCTGCGCGGCGATGCGCACGATCTCCTGTTCGTTGGTCGCGCCGGGATAGGTCTCGATCAGATCGGTGATCGCCGCGATGTCGCGCACGGTCGCGGCGGAGAGGCGCCGCGTTACGGTCTGCCAGTGGCGCTCCATGAAGACGAAGGCGACCACCGATTGCAGGATGACGATCGGCGCGATGATGATGATGAGCGCGCGGGCATAGAGCCCCTTCGGCATGGCCTGGCCGAAGCGGCGGCCGACGAAGCGCGAGGGCGCGAGCGCCATGTCGATCGCCGGCTGGATGCGGCGGAAGCCGCGGCGCGCGGCATTGACGGCCGGCGAACGAGCCAGGCGGCGGACGAGCGCGACCAGCGGCCAGTCGGACCAGCTTCCGATCCGGCCGATGCCGTGGAACGGATGCGGCGGCTTGTCCATCAGGCCTTTCGTCCGGCTGGGCGGCGGGGACGCGCGCCCGGTGCGGGGAACAGCGTCACGCCTCGGTCACCAGGCGATAGCCGATGCCGCGCACGGTCTGGAGATAGAGCGGGTTGGTCGGGTCGACCTCGATCTTGCGCCGGAGCCGGTTGATCTGCACGTCGATCGTCCGCTCCCCGGCCGGCTCGTCCTCGGCGAGCAGGGCCAGGCGCGGCACCGTCTCGTTCGGGCTCGCCGCGAAGACGGCCATGATCTGGCGCTCGCGGTCGGTGAGGCGCACGGTCTCCGTGCCGCGGCGCAGCTCGCGGCGGCCGATATGGAAGGTGAACGGGCCGAAGCGGAGCTGCTCGATCAGAGGCGCCGGCGCCGGCGCGCCGCGCTTCAGGATCGCATTGATGCGCAGCACCAGTTCGCGCGGCTCGAACGGCTTGCCGAGATAATCATCCGCCCCACCCTCGAATCCGGCGATGCGATGCTCGATCTCCGCCCGCGCGGTGAGCATCAGGATCGGCACGTCGAGGGTTTCGCGGAGGCTCTTCATCAATTCGAGCCCGCTTTCGCCCGGCATCATCACGTCGAGAATCAGCAGATCGAAGGCGAGGCCGCCGAGCCGTCCCCGCGCCTCGCTGGCGTCGGAGGCGACATCGACGCGAAAGCCGTTGTCGGTCAGGTAGCGCTGGATCAGCGAACGGATGCGCTGGTCGTCGTCGATGACCAGGATATGCGGGGCATCGTCCGCGACGATGGGCTGAAGAGAGGTGGCGGCATCACTCATCGAACACTCCTCGGGCGCCGGGGCGAGCCGGCAGCGATCCTCCCGCCGGCGGCTCAGCGGCCGATCAGCTTCGTCACCTTATCGCGTTCCTCGGCGTCGATCATCATGCGCAGGAAGTGTTCTGCCCCCCGCCGCTCCTCCGCCGACAGCCCCGCGAACGCAGCCTGGACACGGCGCGCCTGCGGCTCGGTCAGGCGCAGCGACAGCGCGCGGCCCTTCGCGGTCGGATAGAGCAGGCGCTGGCGCCGGTCGACCGGCCCCGGCACCTGCTCGATATAGCCGGTATCGATCAACTGCTTCAGCACGCGGCCGAGCGACTGCTTGGTGATCTTGAGGATATCCAGGAGGTCGGCGACCGGCATGCCGGGATGGCGGCTGACGAAATGGACGACGCGGTGATGCGCCCGGCCGAAATCGAAGGTCGCCAGCACCGCATCGGGATCCGACACGAAGTCGCGATAGGCATAGAACAGCAGCTCGATCATCACGATCTCGGGATGCTCGGCCAGCGAGACGGGATCGCTGATCGGGCCCGAGAGCTCATGCGACGCCGGCTCCGACACGGAAGGGGTGTCCGATCCGGAATCTGCCGCGAAATTTACGTCAGCCATATTGACATATTTCGGTTCGATTGTTACGTGAGAGACCGTCGCGACGAAATCTTCGAACGCGCCAGCCGTGCCCCTCTGCAATGTGAAACGCAGAAGCGCGCCTCGACCGGCACATTACCGATAGTTTCGCGGCGGTGCAAAATGGCCCGACCGGTCGCCGGTCCGTCTGCTGAGGGCGCAATGGCGCTTTACAAAGACGGAAAAACGCGGGATTCGGGTCGAAACGACACGACAAGAAAGGGTCTTGGAGACCCATTTGGGAGCGATGACGATGAGCGCGGTTGCCTTCGATCAGAAAGATGGATGGATCTGGTTCAATGGATCCTTCGTGCCCTGGAAGGACGCCAAGGTTCACGTACTGACCCACGGGCTCCACTATGGCAGCGGCGTCTTCGAGGGCGAGCGCGCCTATGGCGGCAAGATTTTCAAGCTGCGCGAGCATACCGAGCGCCTGTTCAAATCGGCCGAAATCCTCGATTTCCAGATCCCCTACACGCTGCAGGAGATCGACGACGCCTGCCAGGCGACGCTGGCCAAGAACGGCCTGGTCGACGGCTATCTCCGTCCGATCGCCTGGCGCGGCAGCGAGATGATGGGCGTGTCGGCCCAGAAGAACCGGATCAACGTCGCTATCGCCGCCTGGGAATGGCCGTCCTATTTCAGCCCGGCCGAGCGTCTCAAGGGCATCCGCCTGACCTTCGCGAAGTATCGCCGTCCCGATCCGCAGACCGCGCCCTCGCTCGCCAAGGCGTCTGGCCTCTACATGATCTGCACGATCTCCAAGCACGAGGCGGAGCGCCGCGGCTATGCCGATGCGCTGATGCTGGACTGGGAAGGCAATGTCGCCGAGGCCACCGGCGCCAACATCTTCTTCGTCAAGGACGGCGTCATCCATACGCCGCTCGCCGACCGCTTCCTGAACGGCATCACGCGCCAGACGGTGATCGATCTCGCCAAGGCGCGCGGCTATGAAGTCGTCGAGCGTCGTATCTCGCCGGACGAGCTGCCGACCTTCTCGGAATGCTGGCTCTGCGGCACGGCCGCCGAGGTGACCCCGGTCTCCGAGATCGACGAGTTCCGCTTCACGCCCGGCAAGATCACCGAGACGCTGATGAACGACTACACGGCCGCCGTCCAGCCGGCCGAACAGAAGATCGCCGCGAACGCCTGAGGCGCGACAGCGACATGACGGAAAGGCCGGGCCATCGCCCGGCCTTTTTGTTGCGCGGGATTCAGATCGCCTGCGCGCCGAGCCGCGTGCGCCAGGCGGCGCAGCGCTCCTTGAGCAGCCCGTTCAATATGTAGCTCGACTCCTCGTCCTCGATCCGCTCGAGGACGCTGAGCGCGATGGCGCGCTCACCATGCGCGTTCCAGGCGGCCTGCAGCGAACGGCTCGGATGCGAGCCATGCTCCAGCGTGAAGCGCATCCGGTTCCAGATCGCATCGAGATTGGTCGTCTGGCCGACCCAGACCGCATCCGCCGCCGCACAGCGAAGCTCATAGATGCCGATCGCGCGCTCGCGCTTCTTGTAGGCGGAAATCGCCGCCTTCCTGTCTTGGGTGTTCATCTCTTGGGTGTTCATCCGGACATGCCTCCGGCTCCGGAAAAGGCCGGAGCGATCGGCATTTTTTATCCGGGTATTATTGCATGCGCAATATCACCCGGATAAAATAAGGTCGAGATCACGGAAGGACGCGTCATGGCCGCCGACACGACATTCTATCTGGACGTCACGCAGGAAGCGGGCGCCGCCTTTTTGCGGCGGGGCCACGTCGGTCCGATCGTGATGCTGAACCTGCTGCGGTTTCGCGAATGCGCCGACTATGCGGCGCATCCCGATCTCGCCCCGCCGACGCCGATCAGCGGCGCCGAGGCGTTCGATCGCTACGTCGCGCACACGCTGCCTTTTCTGACACGGAGCAGCGGCTCGATTCTCGGCCTCTATGATGGCGGTCCGAACCTGATCGGCCCCGCCTCCGAACGCTGGGATCGCGTCATGCTGATCCGCCAGGCGAGCGTCGCGTCGTTTCTCGCCTTCGCCGACGATCCGGCCTACCGCGCCGGTCTCGGCCACCGCACGGCGGCGCTGGCCGATTCGCGTCTCATCCCGCTCACTGAGCGGGATGGCGTCGAAGCATAAGGCTTATTCGCCCGTCGGCGCGGCCACCACATGGCCCTGCGTCAGCACGGCGAGCTTGGCTTCGAGCTCGGCGACACGAGCGGCGAGCGCCTCGTTCTCGATCCGCGCCTTCTGCGCCATCTCGCGCACGATCTCGAATTCCTCGCGCTTGACGAAGTCCATGTCGCCCAGGAATCGCTCGGCCTGGTGCTTCATGGCGGTCTCCGCCTCGCGGCGGACGCCCTGCGCGATGCCGGCGGCATCGGTCATCAGCTTGGCGAAATCGTCGAACATGCGGTTCGAGCCCTGTTCCATGGAATCCCCTCCAAGCGGTCTGCGTTGATCTGACTATGGGGTTTCGGCCTGCCGCCAGCAAGGGCGCGCCGGCGCGACCAAGCGCGGAAGAGGCTGGCCCGACGAGGCCTTGACCCTACCATAGTCTCGGCGCACCTATGCCCGCGACGCGTAAATCCGGGGTTTTCATGCTCAACGTCCTCCCCTTCCCGGCCATCAACCCCGTGCTGATCGAGATCGGGCCCTTCGCGATCCGCTGGTACGCACTGGCCTATATCGTCGGCATCCTGTTCGGCTGGTGGTATGCGCGCCGCCTCGTCTCCAATCCGCGCCTTTGGGGACCGTCCGGAGCGCCCATGCGCGTCGTCGACCTCGATGATTTCGTGGTCTGGGCGACGGTCGGCATCATCGTCGGCGGCCGGCTCGGTTATGTGCTGTTTTATGATCTCGGCAAGTTCCTCGCCGCGCCGTTGACCATCTTCGAGGTCTGGCACGGCGGCATGTCGTTCCATGGCGGCTTTCTCGGCACGGTGATCGCCATGATCCTGTTCGCGCGGAGCCGAAAGATCCCCGTCTGGTCGCTGATCGACACGATCGCGCCTTCGGTCACCGTCGGCCTCTGCCTCGGCCGCCTCGCCAATTTCGTGAATGGCGAGCTCTGGGGCCGGCCGGGCGACGTTCCCTGGGCCATGGTGTTCCCGAACGCCGACCTGCAGCCGCGCCATCCGAGCCAGCTCTATGAGGCACTGCTCGAAGGCGTCGTGCTCTTCCTGGTCCTGCGCTTCTTCACCCACAGACAGTTGCGCCTCCGCCAGCCCGGCTTCATCTCGGCGATCTTCGCGATCGGCTATGCGCTGGCACGAATCGTCTCGGAATTCTTCCGCGAGCCGGACATCCAGATCGGCTATCTGGCCGGCGGGCTCACCATGGGCATGCTGCTCTCGCTGCCGCTTCTCATCGCCGGCATCATCCTGCTCGTCGTGGTGCTGCGGCGGCCGGTGACCGTGCCGGCCTCGTGAGCCTCGCCATGCTCGACAAGCAGCCGACCCCGCTCGCGCTGCGTCTGGCGGCCCGCATCGCGCGCGACGGCCCGCTGACGATCGCCGACTATATGGAAGCCTGCCTCGGCGATCCGCAGCACGGCTATTACATGACGCGCGACCCCTTCGGCACGGCGGGCGATTTCGTCACGGCGCCGGAGGTGAGCCAGATGTTCGGCGAACTCATCGGCCTGTGGGCCGTGACCGCCTGGCAGCAGATGGGCGCGCCCTCCCCCTTCGTCCTCGCGGAACTCGGCCCCGGCCGCGGCACGTTGATGGCCGATGCACTACGCGCCGCGCGCTTAGTGCCGGCCTTCGAGGCGGCCGCGCGCATCGTGCTGGTCGAGACCAGCCCGCGCCTGACGCTGCTCCAGCGCGAACGCCTCGCCGGGCACGAGGTCACCTGGCTGCGGGCCGTGGACGCGATCCCGCGAGGACCGGCGATCATCCTCGCCAACGAATTCTTCGACGCCCTCCCCGTCCACCAGTTTGTCCGCGGCGCAGACGGATGGTCCGAACGCTGCGTGGCGCTCGACGGCGGCACCCTCGCCTTCCAGCTGCGGCCTGCGCCGGATTTCGAAGGTCCGGCTGATGTGGCCGACGGCGAGACGGTCGAGATCGCCGCGATATCCGGCGCGATCATGTCCGAGCTTGCCACACGGATCGCCCGGGACGGCGGCGCGGTTCTCGCCATCGACTACGGCCATGACGGCGCCGGCCATGGCGACACGCTGCAGGCGCTCCGCGCCCACGCATTCGATCCCCCGCTCGCCCATCCCGGCGAAGCCGACCTCACGGTCCATGTCGATTTCGCCCGCCTCGCCGACGCCGCCGGAGCCGCCGGCGCGGTTCCGGCCCCGCTGATGACGCAGGGTGCCTTTCTCCTCGCCCTCGGCCTCGTCGAGCGCGCCGGCCGGCTCGGTGCAGGCAAGCCGGCTTCCGTGCAGGACGAGATCCGCAGCGCGGTTGAACGCCTTGCGGCGCCGGGCGCCATGGGCGATCTGTTCAAGGTGCTGTGCGTCACCGCGCCCGGCCTCCATCTTCCTCCCTTCTAGAAGCGGCCACGGACCAGGATCATGAAGCTCACCTCCGATGCGCTCTCCGCGCTCCCGTCGATCCGCCACGGCTTCTTCACCCGCGAGGGCGGCGTGTCGGACGGGATCTATGCGAGCCTCAATTGCGGCGTCGGCTCGCTGGACGACCGTGCGGCCGTCAACGAGAACCGCGCGCTGGTTACCGCGGCGCTCGGCGTCGACCCCGGCCGCCTCGCGACACCGCATCAGGTGCACAGCGACGTCGCGGTGATCGTCGACGAACCCTGGCAGACCGGCGCGGGACCGAAAGCCGATGCCGTGGTCACCGCGAAGCCGGGCCTCGCGGTCGGCGTCGGCACCGCCGATTGCGGTCCCGTCCTGTTCGCGGATGGCGAGGCCGGGGTGGTCGGCGCGGCGCATTCCGGCTGGAAGGGTGCCTTCACGGGCATTCTCGAGGCGACGATCGTCGCCATGGAGAGCCTCGGCGCACGGCGCGAGCGCATCGTCGCCGTGCTCGGGCCGACAATCTCGCGCGCAGCCTATGAAGTCGGCCCCGAATTCCGCGCCCGCTTCCTCGATGCCGATGCGGCGAATGCGCGCTATTTCGAGCCCTCGACGCGCGAAGAGCATCACCTGTTCGATCTCCCCGCCTATATCGGCGCGCGACTCGGGGCGAGCGGTATCGGCCGTTTCGAAGATCTGGCGCTCTGCACCTATGCCGACGAGGCCCGCTTCTTCTCCTATCGGCGCACGACCCATCGCGGCGAGCCCGACTATGGCCGCTTGCTGCACGCGATCGCGATTGCGGACTGAAACACGAAATCCACAGCCCCCGTTCTGGACCGTGACGGCATTTGCGTCTAGGAAGGACATGGGGTCTGGACGAGCGCGCCGGCAGGACGATCGCCATGATAGTTAAGGGTAAAAAGCTGTTGCCGATGGCGTTCGCGCTGGTGGCGGCTCTGTTCGTGGCGGCGTGCGGCAACACGGGCGGCGGCGGCTCCTCCTCGACCTCGGTCGGAGGCAGCACGGCGCCCGCGCCGCCTGCGGTTCCATTCGCCGAGGCCAAGTTCGCCTTCGCGCCGGTGACCGGCGCTCCGGCCACCGTGCTGACCCGCCTTTCCGCCGAACTCGGCAAGGAAGCCTATATCCAGCACGTGTCGCTGGTGCCCTCCGGCGACACCGCCGCGACCTATGTCGTGAAGGGTTACCTCTCGGCCCTCGGCGATACCTCCGGCACGATCCTCGTCTATGTCTGGGACATCTTCGACACCAGCGGGCGGCGCGTGCATCGCATTTCCGGCCAGGAAACGTCGGCCGGCGGCTCGCAGAGCGACCCCTGGTCGGGCGTTGATTCCTCGACGACGGCCAATGTCGCGCGCCGCACGATCTCGTCGATCGTCGCCTGGGGCAACGCCCGCTAGAGGGCGCCCGGCGCACGTCGGACGGGATGGCGCACGCCTGCGCCAGAATCGCGTTTGCAGTGCGGCACCTCAATTGCTACAACGCCGCCGGCTGCCCCTCCCCGGAGTCGGGCGCGGATTTTCCCCTGACGACGGGACCGGACACCTTGAAGCTGGTTGCTGGAAACTCCAACCGGGTGCTCGCCGAGGCGATCGCCAACTATCTTGAAATTCCGCTCGCCAAATGTCTCGTCCGGCGCTTCGCCGACCAGGAGATCTTTGTCGAGATCCAGGAAAACGTGCGCGGCGAGGATGTCTTC
>Ga0209935_1004546_pt1 | contig 12716 bp, 10 predicted proteins | sample ThiBio_1000_plan_2_FD_183958 | JGI IMG/M metagenome (GOLD analysis project Ga0209935, IMG submission 183958) | Wastewater bioreactor microbial communities from Cape Town, South Africa - Thiocy_cont_1000_plan (SPAdes) | ecosystem: Engineered > Bioreactor > Thiocyanate-remediating >... | reverse complement strand
CCAACCAACCAACCAACCAACCAACCAACCAACCAACCAACCAACCAACCAACCAACCAACCAATCAACCAACCAACCAACCAACCAGCCAACCACATCACGAGCAGTTGATTCGTGAGAATTATCATCAAGCTTTGAGCAAGGACTGAGATCGATATCGTCAAGCATCGCTCTTGGTTTGATTGCTCGTCTGTTGCTCGATATCGTTGCTTGTTGCTGTTGTCTCTTGCTCGTGAGCTCGTTGTCTTGATCGATTTCTCACCAATGACCGAGACATCACCATCATCAAGCAGCTCATCAAGTGGGAGCAGTGATGCGGTTGGTTCGGCATCACAGACCGACACACAGCCAATGGTTCGTGATCTCTCTCTCTCGTTGTTTGGATTGAGGTTGTCACATCGAACCATCCAACCACCAACACCATCGCTCAATCTCTTCCACGCAGGTGAGCCTTGATATTGGTGAGCATACATCTGTGATTTCCATCAACACCAACTTTTCAGAAGAGGAGCATCGATTGTTGGAGGTCTCTCTCTCGATTTACAAGAAGGATCCCGATCAATGGAGCATCGATGAATGGATTGAAGCATTGGCAGGAGCACTCATCCATCGATATCTCATCAATGACGGCTCGGTTCACCTTGCTCTTCGCCATCTGCCCAAAAATCGTGATGGACGTCAATTGTTGTTGGACCTCGTAATCGAATCAGACCAGATTCATCCATCGTTGAAGACGTTGCTTGCTGTTCAGATGCTGCTATCCCGTTATGACCCCTTTTTTGATCTCAGTCAGCATCGTGAGTACCTCACAGGTATTGTTGCTTGCTTGATCACAATATCAATGAGTTGAATGATTGGATTGCATCAATATCGAGAGAAACTGACATTCTTTGGTGTGAAATCACAGGCTCGTTCTTTGATCGATTGGTCCAAGATCCAGATCATGCGTTTGTTGTCAATCTGAGCAACCTGAACATCACTGATCTTCCACAAAGACTCTCTCAACTTCGATATCTCAAGTACTTGAACCTTTGCAGAAACAAGGAGTTATTCACGAATCCACAATCGATGGAGCAACTCGAATCATTGAGTGGATGTTTCTCGAGTTTGGAGCATCTCAATCTCTATTGGACCAATCTCTCATCAGCTCCTTCGTGGATCTTCCAACTTTCATCACTCACATTCCTCGACATCAGCGATAATCGATTGAACCAACTGTGGAAGCAACAACCCAAGTGCTTCAACCTCAAGCAGTTGAATATTTCCAACAACCAACTCACTGACTTGCCATCATCGATTCAATCCTTGACCAATCTCAAAGAGTTGAGTATTTACAACAACCAACTCACTCACTTGCCATCCGAGATTCAATCCTTGACCAACCTCAAGAAGTTGAGTATTTCCAACAACAAACTCACTCACTTACCACCATCGATTCAATCCTTGACCAATCTCAAGGAGTTGAATATTTCCAACAACCAACTCACTCACTTGCCATCCGAGATTCAATCCTTGACCAACCTCAAAGAGTTGAGTATTTCCAACAACAAACTCACTCACTTACCACCATCGATTCAATCCTTGACCAATCTCCAGAAGTTGAATACTTCCAACAACCAACTCACTCACTTGCCATCCGAGATTCGATCCTTGACCAACCTCAAAGAGTTGAGTATTTCCAACAACCAACTCACTCACTTGCCATCGGAGATTCCATCCTTGACCAACCTCAAAGAGTTGAGCATTTCCAACAACCAACTCACTCACTTGCCATCCGAGATTCAATCCTTGACCAACCTCAAGGAGTTGAATACTTCCAACAACAAACTCACTCACTTGCCATCATCGATTCAATCCTTGACCAACCTCGATATGTTGCATTTGTCCCGCAACCAACTCACTGACTGGCCATCATCGATTCAATCCTTGACCAACCTCAAGATGTTGAATATTTCCAACAACCAACTCACTCACTTGCCATCCGAGATTCAATTCTTGACCAACCTTGAGGAGTTGAATACTTCCAACAACCGACTCACTCACTTGCCATCCGAGATTCAATCCTTGACCAACCTCGAGAGGCTGAATACTTCCAACAACCAACTCACTCACTTGCCATCATCGATTCAATCCTTGACCAATCTCAAGGAGTTGAATACTTCCAACAACCAACTCACTCACTTGCCATCATCGATTCAATCCTTGACCAATCTCGAGGAGTTGAGTATTTCCAACAACAAACTCACTCACTTGCCATCATCGATTCAATCCTTGACCAACCTCGAGCTATTGGATATTTCCAACAACCAACTCACTCACTTGCCATCATCGATTCGATCCTTGACCAACCTCATTGTGATGGACATCCAAGGCAACAAGTTCGACACACCTCTCCAAGAACCTGACCTCGTCGATTCATTCCAGCCTTCCAATCATCTCATCCACTCTGGAAGTGGACGAGAAATAGTGGCGTTCGCCGATGAATGGAGCCGAGGTCGAGTTCGCCTCAACCGATTCAAGGTGGCATTGGTTGGAGATGGAGCTGCTGGCAAGACCTCCCTCCGAATGCGCCTCTTCAAGTCCTCCTCCTCCTCACCCAACCAACCAAACCAATCATCATCCACTCGACGAACGACATGGATCGAACGACACGAATGGCAACCTCATCAAGTGAGCGATTGGATGTTCGATGTGTGGGACTTTCCAGGACAAGCACAACACTATGCCACTCACAACCTGTTCTTGTCCGACTGGCAGTGTGTGTTCGTGATCGTGTGTGACGTTTCTCTCTCGAACTGGGAGTCTCGACTCGAGTACTGGGTGTCGTTTCTTCGATGCAAGAGCTCGTCGGTCATTGATCGATATCATCCTCATCACTTGATCGATGACTATCTCTCTCTCGATCCCAATGCAAATGATGTCGTTGATCATCGATGCTCATCACTCAATCTCGATCGTCATCATCGCCACGATATTCAAGATCGAGAGCAACAACAACAACGAACAAGAGATCACGAATCAATCAATCGAAGACCACCACAACAACGACAAGATGATCGAATGTCAAGATCGAATGTCAATGAGTCGGACAATCGAATCGTGTTCACATCGATTGTGATTGGATCTCACATCGATCAAATCGAGTCTGTCGATGAACGACGACATCTCAAGTATCTCTTGTCGACAAAGATTCGAGAGCTTCAAGAACGTCGATCACTTCGACACATCAAGTTCGAAGAAGGAGGAGTGTTTGATCTCCATCGAGGAGATGGAGTTGGATCATCGATGATTGATCGATTGGTGGATCATGGCAACAAGATGTTCTCGTCATCTCGAAGTCTCGTTCCATCATCGTACAAACAAGTTCTTGATTGGATTCAACGACATCGATCTTCAATCTTGTCTCGTTCTTCTTGTTCTTCATCACCATGGATTGAATCGATTGATCGAGACAATGATGATGAATCAAAGTCGATGTCAACGATGATGGAAGAGGAACAACAACAACGAGAGCAAGAAGCACCATTGACGACGATTGGAGAGCTTGTTTCTTCGATTGAGGACGAACAAGGCGAGAGAATCGAGAAACAACGAATGATTTGGATCTTGAAGCAACTTCACTCGTTCGGAGAGATCGTGTTCATGCCTCCTCGTCCTCCTCTTCAACGAGGAGAACAACAACAACAAGAAGAACAAGAGATTGAAGATTCAGAAGCAGTTGTGATGTCGTTCAACTGGTTGTTGGCTCGAATCGGCGATTTGTTCGATGAATACGATCCAACACGAGATGATGATGATGATGATGGATCACGAATAGCATGGATTCGACATCGACAATCGATCATCAAGAAGGCAGCAGGTCGAATGTCGATTGGAGTTGTTGGATCGATTTGGCGGATCAAGAATGTGTCTCACATTGAATCGATGTTGATGATTCTCTCGAGGATGCTGTTGTGCTATCGATTGGATGTCGAGAAACCAATCGACAATCGATCTTCTTCATCATCAAGAGCACCAGCAGTATTTGTGTTTCCTCTTCTTCTTCGCAAGCTCGATGACGAAGAGAGACATCAACTCATGATCAAATCTCTTCCTCGTCGACATCGAGATCGAGTATTGGCTGAGCTATCATCAACATCGTCATCAACAATAACGAGAGCAAGAGGAGGAAGAGGCGAGATATCGATATCAAGATGTCGATGGATTCGAGCAGAAGGAGAACAAGCACTTCCTCCAGGATCGTTTGGGATGCTCCAAGTCAAGTTGATCAACCTCGCTCGATCATGCATCAACATCACCAAGCGTCATCAACACTCCAATACTTCTTCATCCTCTTCTTCGTCCACGATGATCAACATCGATGGGATTGGCGAGATTGATTGGTCGTTGTGGCGACAAGTCAAGATCAAGAACTATCTGAATGAGACTCACATTCTCATCAATGGAGATCTCTCGATCGTGATCTCATTCTACAATCCATCGTTATCGCTCGTTGGTGACGACGACGACGACGAGGAACTGATCGAATCAATCAATCGAACAGGATCACTCGATTCGATGATGAGTGTTTGTTGGATCGACAACAACCTTGATCGTGATGATGATGATCGATTGTCAATGTCCATGATTGAACTCAATCATTGGCATTCAATGATGTCGATCATTCATCGATCATGTGATGATTGTCGATCCATTTCATCATTCATTCGCTCCTCTGCATCATCGTCATTGAGATCATCGAGCTCTGGATTGGAGAAGAATGAGACTCAAGAAGAGATTCCATGCATCGAGTGTGTTCGATCTCAATGGTCATCCAAGAGTCGATTCTCAGTGTGCAGGATCGTCTCACACGAGCAATGTCAATCATCGAATGATGAACTCAGGCATCGATGCTCTCTCACTGGCGAGTATGTGTTCTTTCGATCACTGTTGATTGATGATGATCGATCATCGACATCGAACACCATCATCTCAATCTCTGCCACCAATCAACATCCATCATCACATCAAGATCTCGATCAACCTCATCATCAACGACAAGGAATTACAAGTGATGATGATGATGGGATAAGTCGATCATCGAATCGATCAACCATTGATGACGTCGAAATCATCGAACAACAGTCAATCACAGAAGAGAACGCAGCTCTTTGGAATCTCTCTCTCGATCTCGAATCATCGAACAAGAGAGTGCTCATGAATCTCAAGACCAAACTCTCCGATCGCTCAGGTCTCTTGTCATCAATCAAGAAGCGCATCGATTCGATTCAGTTGTCAGGATTATCGTTTGGTTGGCAATGTGAGCCTCTTGTGATTGATGATATCTCTCAATCATCATCGATTGGAGGCATCGACATGATGATTGTGATGAAACCCACTCTCTCGAACCATTCTCTCGAGATTGATCTCGTTGGCAACAAGTGTCGATTCGTTGTGACTCTCGCCAATCAATCCAAACCATCACCATCAACAGGATCGAAGTTGATTGAACTGCGCGATTCATCACTCACCAAGATCTGGGACTCGTTTCGATCATCAATCGAGCATTTCGCCGACCATCATCGATACATCCTCAACATCCAACCAATCAACGATGGCAGCAGCAGCAGCAGCAGCAAGTCGAATGATCGATTGGTGAGTTTTATCGATGATGACGAAGTGTCAAAGTCGCCATCATTGCAACCAATGAGATGTCGATTGATTCTCGGCCACACACGATTGAACTTGATTGCAGCCTTCCAAACACCAACCAACGTCTCGTTGATGATTGCTCGAAAGACGAGATCAGATGATGGATCGAATGTGATCAAGTACTTCTCGCAACTTGCATCCGATCAACTATCATCACTTCCACACAATGGTCGATTGATGATCAATTCCATCAACCATGCCATCAATGTGATCCATCACATCGACACACCAACAGGCTTGATATCGAGCATCGTGATCGAGGAGTTCAAGACGAGAGGATGGATTGGAGATGAGATTGATGAGACCGAGCAATCGATGATGGTGTTCATCAATGTTTGGCGTCGATGTTGGAATCGAATTGTGTCATGGAAGCCGATATCATCACCAGGACAAGCATTGCAAGATCGAAACCTGTTGGATCTCATCAACGAACGAGACAAGCAACGATTGATCGAATGTGGAGGTCGATATGTCTCTCTCACCAACGAGAAGGCTCTTCTTGATGAGCTTCGATCTTCTCTTTATGCATCATCTTCACGATCATCACGTCGAGGCAACGATGGTCATCAATCGACATCGTCAACATCGAGCAGCTCACAATCGAGCACTTCGATATCGGGTCGAGTTCGTCCTCGAGTAGAAGATGACAACGATCGACCTGCCAAACGACACCGCGGACAAGCAGATGTTGATTGAGCACCAATCATCAACAGATCTTCATCGTTTTCTCTGTCTCGTTGGCTTTCGGATCTCGGATTGGCACAATATCTCGAGATGTTCAAGAGCAACGGGTTCGAGGACCATGATATCGAGTTGGTTTCGAGTCTCACACACGAGTTGTTGAAGGAAATGGGCATCACGATGTTGGTTCATCGCATCAAGATCCTGGCTGAGGCAGCGAAGCTCAAGTCATCATGAGTTGCTCTCACAGTATTGGTTGAAGGTTGGTTGTATTGATGAACCACTCATTCAATCCAATCACGAATACTCTCGTTGTTGCACAAACAGCCAACCAACCAATTAATCATTGTAATGTACGATGAATGGAATACATATCTTGTGACATTGAAATCGAACCAATCCACTCAATCTCGAGGGGAAGGAGGGGATGGATGGATGGATGGATGAATGGATGGATGGATGGATGGATGGATCATTGCTCTCGTGCCTCGCTCGCTGCTGCTGCTGCGTCTCTCTCGGGCTGGTGCTCTTGCTCGGTGATACTGCTCTCCGGCTCTCTGTCGGTGGTTGTGGATCGTCTCGGCCATGGCTTCGCTCTCATATCTTGATCGGACACTCCTTGATGCTGCTCGAGAGGGCAGGTTGGACGAGATAAGGTCGCTTCTTGATCGACATGCCAACGTCAATGCTCTTGATGATGACAACTACACACCGCTCCATTGGGCATCTCGCCATGGCCATCATCAATGCGTCGAGCTCCTTCTTGATCGACATGCCGACGTCAATACTGTTGATAACAACAACTACACACCGCTCGATTGGGCATGTATCAAAGGCCATCATCAATGCGTCGAGCTCCTTCTTGATCGACATGCCAACGTCAATGCTGTTGATTGCGACAACAACTACACACCGCTCCATTGGGCATGTATCGATGGCCATCATCAATGCGTCGAGCTCCTTCTTGATCGACATGCCAACATCCATGTTGTCGATTACAACAACTACACACCACTCCACTTGGCATCTCGCAATGGCCATCATCAATGCGTCGAGATCCTGATCGACCATGGCGCCAGCAAGTCCATCACCAACGTGCGCCAGCCACCATCCATCTCTCTCAATCCAATGTCTCTCGTTTGTTTGATTCCATGTGTCGTATCTTTGACGCTTGAGAGATGCCGCACAATCTGGATTGGATCGAGTCACTGACCGACCAACGACATTGTGTTTGTCATTGTCCAGAATCAAGGCCGAACTCCCGAACAAGTCGCAGACTCAGTCGATGTCGCACAGTTGTTCCATGATAGAGGTGCGTGAGCACATTCACGATCATTGATTCGATTGTCTCGAACCAACTGCTGATTGGATTGCATTGCATTGGATTGGATGCCCATCCACACAAAGAGTTCGAATGGTCGCCATCGAATCATCGATTGATTGCTCACAGCTATCGCTCGTTCACGAGCAACATGATCGAGTTGATGATGATTCGAGGCATATCGGATGCATCATCAATCACACCATGGCTTCCGAACGAGCTGATGTTCGAGATCTTTCGAGCTCTCTTTGATGCATACTATCGCCAGCCTCGATAACCAGCCACCTATCAACGAATGAATGCTCCAACTCGAATCTTGATCGCCAATCGAATTGAGCAACCTGAAAATCTCCAATGCGCCAAGTCCATCGCCGATGTGCTTGGTACTCACTTACTCGCCATCACACTATGATACAATCCAACGAGCCACATGACCAGCAATGAATCGAGTCGCTTGGAGTCTGGGATGGATTGGAAGTGCATCGATCGAGCCATTGCTCTCGTGCCTCGCTCGCTGCTGCTGTGTCTCTCGGGCAGGTGCTCTTCCTCGGTGATACTGCTGTCCATCTCTGTTGGTCGATGTGTATCGTCTCGACCATGGCTTCGCAACGAGATCTTGATGAGACTCTCGTTGATGCTGCTCGAGAGGGAAGGTTGATCGAGATGCGGCTCCTCCTTGATCGACACGCCAACGTCAATGCTACTGATGACAGCCGCTCCACCCCGCTCCATTTGGCATCTCTCGGAGACCATCATCAATGCGTCGAGCTCCTTCTTCATCGACATGCCAACGTCAACGCTGTTGACGACGCCAACAACACGCCACTCCATGATGCATCTTTCTATGGTCGCCATCGATGCGTCGAGCTCCTTCTTGATCGACACGCTGAGGTCAACGCTGCTGGTGTGAACCACACCGCGCCACTCCACTTCGCATCGAATCGTGGCCATCATCGATGCATCGAGCTCCTTCTTGCTCGACATGCCAATGTCAACGCCGTCGATAAGTACAACCACTTCACACCGCTTCATGACGCATCCAATGGCGGCCATCATCAATGCGTCGAGTTCCTTCTTGATCGAAATGCCGACGTCAATGCTGCCAGTGTCAGCAGCAGCACACCGCTTCACTTGGCATCTCGCTATGGCCACCGCAAGTGCGTCGAGAGCCTTCTTGATCGACATGCCAACGTCAACGCTGGTGACCACACCAACAACACACCGCTTCACTTGGCATCACGCTATGGCCATCATCAATGCGTCGAGATCCTGATCGACCATGGCGCCAGCAAGTCCATCATCAACGTGCGCCAGCCACCATCCATCTCTCCCAATCCAATGTCTCTCGTTTGTTCGATTCCATGTGTCGTGTCATTGGCTCTTGAGAGAGATGCCGCGCAATCTGGATTGGATCGAGTCACTGACCGACCAACGACATTGTGTTTGTGTCATGTCCAGAATCAAGGCCGAACTCCCGAACAAGTCGCAAACTCGGGCGATGTCGCACAGTTGATCCATGATCGAGGTGCGTGAGCACATTCGCGAGCCATTGATTGATTCGATTGTCTCGAACCAACTGCTGATTGGATTGCATTGCATTGCATTGGATGCCCATCCACACAAAGAGTTCGAATGGTCGCCATCGAATCATCGATTGATTGCTCACAGCTATCGCTCGTTCACAAGGACCATGATCGAGTTGATGATGATTCGAGGCATATCGGATTCATCATCATCCACACCATGGCTTCCGAACGAGCTGATGTTCGAGATCTTTCGAGCTCTCTTCGATCTGCACTATCGCCAGCCCTAACCCTTCCTTTCTTCCTTACATCTACCTCACCATTTGCAATGATCGATGAAGCTGAGTCGGTGCATGATTCTCTCTTGCGCGCGAGCCCAGCGGTTGTGAGCGGTCTTGAATGATCGATATCGCGAGATGGGATTGCTCGATGGTCAGTCCCTTGCTGCCTCGCTATCGCCCACACTCGCGCTCCTCGCACCCTCCCTCGCTGGCATATCTCTCCCACACACGCTTGTCGTTTGTGAAGAGATTGAAACGCGTTGAGTTGGACACCAAGGCATTGTGATCCAGGTCGTTGGGGCTTCGATAGTCTCTCAACGCAGCATAGCAATGGCATCACCAGGCTACAACGGTCTCGGGTTCGGGCTCCTTGATGCTGCATCGGAAGGCTCGATGCAAGATCTCGTCTCTCTTCTTGACCAACACGCCGACGTCAACTTCATCGATCAAGATGGCAACATCCCGCTTCATACTGCCGCGAGTCACGGCCATCTTCAGTGCATGGCACTCCTTCTTGATCGGCAGGCAGACATCAATCCCGTCGATGTGGAAGATAGCAGTCCTCTTCACGCTGCCTCATGGAATGGTCACTCGCAGTGCATCGAGATGCTCCTTGATCGGCACGCCGATATCAATCTCACCAATCTATACGGCAGTACTCCTCTTCATGATGCATCAAGGAGAGGTCATCCTCAGTGCATCGAGATCCTTCTTGATCGGCATGCCGATATCACGGCCGTCGATCGATGCGGTTGCACACCTCTTCATGATGCCTCAAGAAATGGCCATCGCCGTTGTGTCGAGATCCTGCTCGATCGACACGCCGATATCAACGCCATCGATCAAGATAAGACAACGCCCCTACATGTTGTAGCACGGAATGGCCATCATCAATGCATCGAGCTCCTTCTTGATCGACATGCCGACGTCAATGCCGCCGATTTCAATCGCAATACGCCTCTTCATTGTGCCTCAGTGAGCGGCCATCATCAATTCATCGAGCTCCTCCTTGATCGGCATGCCAGTATCGATGCCGTAAACCGTCATGGCGACACAGCTCTCCATGATGCGTCACGGAGCCCTCATCGTCAGTGTACCGAGCTCCTACTCGACCGTGGCGCCAGTAGGTCCATCACTAACGTACGCCATCCGCCCCATCTCCTTGCTATCCATTCTCCTGCTGCTTGGACCTCCACAACGTGAGAGCACGCGTTGTGCCTCTGACGAGCAGTGATATCGACAGAATCACAACAGAACACCTGAACAAGTTGCATACTCTGCTGCTATTGCACAGTTGATCCATGACCAAGGTACGTGCGAGCTTCGCTATGATTGATTGGTTGACTTGAACCAACTGCTGATTGAACTACACACAGGATTCGAGTGGTCGCCATCGAATCATCGATTGATTGCCCACCGATACCGCTCATTCACCAGCAATCTAGTGGAGATGATGATGATTCGAGATATATCGGATGCATCCTCAAGCACACCATGGCTTCCGAACGAGTTGATGTTCGAGATCTTTCGAGCTCTCTTTGATGCATACTATCGCCAACCTCAATGATCAATCACATGTACATGCACGCACAGCGAGAGCGAGAGAGCGAGAGACTCGTGGACCATGCGCGTCTTTCAATAGTAGGCGACGCTTACCAAACTAAAGGAACGAGAAGATCTCGAACAAGAGCTCGTTCGGAATCATCGACATTGCCGACCCATCGACCACCGATCGAATCATCGTCGTCGTCAAGACGGTTTGCTTCATCCATGATGGTGCTCGATGATGTCGATCTGGACGCCATGTGAACTCAGTGTCTGGAAGCCATTGATTGGCTCCAATCACATGCACTCGATTGCGCGCCGAGAAAGCGATGAGACCTCGATGCTCGTCGAACGCGACTGCCCATGATCGTTGCTGGCCACAGTCGAACGACGAGATGTGATGCCCCTCGTGAGTGAATGCTTGTAATCGATAGTTACGAGAATCGGCGACGATGATTCGGCCATGGTTGTCGATGCACAGTCCATGAGGAGAATCGAGCTGGCCTGGTTGATTGCCTTGAGAGCCGAACTCGAACAAGAACGAGCCATCGATCAGCGACAGCACTTGCACTCGATGATTGTTGGTATCGGAGACGATGATTCGATGTCGATCATGGTCGATCGCAATGCTTGTTGGATAGTTGAACTCGCCGGGTCGGCTTCCTTCCTTGCCGCCGATCTCGAACAAGAACGAGAAATCGATCGACGACAAGACCACCAATCGGTGGTTCTTGATATCGGCGATGATGATGCGATGATGATGCTTGTCGATCGCAATGCCTCGAGGAAAGGTGAATTCGAGAACTCCTGATATACGTGGGCCGTCGCACTCCAAGAACGATTGGTCGCTCAGAGACCATGATTGCACTCGAAACCTGCTGGCGTCGACGACGAGGATGCGATCATGGTCGTGGTCGATCGTCAGGGCAAGCGGACGACTGAGCTCGCCTGTTCCTCTCTCGCCGAACTTGGACACGAACGAGCCGTCATCACTCGAGAATACTTGCACTCGATGGTTGCCGACATCAACAACCAACAGGAGACCTCGATGATGGTCGAACGCCAAGCCGAAGGGCACCGTGAATGTACCATTGGTCGTGCCTTGTAGCTGCCTGCCAATCGAGAACTTGATTCGAGCATCGCAGTCGCTGGGGTCGCTCATCTTCCAGCTCACGCTCGCGAACAACGACTATGAATGATGCACGAGACACGCTGTAACGGCACACACAACTCGGGACACGAGAGGGACACTGACGCAACGGCAACGAGACAACGAAGCAACAAAGAACAGCGCCAACCTCAAGCGAACGCGGTAGCAGTAGCTCTCGTTGCACACGCACATATCAAGTGTGTGATCGACCAGTTTATTGATTGGTTTGATTGTTTGGTTGGTTGGTGTTGCAAGCGATCGCTCTCGCAATGGCAATGTGGGAAGATGAGCCCTCGAGGTAACAACATCGAGGCGAGCCTCATCGTCAAAGGAACGAGAAGATCTCGAACAAGAGCTCGTTCGGAATCATCGACATTGCCGACGACCCATCGACCAGCGATCGAATCATCGTCATCGTCAAGATGGCTTGCTTCATCCATGATGGAGCATATCGATGACGATCCACGTGCCATGTGAACGTATCGGGAAGCCATTGATTGGCTCCAATCACATACACTCGATGG
>Ga0209935_1004545_pt1 | contig 12718 bp, 21 predicted proteins | sample ThiBio_1000_plan_2_FD_183958 | JGI IMG/M metagenome (GOLD analysis project Ga0209935, IMG submission 183958) | Wastewater bioreactor microbial communities from Cape Town, South Africa - Thiocy_cont_1000_plan (SPAdes) | ecosystem: Engineered > Bioreactor > Thiocyanate-remediating >... | reverse complement strand
GGCTACGACAACAACTACTACCTCAACAATGGTCGCACGATCAAGTGGTGGCATGGCCATGGCTCGTTCATCGACTACACCAATCCCGACGTACATTGAACAAGCGAGCGCTCCTTCCTTCACGCTGCGAGTGAGTGAGCGAGTGAGTGAGTGAGTCCAACGAGTCGGTGGAACATCAAATGCTGAATGGGATGGATCGGTTGGATTCGCGTATGTAGGCGATGAATTGGTGGCACGGACAGATGGACAACGTCTTGGACATGGGATTGGATGGTTGGAAGTGCGATGGCACTGGTACGAGTGGCAGGCCGATGATGCTCGTAATGATGCTGCTGCCACTGACGCGATGGCCATAGACCCCTATGTGTTCGAGCTCATTCGCCCAGAGGGTTATGGCGGCCACGTGTCGGAGCGCCAGTACGCCAACGACTACTACGGGGACTTCTTCAACTACACTCGCACCAAGAATCCCGAGGTACGGTACCGCTCTTGCGAAGCGAGAAGGCTCGCAGAGTCTGACAGCAACCTCCATTCGCTGACCAACGGATGAACTGTGACACCACCGCCAAGTCGTTGATCATGAGCCGACCGGTCGATAGCTACGGACCAGTGCATTGGTCATTCTCGCCTCACTACGTCATGTTCTCGGGCTGGGTCGGCGATCAAGATCCGACCTTCGACGGTCTGCGCCATGCCTTGGTCAACATCTTCCACAGCGCCTGGCGCAACTACACGAACTTTGGCTCGGACATTGGTGCGCGCTCGTGCCCGTGCGCCTCCTAGGTGGTGGTCGTTGTTGTCTGATGATCGGCTCTCGCACAGGTGGCTATCGCAGCTCGAATGTGCCGCTTGGTCGCACGAAGCAGCTCTTCATTCGCTGGGCGCAGATGGGAGCCTTCGTTCCGTTGATGGAGAACGGTGGCAATGGCGAACACCGACCGTGGATGTTCGACAACACCAACCAGACGCTCGATATCTATCGCAACTTTGTCAACATTCACATGGAGATGGTATGGCGTGAGTGCCACTCTGACTCTCTCTCTCTCTCTCTCTAACGCTCTGGCGCTTGCGAATGTAGAACCCGTATCTCCTTCATGCTGGCACGACGGCGTACAACAGTGGCATCAGTGTGATTACTCCGATTGCCGAGCGCACGGTGCTCCCACCGCGAACGTGGGACTATATGCTGTGGAAGGACATTCTCGTGGCGCCGATCATCACCAACAACACGATGCGCACGGTCGAGTTTCCGGCCGGCAACAACTGGGTCGACTGGTGGAACATGACGATCGTGTACTCGGGTAACACGACCGTCAACTACCAAACGACGCTTGAGACCTTCCCGGTCTTCTACCGCCAAGGAGCGCTGCTGCCGCTGCAGGTCAACAACTCGCTCGCCGACCATGGTGACGAGTTCTCGGCCGACTACATTACGCTGCTCGCAGTCGCACCGGCCGTGTCGGAGCACGAGGACGACGAGCAGCAGCGCGGCTACACGGCCATCCGCGAGTTCCGCAAGGTGTCGCAGGAGGTGCACTACATTACGGCGCGCAGTGCCGATCGGCTCACCAAGACCTTTACGCTGCTGGCGAGCGCCCATCCGCGCAAGTTGATTCTGCTCGTGCGCACGGCCGACCTCTCGGCACAAGGCCTCGAGAGCGCCATCGACGTATCGAACATCCTCGAGGTGGTCGATCGTGTGAACGAGCGCCCGCTGACCCAAGTGCACCGTTGGGGAGCCTTCTCCAAGGGCTGCGTCGCTGGCTGCTTCTACGCCAATCCGGCCAAGAGCGAGCTCTGGGTCAAGCCGTTCTCGGGTCTCTACGGTGTGCATGTCGACATTCTCTCGAAGGCGCAGCAGTAGACGCGCGTGCTCACTGCCATCCGCGGGATATTCGTGTTGAGTGGTCAGATGTTTGCAATACACACACTGACTCGCTCATTCATTCACTCATTCACTCATTCACTCACTCGTCGGTGGTCTTCTTTGAAGTTGAGTCTTGCGCGCCATCACCTGGTGAAAAGTTGTGCACCATGTGATTGGCAGTGCGAATGACCGTCACGAACACGCTCGACACCTCGTCGAGCAACATTTGCGTGTCGTCATCCTGCTCGAGCGTGTTCTCGAGCAGCTCCATCGCCTCGGTACACGTGGTGGTCGCAGTGAAGAGAATGTTGCGTGGAAAGGTGATCGGCTGCTGGAACAGCAGCTCCTCGACGCCCACCAGTACCGACTTGAAGTCCTCGGAGCCGCCAAAGTTCTCGGGCAGCTCGTCCAGTTGCGAGAAGTCGAGCGAGGGAGCGATCTTTTGCATGCCTTCAAGGAACACTTGATGTTGCGCGATGGCCTTGGAGATGTACACGCGACCCATCTGCGATACACTGACTTCTTGTGGCTCCTCTCTATTTTGATTGTATGAGTCAATAGGTGCAGACAGCTGCAAACAGAGGGTTCTCGATCAGATACGCACTGGTACATGAAGATGGCCTCGTCGAAGGCGGAAATCGCATCCAGCCACTTTTGCTGCGCCCACAACGATTGTCCCAGTAGCAGGAACATGCGCAGGTCCTTGTTGCCACTCTGTTGATGTGCAACGATGGCGTGAGCTTCTCATGATGTCCCTCACGTCGTTTGCGTGCATTCATTCGGGACATACCTTCTCCAGCAGCTCGATGGCCCAATTGGCATCGGTCTCAGTCTCTTCCCAACGCAATTGTGCCGCTCGAATCGTTGCTCGACTGCGAACCAGATCCAGCAGCGCACTCTCGGCACCATGAACCTCCTTAGCGGCTTCGATTCCCTTCGTCAGCACTTGGCCCGCTTCCTCGTCCATCTCCTGCACCGAACGTGTGAGTAGCGCGGCAGCCGTGACAGGCAAGCTCGCAGGTACACGATACACACCAGCTCCGAGTACAGCATGCTCGCCACCACATAGGCCGAGAGCTTGGTGGGATCCTTGGCGAGCACCTCTTCGAGGCTCTTGAGCGCCGTTCGCGTCGTGTCTGGCGACTTGCCGGCGTTGAAGCGCGCGAACGCCACCACGACCGACGAGTCATGCGGCATCAAACGATAGGCCTCGGCGATGTCGGCCTCGGCCCTGGTGCGATCTCCCAGCGACAGGTGACACTCTGCTCGTCCGAGCAACGCTTGTGGGAACTACCACGACCAACAGCCCATCAAGAATGTCAGCACAAGCGAATGTGGCTGTCGTCGAGCGAGCGAGCGAGCGAGCGGTACCTTGGGCTCGGCAACAATGACTTGGTCGAAGAAGCGGATGGCCTTGGCGTAGTTTCCGAGCTGCGCGTAGCATCGAGCCATGCCAGCGTACGATGGGAGATGCTGCGGCACGATCAGCGTGCACTGGCGGTAGTCCGAGAGAGCACGATCGGGTCGGCCCTGCGATTCGTGCAGCTCGGCGCGGCAGCCCCAGCCGCGTATGTCGGCGGGATCGAGCTCGATCGCGAGTTGGTACTCGGCGAGCGCTCCCTCGGTATCGCCTCGCTGTGCCTTGAGCATGGCGGTCGCGAGATGTCGCTCGGACGGTGAATCGGCTTCCGGCGAGCTGTTGCGCGAGCGCATGGCTCGAGACGTGTGCAAGGCGCGGCACTGCACGAGCGACAGCGTGCGCGAGCTCGATGGCGCATCGTGCTGCTGTCGTGCTCGACATTGTGTGTGGAAGTTGTTGGCGCCGTTCGTCGTGATGACTCGCTGCGGTTGCTGTCGTGCAATGATACGTGTTTGCACGACTCGCGACGCGATCGAGAGACGTGCTGGCGCCGCCAACGACACTGGCGCTGGCGCCGCAGCGATCGCGCGAATCAAGCGACTCATTCGACCACACTGCAACATCTCCTCAACGCCTCAACGCCTCCCGAATGGATACGAGATAACAACGATAGAGCAGCTCGCTCGAGAGAGTCTTCACAGACACGGCAGTCGCAGCAAGAGCGAGCGAGCAACCAAGCAAATGAGTGGGTGCGTAGACGCGAGGACGAGCAAAAGGAGATGATCGCTGAGAGCGTGACGAGTATAAGCTCGGCATTGCGATACGCTGTGTCTGCTCTGTCCTCTCCTCCTCTTCCTCTCGTCGCTGCTGCTGCGAGTCGTTGTTGTTGCTTCTCTTCCTTCGCTCCCTCGCTCGCAGCACAGCCACGAACTCGTACCGCGTGAGTCGTGAGTGTGGTGTCGTTCGTCGAGTGAGTTTGCGTGAGAGTGTGTGCGGGTGTTGGGTATGTCGTTGACGCGAGCATCGTTGCCGAGAGCATCGAAGGGCGCTGGTGCTTCGGGTAAGATGGTGACACGCAAGGCGTTTGGTGGTGGCGGCGGTGGCGGCGGTGGTGCCGCCAGCGGCGTTGGTAGGAGGAAGCAGATCATCCGTAGCAAGAAGGCGTTGCGACAGCAGCGTAAGAAGAAGCTCGCTGAGCAGAAGCGATCGTCTGATGATGATAGCAGCAGCGACAGCGACAACGACGATCAGCAGCAGTACAACTACGACGATGATGCCGCCGACGACAGCAGCAACTACGACGACGTCTACGGCCGCATCACGCAGTTCACGGGCTCGCAAGACGATGCTGCCGATGATGACGACGATGCTGCTGCTCCAGCAGCTGATGATAGCGATGACGATGATGATGACCACGACCAAGACACGGCCACCACCGACACCAGCGCGGACGACCACAAGTTCGACGTCGCCGAGCTGACGGCGCAAGCGGAGCAGTACCGCACTCCGGCGCACTGGTTCACGTTCGAGCGAAAGAATGGCATCACTCTCATGAACGTTCGCGTGGCGCTACCGTCGGTATCTGCCTCGAACGTGACGTTCGAGGTATCGTCGACGCATATCTTGGTTCACTCGCTCGCTGCCAAGAACAAGCTCTTCCTCTTGTACGTGGGTGCTCTCGCTTTGCTCATATCGCTGTATCGATCGATTGGCCACTGACTCTATCTCTATCTGTCTCTCTCGTGATATGGGTGCTTGCAGCAAACCCTTCCCGCACAACGTCCGCGTGCAGGTTCAGATCGACGGTGCTGAAGTCGAAGCATCGTTCAGCAGCGGTTTCTTGACGACGACCTTGCTCGTGGTCTCGAGCGATATTCCGCGCTACCTGTTCAAGATGGGCAAGAAGGGCGCCAAGGCTCCCGACAAGGGCCTCGACAAGAAGACGGCGCTCGAGCTGAAAGCCAAGATGAACGAGAACAAGAAGCTCGAGAAGAAGCAGCAGCAGAAGCCAGCAGCAGCAGGTATGTGTGCGCGCGCGCTCGCTCGTTGCTGGGTGCTTCTTGTTCACGCTTGCATGATATCAAACGAGTGTAGTTGGTCAAAAGCGAAAGCGCGAGGACACCACCGAGCAGCCCCATAAGCCCGAGCAACTGAAGCACGCAGCAACTGCAGCGGCGTCTGCCAAGAACTCCAACAAGCGTCAGAAGCTCGCGCATGGACCTCTTGCTCCTGTTGCTCCTGTTGCTACAACCGAGGAGCAGCACCAAGAGCAAGACGCCATGGTCGAGGAAGCTGCACCTGTGAAGGCAGACAAGCCGAAGAAGCAACAGCAACAGCAGTCAACCAACAAGGCCGCACAGGCACTGACGAGTCGCCAGCAGGCGATGGCCGCCAACAAGGTCGCTGCTGCTCGTCAGCAGACGCATGAGGAACAACACAACGACAACGGCAACGACGGCGACCATTCTGCCGAGGCTGATACAGCAGCCGCTGCAGAGGAGCCTGCGAAGCAACGCAAGCCCAAAGTATGCCTGCTGTCTCGCGCGCATACATTTACAACCCGGCGCTCTTCTCACTCGCGATCGGTGCAACACATCCAGAAATTCGTCGAGGCTTCCACCGAGTTGATGAGCATCATTGAGGAGGTCAACGAGGTCGAGGACAGTTCACGTGAGAAGAAGCTCTCCAAGGAGGTATCTCAATCTCGCTCGCTCTCTCTCTCTCTCTCTGGTTGGGGTGATGAGTATTCACTCGAGTATCTGATTGGTTGCTAGGAATCCAAACGGCAATGGGAGGCAAAGATGGATGAGCAGCGCGAGGAGCGACGAGCCAAGAAGAAGAGTATTCATGTATGAGGTGGTGGTTCAGTGTGACGCTACCATCCTGGTACACGATGTTGATGCGCTCGTGCGCGCATCTTTAGGAGCAACTGCGAAAAGAGGCAGAGCAGCAGTTGCTGGCACAGGAGCAGGCCAAGAAGGAAAAGAAGAAGCTCAAGGCCAAGCAGCGCAAGATGCTGCATGTTCCGGCCGTCACGAGCGCACGAGCAACGACCAGCTTGTCGTCCGAGCCTGCATCTCCGGTTGTCGCCAAGAGTATCCCGGCCACACCTACTACACCGACCACACCCGTGGCCACTGGAGGCGAGTCGGTCATTGCCGCTACTCCTCGCAGTATCCTGCGCAAGAAGGTACGTCCCGCTGCAACCGCTCTCGCCTACTCTGCTTGAGCTGTCATCTCACTGGCTCGTGTGTCTGCAGGGTGATAAGACACCCTCGAAGCGCGTGAGCTTCGGATTGACCAACAACACCGTCAAGGCCATTCCGAAGGAGCGCTGGAAGTCGCCCTATCTCAATCCCTTTTGTACGCACAACGTCTGCCACTGCGAATACTGTCCAAACGACCGCGCGCTCTAACGTTAGTTCCACTGGTTGCAGTGCTTTAGAGGCTGGCTCGCAGCGGCAGCACACACACACACTATATCCTTGCGAGATTTTGATCTTGGCACCTTGGCCCTCTCGCTCCGCCCTCAGCGCACTGTACACACGGGTGCCACACGCACGTTGCACATTGCAGTCGTCTCCCACCTGTATCGAGGTAACGCATTTATTCAAGAGTATCATTACGTCGAACTTGATCCGTATCGGAATATGACATGGGGAGAGAGATACATTTCGATGGATAGATACATTGACAGCCTCATCTACGAGATGGGCATACACACATATCAGACAATATGAAGTTGCATGGGGGAGAAACATAAAAGGGGTATCGGCGGTGTAAGTTAGTGGTTGGTGGGGTCGTAGGTACAATTCACACACGATATCGAGCGATCGATCGAGGGATATCGTTAGATAGTTAGGCGGATCTCACATCTATTCACAATAAGCGCCTCGGTGGTGCCGAGTGGTGCAGCTTGCCATCGCTCGATCAGTGATCGTCGAGGCCGATCTCGACTACCGCGCCATCGTCGTCGACATCGGTCGACACCAGCGCCTCCTCGTCTTCCGCGTGGCCGGCCGCTCCGACAGCTACGCTCTCCTCGCCGGGGCACGAAGAGGTTGCCGACGGCACCTGGCTCGATGACGAGAGCACGGCGGCGCACGATGACAGCTGATTGGCCTCGGCCGCGCTGCTGTTATCCTCCGACAGCAGCGCGTTCGACGATGGCACGATGGCGATGGCACTGGACGTCGGCCGCGTGGGTGTGACGGCCAACGGTACGGGCTCGGGGAGTACGGTACTGACCTTGCGCGGGTGCTTGTCTTTGTTCGAAGAGCGCTTCTCGCCTCGCTTGCGGTGCACCGAGGAAGATGACGCATTCGACAACGGCTGTTGCTGTTGGTGTTGGCTCGAGAGAGAAGAAGAGGACGACGATGACGACGCAGGTAGCTGGTGCTTCTTGCGGTCCCTCTTGCGGCTCGACTCGACGGCGCGACTCGACGAGCTACCATGGCGAGGCTGCCGCTTGCTACAGGTCGGGCATTCGACGAAGCCCAGGTTCTCGGCGGTGCCGTGGCGATCCGGCAGGTCGGCCGCGCTGTGGTGCCTGCGCGAATCGCGGTGCCACGTTCCCGTGCGCTGGTGCAGCCTGGCGCAGCTCGCGTGCACGCAGTCGGTGTGCATCACGTGCATGCCGCACGCGAGGATTGCCGTCGCCGACGTGGTCTGCGCGTCGATGCGCATGTGGCAGTACTCGCAGTTGGGCTGTTGGTCTGGAGGCGATGATGATAGCGCCACATCGACCCCCACAATGTACTGCCACAAGGAATCCGACGGTACACGGATCATCTCACTCCAAACACCCGACCTGTGTCACACAGGTTCGAGTAAGATACATAACCAAGAGAATGAAGAGAGAGAGAGAGAGAGAGAGATGGATGTGAGCGTACCCGATGAGCTCAGGAGCTCCATAGGAAGGTCGAACAATCTTGCGCTTGTGCACTCCTTGAACGTGATGCACGAGCGAGCGACAGGTTCCAAAGATGTGCGTGGCACTCTCTCCGTGGATCAGCTCACAGATTGGGCAAGCCTGCTCGCCATGCACTACAAGTATGAGTGCCACGGAGGCTCCGCACTGGGCAGCGATTGTCGCTCGTACCGCGGGCTGTTCTTCGTGATAATGCATGTCGATCAGGTGCGAGGCGATGGTTTGATCGGGTGCACAGTCCTCCAAGCAGTACGGGCACGCGACGAACGAGGTCGACATGCTCGCGGAGCCGGAATCCCTGCTCAACGCCGAGCTCGAGTAGTACTGGTACTGCGGTGGCTGGTGATGGTGATGATGATGGTGGCGTTGGTTGCTGTAGTTGTTGGTGGCAGTCGAGTCGCTCTCGGACGACGAAGAAGCGCGGCGTTGTTTGTAGAAGGCAGCGGTGGCTGACGAGGAGGAGGATGACGATGACGCTGCAGTGCCGATGGCGATCGCAGCAGAGGATGACGTCGATGACGACGATGAGCTCTGTGACTGGTTGTTAAGGTTGAGGTGTGCGTTGGTGGCATTCGAGAGCGGCCGCTCGAGTCCCTTACTGGATGATGGCATGGTTCCGGCTGATGTTGCCAATGACGAGGAGCTGGTCGACGTAGAGAAGGAGGAGGACGAGGAGGAGCTGGAGCTGGTCGACGTGGTCGTCGGGTCGAGGTCGTTCGCGGCCCTGCTCTTGCTGTCGTATGTATGCTCGCGTGTGAACGACCAATGATCGACATTGGATACGACTGCAACACCACGAGGACACGGATGATAAGTACCTGCGGCGAGCGAAGGAGCTCTTGCGCTTGAGTAAGGACGAGGTCGACGAGGCCTTGGCGCTCTTGTGCTTGTGGTGCTGCTCGGCGCCCGAGGCCGTCGACGGAGACGACATGGACGCCGAGGCTATCGACGCAGCGCCGCTCGACGTCGACGAGGATGAGGTGGATGTGGTCGCGCTGGTGGCGGCAGTGGTCGTCGGTGTGGCATGTTTGTCTTCGCCGAGTAGTAACGATCGCAAGAAGCGATTCATCGAGAGCGTGCGGACGTCGATATCGCGAGGTCGAGGCGCGTGTGCAGCAGCTAACGACGACGATGATGGAGATGGAGCTGATGATATGCAACTCGTTCTGCTGCCAACACACGAGGCACTGGTACCACGGCTCCCCAACTATACACACTAGATTGTCTGTCTATCTGCTGCTGGTGGTGGCTCTCTCCCCCTCTTGATGCTGATGCTGATGTGGATTGGGTGTTGGTGTTGGTGTGGTGGTGGCGAGGGAGCGAAAAAGCAGCGACTTGGCCGCGAACGAGATATTCGGGTTTTCACCCTCCGCACGCGGCACCTCGGTTACTGCCTTCGTTACGTGAACGGATCGAGGCCCAGAAGAAAGCTGGCAAGGTTACAGCAGCGCGTTGATTTATGTGGCTGCCACGACGAAGAGCAAGCTCGAGCTACAAGATGTATTGTTGAGTTGAGAAACTACGAAGCGCGGCCGACTTCACAAGAGGCTCTGGATCGAATCTCCAGACTTGGCAAAGGTACCGCACCGACAACAGAAAGTCCATCGGGTCTGGCTCGATGTTGCGGAAGGCGTATTGGAGGACCTCGGTTCCGTCAGCAAGACGAAGCGGGCGGGGTTCTTCGTGTCCCGGGCCACGAATCTCACACGCCGTTGCATTTGCGGTCAATGGTCCGATGATGATCGAAGAGCTTCCCCATCGACCAAACGTTCCACTGGAAAAGCCACTGTCGCCACGAAATGCTTGGACGATACGCTGCCACTCGTCTCCGAAGGAGAGGGTCAGCTTGTGGAGGTGCTCCCATTCTCGGTCGAGCGGGATGTCGAGGGCGATGATGGCGACCGGCGTGGCAGTCACTGGTACCGCACTCGGGAGCGCGTACATCAGCGCGCAGCCGAGCAAAGGGGTCGTGTAGATTGCAGGCCCAAAGTCGGTGCGAGGCTCGAAGCGCGGAAGGTCAGCCATCGAACCGGCTTCGAAAAATGTCGTGGCCCACTGCAACGTGCAGCCGCGATACAGGCGCAAGTGACCCGGCGCCGGAGGATGAAAGACGTCGGTCTCGAACGAGAGCAACTGCTGCCGTACCTCCTCCCGAGAGCCTTCGAGCTTCAGATGACGGGCGAGATCGAACGCTATCACTCGAATCTCGTTGCCGTTGACGAGTTGTGGTATTGGCGCATGGGCTTGCCGAGAATCGCCGAGCAATGGCCGCACCGTGGATGTCAGGCCGACGGCTTCGTCCCAAATGTGTTGCACATACTGCGTCAGCAGTTGCATCACTGACGGCGCCCCATCACCCAAGAAGTCCGCCAAGCTTGCGGCTTTCAGGACGGAGTCGTTGTCGATCCCGAGGCGCGAGAGTATCGCGTAACTCGAGAAGTCGTCGAGGTCCGATTCGATCTGAGAGATTCGTTGCCATGCGAGATCAAGAAACTCGTTGCACGTCTAGCTGGCGCGGTAAGCATAAGATGACGATCTATCTCCTCCAACTCGAAACCGAGGGGAGCCAAGTGTTGAAGTAGAGACCGACCAGCCATTCGAGCCCAAGCGACGGCACTCAAAGTACAGTTTGAGCAACTCGACCCAACCAGGTCATCGACGACCAGAGGCTGTTCGCGAGCCACGAACAAGAACATGAACCGTCGAGGGATGCGCCACGACAATTGTCGCTGAAGCTTGATGTAGGTAGCGATTGAGTCGGCTTGGCGAGCCGCACCTTCGGGGCAGGCCACATTAGACACTTCGATCGCGGTGCAGTAGGTTGCGTCGTACTCATCGGGTGCAACAATGTGACCATCGTCGTAAGTCTCATCATGGAAGATTGCTTGTTGTTCGGATGAGAATGTCGACAGCATCGGAACAAGCGAGATCATTGCAACGTTGCTTTCCCGCAAGGATATCGATGCAAGAAGTACGCGTGGCGCATCAACAGTGGGAGGTGGGGAATTAGTCGCGAACCGCGCGCAAGGCTGTTGATCTTGTTTGTAGGCCTCCCGTCTCGCTTCGTTGCTTCTCCTGTTCTTCCGAGAAGCGGGCGACCGGACAAGCTGCGGGCTAGTTGCGCGCTGTCGTACTCTCGGACGACGATCTGATGATGGAGATCGCCGCTGCAGAGATTACAGCACCTCTAACATGTACGCTCTTGGCGATGGTGATCACTGTGACTTGCTTGATGGGCGCCCATCTCTAACACGTACGACAGGCCGCATACTGGTCGTTGGCCCTTCGCTATCTGGCAAGACGTGTTTCTGCGACAACTTTATCCACGTGGCAATGGGACCTTCAAAGCCCGAGGTATGTTTGGAGTTGTTCCGTACTCGTAAAACCGAATGTACTCAGAGATATTGTGTGCCGGAAGGGACGGACGGTAACAATACGACTTCGACACGGCCCCCGAGAGCAGGTGTGCCCGTGCAGTTATTGGTTCGATGTGAAAGCCATTTAACGGCTATGTTTATGCAGGACCGCACTTGCAAGATCTTTGAGTACAAGCCAACCGCGTTGTGTGATTCGCCCTTGAGCAAGAGAGTAGTCCTTGTCGACTTTCCCCGGAACAGTCTGTTGGATGATGCCATTGCAATTGGTAAAGCCGCAGAGCCCCAGCTCCCACTCTTTGTGTGCATGCTAAGGGATGCTCGAACGCTCTACCACGGCCCCAAGTTGGGACCAGCTCGCCTTCCTGGCCTATTCAACTTCCTATTCTCTCTGCCGAAATACGAGATCGACCAAGCAGCGATCGAGACGCTCGCTGCCGAAATCGCCCAGTGCTCCGAGTCGGCTGGCTTCAGTCCGATCGTTCTCCTGACCCACGCCGATCGGTTCGCCCCTCGATACTGGGGCACTCCACAACTCGAGCCAGTGGCCCAGGCCGTGCGCGAAGCCATCAGAAAACACGAGATCAACTTCGACCTCTACTGTGTTGGCAAGGCTTGTCAGTGGGAGCTGCCGGACTGCGCGGCGCAACGGTGCAATCATCGGTATGACGACAGCTCAATTGGAATATGCGATGCGATTGTCAGAGCTACCACAACCCTGCAAGTCACGCGTTAGAGATCCCGATTCCCGTCTCTGTGTAGCTCTTGTATACTTGTAATTGTAATATAGCCACATCCACCTTGGCGATGGGTAGAGTTAGATCGTGGATCGAGGATCGAATTGATACCCGGCGCACTTGCAAAGCTTGTAGGAAGCTCGAGGTCGCTCTAACAATCGGGCACTGTTCTTACCTGCAACCACTCTCTTCGTGCCGCTCTCGTGTTCACCACCAGCGAGCTGACTCTCTCTGCTGATGGCTGCCTTGTTGCAGCTCTTCTCACGAGCCTCAGGAGGCTTCCTCCTCCGACGTGCAGCAGCAGCAGCCGCCTCAGCCGCCGTCACAACGCCAGCGAGAGGCAGTGGCGTTGTGCTACCGCGGTCGCTTGCGTTGCCGCCATTTCGCGTGCGACGATATGCCTCGAGCGCCGTCGATTCGATGCGCAAGCGTACGCCATGCGATAGATCG
>Ga0209935_1004543_pt1 | contig 12726 bp, 12 predicted proteins | sample ThiBio_1000_plan_2_FD_183958 | JGI IMG/M metagenome (GOLD analysis project Ga0209935, IMG submission 183958) | Wastewater bioreactor microbial communities from Cape Town, South Africa - Thiocy_cont_1000_plan (SPAdes) | ecosystem: Engineered > Bioreactor > Thiocyanate-remediating >... | reverse complement strand
ATCTAGTTTTCGATAATAAATATTCCGAATAGGCATTTGCTTCTTTATATAAACCTATGCGCAAAAGACAGATCAATCTAATCTGTTCAGTTGAAGTATTCATAAGAATAGTGTTAATCTGATAACAAAGAGACTGGTATGTCGAATGTAAACTGGAATCAAGAACAATTTTACAAATCCAATATTGTTTGATATTATCATAGGTTATGTTTTCAAGTTTAAATACCGAGTTTAAGTCAAATAAAACTTCTTCTTCGTCTTTAAATTGACTCCATTGACTAATATCTGTACCACTCTGCGTTGCATTTTGTGGAACATTAATTTCATAGATTACAGAAACAAGATCGGTATTTTCATTAAATCTTGAAGAATCAACATACATTTCAGCTACTGAACGTCTTCGAGATGACGACAAAAATGAGTTAATGACCATGAATGATTCAATATTGTTCTTATAATTATCGATTTCAGTTTTTGTAAGAATACATCCACGATAAAATATCATACATTTATTTTCTGTACTTTCTCTTTTCGCTTCCAATGCCTTGGATAAGTCCCGTATAAATGGTAGAAATAATGCGAATTCATTGAAATCTTCCGTCCGTAGTGCTGAGTTAACTAAACGATAGAGAAATGAATCTCTTGTATACCATTTAATTGCGTCAGCAGGTTTATATTTCGAAGAAAATTCATCGATCATTTCCATTGCTCGTGGATTATTTCTGTAAATCAAACGGCATCTGTCAAGCATCTTATTGTTCATTTCTTTTGTTATTAATTGATTATTAAGAAGAGTTTCTTTTAATACGCGTACCCAAATAAATTCTGCTGGAGCTTCTATTGGTACTAGACGTGCAGTACTTTGATATTGTTTATACATTGTTACAGTCAAATCTCGTTGTGATAATGTAAAAACTTGATAACGAATGGCTTCGATCAATTGATCATGTTCTTTATAAATTCCAACAATTTTTTTGTGTTTAATCAATAATGATTCATAGTTTTTCGTATGAAGACAAAAAATAAATATGGAATCGATTTGTTTTAATAAAGATTGAGTTAAATAATCTAATACATCTATTGAACCTCGGCCTGATACAACTAAAAATACGATTTCAGCAGTGTTTTCATATTGTCGTAAGAAATCGATGCATTCGTCTTTTTGAGAAAAACATATCAATGGAACTCGTTGAATGACAGTTCTTAAAACATGTTTTGTTATTTGTGTATCGATAATTGTATTCTGATTGATATTATATGGATCGAACCATACAATAGTTACACCGTTTCTTAGATTACAATCCATAGAAGGTAAAGGAAAACGATTTGCTATCATTTCAACAAAGTCGTTATTCACTTGCTCATTGAAATTTCGTCGAATAATTTCAATAGGTAATTGATTCTGATTCTGTTTCTGTTTATATGATAACAATTTCTTTTTAAAATTCATCTGAAATTTAAACTAAAATCTAATTATTTCATATATTTATTATCGGTTATACTGAGTCAATTACCGTGTTTACTCTGCTTGTAAAATATTCATCTTGGAAATTTTGTTTTTCTTACTGAAATCATTCATGCAAAACATTATCTATAGACGAACAACCGTAAAAATATCGATTAAGTATGATGACTAATCGTTTGTATTCATCTTAGAAATATAAAGAAAGGAAGTAGAAAAAAAACATAAATTTAGTTTGATTTTTTCTAATAAGTGTTATGGATGACAATATCGAAGAAAAGCCTTATTTTATCAAACTTTCTGAATTACCAAGATTACCGGAAGAAGAAACGATTAACGTACCTAAACCATTAGCAAAGTGATCAGAACAAACTAATTCAAAGATTCAGTAAAGATAAAATATGCTATTTTCTATTTTTTAGCATTGATGGTATTGTAGCAGTTCGATACATTTCAAGTTTTAGATTGCTTTCACTCGTTTTATCAAGTTCAATTGCAATCCCATCGTTAATAATAGGTGTGGTTTTTCGATCACGATGTCCAGTACAGATATGGATTCCAAGATTTCTAATTGGTTTAGGTGTTGCTAATGGTGCTGAATGTATTTGTAGTGTTGTTCACATACTCATATCAAACTTTCGTGTTTTAAAGAAGAGTGATCTTTTTATTTTAATCATAACTGTTTTGTCAATCGTTTTGTTTTTCTCTCAACCAGTTTGGATGATTTTTGGCTCTGTATGGACATTTGGTGTCAAGAGTCATGTTCAAGTTAATAATGCCACAGATTATGAAAATTACTGTCATCGAGTACCATATTACGCCGCATATGGAATCTTAATTACGGGTTACACGGGAATTGGCGTAGTTCTATGCTCAATATTTAAAATTCGCCGTTAAAATTAATTACACTCTCACTTATTTATTCAATAAAACAACGACCTTTAATAGTGAAGCAAAACCTTTTTCATGAGTTTATCTTTTCTATTCTTTGGTAATCCGATGTTTCCACATTTATTTCTAATAATCATCAAACATATATTAATGATAATTCTAGTTGCTTGAAGGCAGAATATTTAATACAATTATTCAAATACGATTTTTTAATAGTTGATATTCATCAACAACTTCGAATACTCGCTAGATTTCACGCAAACAGATCAGAGAGAGATCAAACACGAATGAATTCAAAAATAATCTCGATTCAATTTTATTCACTTTTCTTCCTTTACCAGATAACATTTATTCTTCGTGTGTCCATATCTTTTCTTTACATTAAATAGTATCAAAAAATATGGCGACATCAAATGTTGCAACTACATGTTTTACATGTAAACAAAAAACAACAACATATTCTTGTCCTGATTGTTAAAATTACTTTTGTGCAGATGATTTAATCAAACATCGACAAGAATTCAAATCTCAATTTCATCAAATTCAACAGCAAACAAATGAATTCATACAAATTCTAAATGATCAACAAAAAACTCTTTATCATCGTCAACAACTCAAATCTAATATCAAATGGAAATTTGATGGTCAAACAATTGCTAGAGGAAATGGTAGAGGAAGTAGAATTGATCAATTGAATTCTCCACTTGATGTCATTGTCGATGAAAATAATAAATCTTTGATTATTTCTGATTATGGAACTAGAAGAGTTGTTCAATGGTCATTAGAAAATTCAAATGATGATAAACAAATTCTTATTGAGAATATTGAATGTTTTGGATTAATGATGAATCGAAATGGAGATTTATTTGTTTCTGATTATGCTAATCATGTAGTGAAGCGATGGAGAAAAGGTGAAATAGGAAATTTAATTCTTTCTCTTCTCCTCATCTTCCACGTTGTTTATTTTCTCGTATAAATACATGTGTACAGTTGAAATAACATCATAATAAACTTTCGTTTGCACGATATTCTTACTACGGGATGGATAATTGTTCAGATCAACAAAGTTCGAATTGTAATAATTTATTATTTAATTGTTCGAGTGGTGAATTGTTATGGGGTCAATTACATTGTATATGTGAAGGTTATTTTAATGGTAAAGAGAATCGCTATGATAGTCCTCAGTCGATCCCTGAATTTGGAAGTGGAGGAACAATACGATAACGAAATTATTCTTATCGATGTCGAGCTGTTAAAGGTGATTGGCAAGATGAATCATATTCTACTCGATTGGATTCAGAAAAAGAATCATTTCAATCAGGTTATATTATTTATAATATGAATGAGAATCCAGTTGAAATCTTATGTCGTTGTGCTAATGTGGGTTTATCTCTGAATCAAACGCATAATGATCGTCGTATTGTCTATGTTAATCGATATGATTGGTCTTATCTTCATGATTATGAATTCGAAACTCAAATTAATAAATTATTGAAAATAAATCGAAGTAGAGCGAAAGGTGATGATTCATTCGAAAGTTGATTTCATGGTCGAATGATAATTGTTGACTCAAACTCAGCAATGAATGTAATTCAACAATGGAAATCGAATTGTAATGAATTGGTTCAATCTCAAGAGAAAGTATTTTGTTGATAACCATTCAGAATCGAAGAATCCTGTTGGATTACATTTATCGATTCCTGAAACTGCTTATGAATTAGCATGGTTGGTATTTAATAGTGAACAACCAGATTCGGAATTAATTGCAATAGTTTATGATGGAAGTTTTACTTTCTTAGATGGTCAAATTATATTCAATGGACAAGATATTGTCACTTGGGATCAATATCAATTCAAACAACAGCAATTACATCAGAGAACTGAACAAATTATCAACCAATGACGATTGCCTTTTAAAAATCAAAATCAAAATAATTTTAACTGATTTCATATTTTTCTTTTTTTTCTAAAATCATTGATTAAAAAAACGTATTTCTCAAATATATCCTCGCTGCTTTATTAATTCGAATTTTTGATCTATAAGTAGAACATATCTTAAGCACATACAAATATATTGCAAAAACAAAATACATCGATCAAAATCATGATCGCTGCTTTATTTTCACTAGTTTTCTAAGTATTCATTTCATTCATTTGTTTTTATTGACTGTCTCGATGTTTTTTTATGTCACATGTACAAATATAGAGATTCATTCAGTCTCATATGATTACCTTTTACATTTCACAAAACATGTTTTCGTAAGTTAACGATAATTCTAGTTAAGCCTTTGACTGTACTTTTTTTCTTCAGACAAAGAAAAACATCAAATCTTTCAACTAGATGTTTTACATGTCAAGAAAAAACAACAACATATTCTTGTCCTGGTTGCGAAAATTACTTTTGTGTCGATGATTTAATCAAACATCGAGAAGAATTAAAATCTCAATTTCATCAAATTGAACAGCAAACAAATGAATACGTGAAAACTTTAAATGATCAACAAAAAACTAAAACTATTCCGAATAATCATCCGGCGATTATTCAAATTAATCTTTGGGAACAAAAATCAATCGAAAAAATAAAACAAACAGCTGAACAACAACGACAATTTGTTCAACAATCAATTCATCAATGTCTTCCACAAATACAAACACAATTCAATCATTTTACTCAACAAATTCAACAAATTAATAAAAAAAAAGATTTTAATGAAAAAGTTTTACAAAAATTACAAATTCGATTAAAACAAATTCAACAACCGATGAATATTGAAATCAAACAGGATTCTTCTTCAACATTTATTCAAAAACTATCGATTCAAATAAGTCATTCTCAACATCAACTTAAATCAAATCTCAAATGGAAACAATATGCACAAACTATTGCTGGAGGAAATAGAGAAGGAGACAAATTAACTCAACTCTTTTTACCTCATGCCATTTATGTCGATCATCATCAACAACAACAACATATGTATATTGCTGATTATGGAAATAACCGTATTGTTAAATGGAAGTTAGGTGAAAATGAGGGGCAAATTGTTGCAGGAGGAAATGGTAGAGGAAGTAGAATTGATCAATTGAATTCTCCACTTGATGTTATTGTCGATGAAAAGAAGAAATCTTTGATTATTTGTGATCATGGAAATAGAAGAGTTGTTCGATGGCCTTTACCAAATCCAAATGGTGAAAAAGAAATTCTCATTGAGAACATTTGGTGTTATGGATTAATGATGAATCAAAATGGGGATTTATTTGTTTGTGATTGGGAGAATCATGCAGTTAAAAGATGGAAAAGAGGTGAACTAGGAAAAGAAGGAACAATTGTTGCAGGTGGAAACGGTCGAGGAAATAAACTCAATCAATTGAATGGTCCAACATATATATTCATTGATCGAGAAGAGACTATTTATGTTTCAGATACACAAAATGATCGTGTAATGAAATGGTTGAAAGGTGTACGCGAAGGTATTATTGTTGCTGGTGGACAAGGTCAAGGAAATAGTTTAAATCAATTATTTCGTCCTCAGGGATTAGTAGTGAATGAAATTGGTGATATTTATGTAACTGATCACTTTAATCAGCGAATAATGTGTTGGTCATTAGGATCAAAAGAAGGTCGTGTTGTTGTTGGTGGAAATGGTTGTGGAAATGGATCAAATCAGTTAAATAATCCAAGCGATTTATTATTTGATGTTGAAAATAATCTTTACGTTATCGATTATGGAAATCATCGAATTCAACGATTTAATGTTGATACTGTAAAAACATCTGAGTTATTTATTGAATAAAAGAACAATCTCTTTTGTTAACAATGAAGCCAAAATCCTTTTTTTGGTTTAGCTTTTTTCATAAGTTTATCTTTTCCTTCGTTGGATAGATCACATTCATCGATATAAACAGTTTTCAATGATTGATTTGTTTCGATCATTTGAATAAAAGCATCAACCGATCGATCAGTTATTTTTCTATTCTTTGTTAATGATAAAATTTCTAAAGTTTGATTTTGATTTCGTAGGACCTGAGTGATAAGTTGAATTCCATGATCAGTGAAATAATTATCTGCTAATGTTAATTGAAGTAATCGTTGATTTTTCTTAAGCATATTCGCAAGAGATTTGGCAGCGTGATCAGTTAATTGATTTGTCGATAGATCAATACTTGTTAAACTACACAATTGATTCGAAAGAGATTGACAAATAAGTCGAATACCTTCGTCACCTAATTGATTATCCCAAAGAGATAATGTTAATAAACTTTGATTATTCCAAAGAATTGCCGAGAGAATCTTTGCACCTTTAGATGTGATCGAGTTGTTTGATAATTTAAGTTCTGTACATTTACGTTGACGAATTGCAAATTGAATTACAATCGACATATCGTCATCAGTTAATTTCCTTTGAGATAAATCGATTCTCGAATAATTCTCTTGTTCGAGAATAAATTTTTCAAGTTCGGAATGTTCTTTTTCGATTGTGAGCTTAGTTTCTGATCGAGAATGTCGAAAATAAGTGAGCAACATATGGAAACAAAGTAATGCATAGAGAACCCAAGGGATAAAACGAAGAATTGGACAGAAATTAGTTAAATAAAGAAGAAGACCTAATGCAAAAGCTGCAGCCAATCCTAAACCTGCGTTTGTTAATAAACTCGTTGTACGTTGTCCTTGCTGCCGAATGACTTGAAGAGTTTCAATGATTTCTTGTGAAATTTGTTGGATTGTTCCCGAAGTATCATCATGCAGATTTCGAATAAGATCTCTCACAAATTGAAGTGTCTCTCTGACATCAGTTGTGACTTTAGTTGCTATTCCACCCATTTCAAATCTTTATTTCTTTTTTAGTAAACGAAAAGATAAAAAAATTGATTTCGATTAGTTGTTTTTGTTGTTCAATGAAAAAGAAAAGAAAAGATGTCTCTGTTTTATAAATCCCATTTGACTAAATTCTTTCCCGAGAAATCTTGAACTGTATTGGAAACGTAAGGTCCTTGTCCAATTTCATAGATACACATGACTGGACAATGATCAGAAACTGAATATCCATTCGAACAATAGACATTCTGCAGAGAATTGGCTAAAATCGGTCGAGCAAATCGATTTTGCACGATCCAATCGATGGTTGTTCCAACTTGAATATCTTCTTTGGGTTCACTTGGTCGTTGTGGATGAGTTATTGGTGTTGGTAAACGTAATTCAAGAAAACAATCGATGAAACCATTCTCACGAAGAATTCGTCGTGGATGATAATTTTCATTTAAATCTCCCATAAACACAACAGCTAATTCAGGATTATTGATTTTCTCTTGTAAATCTTTCAACGCTTGAACAGCTCGACGTGTTTGTTGTTTTCGAACGTTGACATCAGAATTTCGTTCGACTTCATGACCTTCCCAAGTGAAATGTGCATTTCCAATGAGTAATTCCTTTTGATTCGATTTAATAATCAAATGAACCCAAAACAATCGTCTCAATGGTTCAATAATTCCGATGTCAATCGCTCCGTATTCTTTCATTTCGAAGAGATTCGAATTCCAATAGATATTTCCTTCGTTGAACCAACCTGCAAATTCATCGTCAACGAATTGATGTGTTGGTAGACCTTCGACGAGAGCCTCGTGCATGAGAGGATGCAATTCTTGAACACAGAGAATGTCTGGTGTGAATGTTCTCATACATTCGATGATTGGCAAACGACGTTTGGGCCAATTGATTGGCATGCCTAAGGTTTTACACATGTTGAAAGTCATGATCGAGACTCGAGCGACCGACATTTTTTTTGTTTGTTGAAATGAGAGTTTTAGTTTTTATCTTTATTTCGTTTTATCTTAACAATTCGAAAAGTAGTTTGTCCATTGGCTAAACTCTGATTAAATAAAGGTAAACCTTTGCCAGCCTTATCTCCGAGTCCCATTGAAAAAGCTCCATCTTCAATTTTCATTTGTTTATCTTTTAAAATGTCGATCAATTCAGTTGGAACAGTAAATTCAACGATAGTCGTCGGATGTGTATTCGTAAATTTGACTCCAGTTAAATATTTATTCGCATAAATTCGTCCATTTTCACCTTCGATAATCGCTTGATAAGCTTGTGTATCGGGTAGTTGATGATTTTGAATTAAAAATGTCGCTTCTCTATCGCCCATTGGTCGGTAGACATTGACTCGTCCTTGTGGAGGCTCAGACGATCTCGTTTCTAACCAAATCGATGACGAACCATGATGAGTTACATTTTGTAATTCACCTGAATTGTACAAAGCTAATTCATGTGGAAGTAAACGTTTCAACCAGCCGGTGATCGGCACGGATTTTCTCAGAGCTTCTTCGAATTTGTCTTCACTCATCAATAAGTCAAAAAAAATAGGTTCTTTCAGTTTTATATATTTGAAGTAAATGTTATTACGAAATTGAGTGACACATGATGAAAGTTGATTAGAGAAAGAAAAGTGTTTGTCTATCTGATCCATAAACGTAAATCCTGTCGACTACGTAGTTCGTAATTGACATTGTAAAACCATTTGTGATCGATGAGATCGGTGAACGAACCGAATCGACAGAAGATCGTCGCGCTTCGAAGTCGAGTTAATTTGTTTAACCAAGGCCAAATTTGATCGGCGGATTTGATTGTTAAAGTTAAATGTTGAATGTGTTCGAAAGCGACACACAATTGAGACACATAACGAATATCATTCGATGCATTCAAAGGACAAATCGAGAGAGAATCTATGTTCGACTTTAAATACGAAAGAACTTTGTCGTTTTGAAACTTTTTTGTGATCGAGAAGAACGTCGAATCTTGTCCGGCGAGAGAATGTAAATTGGTCATTTCTTTGACTAATAAGAGAAATGTTGTTGAATGCATTCGATGATCGATTGTTAAATGACGAATTGTCGATAGATTGATCAATGTTTTTAAATGAGAAATCGGTTTTTGTGAGTTTTTGTAATCGATCAACGTCAACGAATCGACACGAGGAAAATAAATTTGATCGTTTCGACAGAATTTAAATCCCAACGGATTTAAAGTTAAAATCAATTGTCGAATATTCGAATATTCTCCATCGAATGATTCGTTGGTTTGTTGTCTGACGGCTGTTCGAGAATTGAAGATCAATTTCGTTTCAATCAACGGAATTGTGTAGACAAAAGGTGAAAGTGGATGATGAACGACGAGCCAATGTTTTTCTTTTGTCCACCAATCGGTTTGATAGTTTTCGATCGCGAAATTTTTCAATCGAATGTCGAATTTAAATTGAAAATCGATTAAATTCGGGAGATTTGTTTCGATGAAAGTCTTCCAAATGTTGGCGTCGATGCCTCGACAAATCAATTTCAATTTTTCTAATTTTTTTGTTGATTTTAAAATCGATTCGATGAACTCGAATTCTGCTCGAGGACAATCGACTTCCAGTTGGATTAACTTCGTTTCAAACGAGAATTTCATTCGATCGTTGTTGATTTTCTCGACGAACAACGAACATTTCAAAGTTTTTAAGTTCGAACAATGAACGAGAACTTTTTCGAGATCGAATTTTGTTAATAAACCTAAAGTTAAATGTTTTAAATCAACAAAATGAAGTTCATCGGGAAGAGAAATGAGTTCGTCGGGATCGTCGATGATCGACAAAGATTTCAATCGACGACATTTGCAAATCGATGAATAAACATTCGAATAGACAAACGACGAACATCGAACTAAACTCGGCAAACGAATTGACAAATGTTCGAGTTGATCGAACTCATTCAAAAGTTTGATTAAATCGTTTTGTTCGGGCTGATCGAGAATTAAATTAACGAGATTGGGAAAGACTCGTTTCAATTGAAATTCGAATGGCGAGAGAAAAGCGTTGATCAACGACGGAGTGATTTCATCGTTGAATAAACAAATTCGACGAACGGAATTTGTGAGAATTGAATTCGAATTGATTTTGAATGAAATTCGTCGAATCGAACGGAAATCGATCGACGTTCGATTTCGAATTAATTCATCGAAACGATTTGTTGAATCGAATTTCACAAATGATTCGAAGATTTCACCGTCGGTTAAATAGGAAAAGATTTGATAGATTAATTCGTTTGGAAGATCAAACAAATTCGAACGACGAATTTTCACACGTTTACAAGTTTCTTTGTTTTCCGACTTTCGTTTCGTCATTTGTCGAGAGAAATGATTCGAATAGATTTCGATCATCGAATTCGATTCTAGCGCGATCTTTTGACGAACTTCATTCGTTATTCCAGTTAAATTCTCTCTCTCTCTCGGAGACTTTCCGATCTATTTGTTTAACATTCGATAACAAAAGAAAGAAACTTCATTTGAATAAAAAAAAACGATCTCTCGAATACATCAAAATGTTGATTCTTTTCTTCACACTCATCTCAATTACATTGGTACAAGATTTACCATTTAATCAACCGAAATTTTGTTCGAATAGAACGTGGGATCCCAACGGGATCACAGTTGCTAATTTGAATACATTTGCTTTTACTCCTTTGGATATTTTCATAACAACAAATAATTCCATTTATCTTTCCAGTTTATCTCAAAGATATATTCTTTTTTTCACTAATCCAAATTCGTCGTTCGTAAACAACATTTCTCTGAATTCAATTGAAGTATTTAGTATCTTCGTTACTGAAAACAATTTCATTTATTACAGTGCAGCAAATGGAATAAATAAATTGTCATCGGATTTGACAAATGAGACTTCAGTTATGAATACGTGCTCAGTTTGTTATGGAATTTTCATTGATATTCAAAAGAATATTTACTGTTCATTGCAGTATTTACATAAAGTTATTCGAAAATCTCTCACAAATCATTTGGATCTTGTTGAAATTGTTGGCGGAACGGGTTCAAATGGTAGCACGTCCTACATGTTGAATGGTCCGTACGGTATCTTTGTTGATACAAATTTCGATTTATATGTTGTCGATTTTTACAACAATCGAATTCAATTGTTTTCTCAGGGTCAATTCAATGCAACTACAGTTGCAGGAAGTACATCGATAGAGACAACAATTAATTTGTATCAGCCCGTTGAAATCATTTTAGACGCCAATAAATATCTTTTTATTGTCGATTTTGGACATGATCGTATCGTTGGCAATGGACCCAATGGATTTCAATGTATTGTTGGATGTAATGGAGCAGGTTCTGCAGCAGATCAGCTCCATGGTCCACGGTCGATAGCTTTCGATGCGTCTGGCAACATATTTGTTGTTGACTATTACAATAAACGAGTACAAAAGTTTTTATTAGCATCCAATTCTTGCAGTAAACATATTTCATTATTCATTCTTTTAGGGAGAAAAACTATTTGATTTAGATGAAACAATTGCATCAACATTTTTGAATACAACTGTGAATTCATCTCAATGGAGAATAATCAATACTACAAATGAAATTTCATATAATCAACCGAAATTGGATCCATTAACTGTTTGGAATCCAAACGGAATTACATTTACTAATAGTAGTATAATTGGAACACTACCTTTTGCTTTATTTATCGATCGAAATAATACAATTTATGTCGCTGATCGAAATGTTAATTTCATTCGAATTTGGATAAATGAAAGCATTACGCCAACAGTAACTATCAATACTAATTCTTTTTCTCACAGTTCAATTTTTGTGACGAGCAATGGTGATATGTATACTGGTAATACCATTACCAATTCATTTTTTCAAATTCGTCGATGGTCGATGAGTTCTAATGAAAGTGCTGTTATTGCAACTCTCAATAGTCATTCTTACGGAATCTTTGTTGATTTAAATAATACAATTTATTTTTCAATTCGTGACCAACATGAAGTTGTCGCACGATCATTGATGAATACTTCGAATATTTTAACAATCGTTGCAGGAACTGGTTGTGCTGGAGATACACCGGATAAACTTGCGAGACCTTATGGAATCTTTGTTGATACTAATTTTGATTTATATGTTGCTGATACTAGTAATAATCGAATTCAATTATTTCGAACTGGATCAACAAATGGACTAACTGTTGCAGGAAATCAATCAATAAATGTAACAATTACATTAAATTATCCAACGTCGGTGATTGTTGACGGCGACAACTATTTATTTATTGTAGATAATTATAATCATCGTATCGTTGGACAAGGATCATTTGGTTTTCGATGTGTGATTGGATGTTCAGGTTCATTTGGTTCGGCTTCAAATACATTAGACAAACCAACAAATATAGCTTTTGATAGTTTTGGAAATCTTTATGTTGCCGATGAGAATAATAATCGAATTCAAAAATTTGTTCGTTTACACAATTCGAATATTGTTTCATACAATCAACCAATATTTTGTGCAAATGCATCATGGGATCCGAATGGAATTACATTTGCTGATTCGA
>Ga0209935_1004541_pt1 | contig 12730 bp, 16 predicted proteins | sample ThiBio_1000_plan_2_FD_183958 | JGI IMG/M metagenome (GOLD analysis project Ga0209935, IMG submission 183958) | Wastewater bioreactor microbial communities from Cape Town, South Africa - Thiocy_cont_1000_plan (SPAdes) | ecosystem: Engineered > Bioreactor > Thiocyanate-remediating >... | reverse complement strand
TGGGGGCCCTCCTTCTCTCTTCCATCCTGTTTTAGCTCGATTTCTTTGAAATTGATCAAAAACACTCAATTTGAACATGAACGTACAAATTGAACATGAACATGCATTTTGAACACAGCCGTACCCCGTTGTAAATAACTGATCATTTGGTTAGCGAGAGGACAATTTGGTTGCAAAGCTGAAATTCTAGATGTAGGAAAACGTGGTTTTTAGGTGAAATAGCAATAACTTGGATTGTGGTATAAATCCTATCTCATACCACAGCAGTGAGCCCTCCAAGGAAATGTCAATGTGCGCAGTAGCCAAGAGAGGAGGGGGGCGGTTTGTTGCAAATAAAGCGCGAGCAAGCAAAGCAGAAGATTTGTTTATTCGGGCTCAGCATTACGTCACGCCATCAACAATGTAAGTTGGGGGTAATAAGCATTGGCCCCAAAGGGGTGTCCGCTGAACATTGGTGATTCGTATCCATCTTCATCCTCCTCGAAGAGGGGAGCGGTGAATGTTGGAGGTCGAAATGAGATTTCAAGACAGCCTTTCGCGGGTTGGCATCGGGGGGGGGGGAGGAAGAAGCCGGGCGTGGTGTTGTAAAAGGAGACGCATCCCTCACAGGAGGAAGGGTAATCTTCGTCCTCTTCCTGATTCTTGGTTCGGATCCGCCTTGAGGTCGAAGGGGCCTAGGTCGTGGACCCACGACGGAGTCATATTTCCTCTTCGTGCCCCCCCCATGTTTAATGTAGGAATGAGGGGGCAGGTACTCTAGAAAGGTTTCCTTTACGCATCTACCAAGCATCTTGAAAACTTCCAACTCACTAGCGTGTCCTTGCTCCCCCTCCATAAGCCCACTCGATTCGGTTGTCAGGGGCTCCGTGAAGTAGTAGCGAGGTCCTGGGTTAGTGACAGTTCGTGCCTGCTATTTGGGGATTCATTCTGGTTTGAACAAAGTCAGTCCCAGGTGACGTGCCTCTCGGCGGTCGTTTGTGAAAGGTGGGGGTTTCCAAACAGAATATAACCCTTCCAAGCCGTAGGGCTACCTTGTTGGGTATCACTAGCATGATGAAGGTAACATTACGAGGCAGAGGCCTTTTTTTTTTTTTTTTTTTTTTCTACGTCAGGTCCTTTCTTGAAATTATTCATATCCCTTGTTACCAACAGTTCGTTGCCCTCTTCTCCGCGTTCCTCGCAGTGACATGTCTACCCACCGCCTCTTAGACCAAACAGGCAATTCATCGCCGCCCAGGAAAAGGAGCCCTTGCAAAGCATCAATCAAATATTTGTCTAGACTCTTCATTTTGTTTCTCTTGCGCTGTTGCACTTATTTGGCCCGCATGCGTGTAGTGAGCGACACATCAGATGCGCAATTGAATTTTTGTAGGCGACCAGTTTGTTGTCCAGAGAATTTGTGGGTCTAGTAAGTCATTCCATCCACAACGATCGCCAACTTCTTCCATCCTTCCCCTTCGTCGGATACAATGTATTTTTCCGCGAATTACTGCAGCGGGATGTTAACATGTTTAGCAAGCAGCATTATTAAATGGAACAGCGAACGCAGGAAGGCGGCAAGTGTCAGTGGGATGGCCTCCCCTTCGAACTCCGCGATTCCATCCTCCACATCGTGGTCATTGTTGAGAACAACGATTCATCTTGGGGCTTGCTGATGGAAGCCGTTCTTTGCTTTGTTTGTCGAGAATGGAACGAACGGAAAACCTTTTGGCAAAACACTCCTGCCCTCGTTCGACCTTCCTTCCCCTTAGCTGGGAGAGGAATTACGGCCAAGGCGGCATCGTTGGGAAACCTCTCATTGTTGAAATGGCTCAGAGAAAATGGATGTCAATGGGATGAAACTTGCTGCAGCTCCGCCGGAGGGCATCTTGAGGTGTTGAAGTGGTCGCGAGAGAACAGGTGTCGTTGGGACGAGAATACCTGCAACATGGCTGCGGAGAGTGGAAATCTTGAGGCATTGAAGTGGGCACGAGAGAACGGATGTCCTTGGAGCAACAAAACAACCGCAGCAGCAGCAAAAGGAGGCCATCTTGAGGTGTTGAAGTGGTTGAGAGAGAATGGGTGCGATTGGAACAATACAACTTGTCTGTCAGCTGCGGAATTCGGTCATTTCGAGGTGTTGAAGTGGGCGATAGAGAATGACTGTTTTTGTGGCGAAGGAACATTTGCCGCAACGGCCAAATGGGGTGATCTTGCGGCGCTGAGATGGCTGAAACAAAAAGAATGCCGCATGGATTCCACTGCGGCTAAGGCAGCTGCCAAAACAGGTCGAAGGGATGTACTGATGTGGTTGAAAGAGAATGGTTGTAGCTGGGGTGTATCGGTTAGTGTTAACGCTGTCGAACTTGGCAACTTTGAGTTGTTGAAGTGGCTGAGAGAGAACGGCTGTCCCTGGAACTTTGACACTACTTACGCGGCAGCACACAGTGGTCACCTCGAGATCTTAAAGTGGCTGATAGCAAACGGGTGCGATTGGCAAGAAGACTTACACTACTGGGCAGCGTACAGCGGTAATTTTGAAATGATGAAGTGGGTGGTGGAGAATGGGCTTGGAGGTCGCTGGCACGAGTCGGTAAGTAATTCTGCTGCACAGTCAGGGAACCTTGAGATGCTGAAGTGGATGGTTGAGAACGGGTGTCCATTGGATCCATCGGCCATTATTAACGAGGCGGCGTCACGGGGGCATCTTCATATTATAAAATGGGCCGCGGAGAAAGCGGGCCAATCAAGGAATATTTGGAAACCGAAACATATTTTCGACTGTGCAGCTGTTGGTGGGTACCTTAATGTGATGAAGTGGTTGAAGGAGAATGGCTATCTCTGGCGTTCCAAGACTTGCACTCAAGCAGCAAGCAATGGACATCTTGAAGCATTGAAGTGGCTGCGAGAGAACGGCTGTCCCTGGGATTCGACTACTACTTGTTCAGCATTACGCCAGGGTCATCTGAAGGTGTTGAAGTGGGTGGTGGAGAATGGATGCCCATTGGACCACGAATGCTCGAGAGCTGCAGCTGAATATGACCAATTGGATTTGTTGAAATGGTTGCGTGCGCGTGGGTGTCCGATGGATCCAGTCACAGGCCTCAACGCAGCCAAAAACGACAATTTAGAGATGTTGAAGTGGGTGGTGGAGAATGGATGTCCTTGGCATTCGGACGTTATTCTCGAAGCCGCCAAACACAGAAACCTTGAGATGTTCAAGTGGGCAATGGAGAGAGGATTCCCTTACCCACTGTCAATGGTCACCACAGATCCGGAAATCAGACGTTGGGCAGAAGAAAATGGTGTTTGGAAGTAAGGCGATTCTGTTTCTAGACGAGAGGAATCAACTTCTTTACTCAAGAAAGACATAACTTAGTCCACAATTTCTATCTTTGGTCCTGTGTCAGCCTTCCTTGTTGGACCGCCAGTAGGCATACCTCCGCATCCACCAGCCTGTCCACTTGCCTCCTGTTGGTAGATCCTTGTGATGCATAGGCTCTGGAGTTCTTGTCTCTTGTGCTCGAATTCTTCTTTCTCGGCACTCTGGTTGCAGTCAAGCCACTTGATGGTGTCCTCCACCGCACTCTCCATGGCTCGTTTGTCTTCCTCGGGTATCTTCGATGCGATTTGGTCGTCTCTCAATGAGTTTCGGATGGAGTAGGCATAAGTCTTGACTGCGTTCTTGGCCTCTATCCTCTCCTTCTGCTTGTTGTCATCTTCTTTATTCTTGTCTGCTTCCCGAATCATCCTGTCGATGTCTTCCTTGGACAACCTGCCCTAGTCATTCGTGATGGTGATTCGGCCGGTGTTTCTGCAGCTCTTCTCGAATGCTGACACGTTGAGGATCCCATTGGCGTCCAAGCCGAAGGTAACCTCGATTTTGGGGGACCCCTCGAGAGGCAAGGGGGAATGCCACTCAACTCGAACTTGCCGAGAAGGTTGTTGTCCTTGGTCATCGCTCGCTCTCCCTCAATACACCTTTATTTGGACTCGTGACTGGTGGTCGGTGTAGGTGGAGAAGGTTTGAGTTTTTTTGGTGGGGATGGAGGTGTTGCGGGGGATGAGGGGTGTCAGGTCTACCCCGACTCAGCAACCGTTTAGGTTGTGTATTACTTGTATGTTTGTCCTTCCCTCCTTTGATCATCTTCTGAAAATCCCATTTTCAGGTGAAAGAGCTTTATCGATCCTCCAATGATCATCACAGGCAAGTCCTGCACCGCGGTTTTTCGGATTCTCTTTTTTGTAACGCGCCAGAACAGGCCACATCGATCTTGCATCTTGGGTAACAACAACTTAGGTGCCTCCTTCAATTCTTACAGCTTCAATTAGCATTCGCAAAGAAGGGAGGATCGTGCCGCTGTTCTCCGGCCAATTTGGGCTCAAAGGTAGCATGTTGATTTTCAGTATGGCGCCGAACAGTCCTCATAAGTTTGTAGCGCTCCTCCTCTGCGGCTCTGGTTGCCTTGTTGGGAGCGAAGATGAAGAGTGATGGGCTTGAATGTGGTAAACTGATTATATTTACAAGTTATTTGAACCAAAAGACAGAGAATGTGCACACGGCTTGGAAAAGATAATGGGAAATTCCCACTCAATCATCAGGCATAAATTTCATAATACACATCTCAACAGAGTCCATTGCGCCCCAAACAGTCTCCTCCATGGAGGCCGCTAAGCGTCCTTCGTTATGAAGCATCTCAGAGCAATCCTGATCATCATGGTTGAGTGTACATGTAGCATGAAGATATTCCGATACCTTGGTCTCAAACAACAGAGGCAGCCCGAAGGGGAGAATCTCTGGTCCATTATCATTGGATGGAAGGTATGACTCTGTGACAACAGTCGTAGAAAGTAAGCTCGTGCTTAACGTCCACGCGTTAGCAGCTATCAATCAAAGCAAAAAAGAGTTACCTACCTCGAAAACTCGGCCGAGGGGGTGACTCGCTCGCACACCATGTGATGCAACAGCTGTAGCAAATAAAAGGAGAGAGGGCCACCATCCTGTTGAGCGAGGGGAATGTAATTCACGACTCGGTTGAAAAACTCTTCTGTGCCAGGGGTGATGCTCTGCAAATGCTCGAGGGCCAGGTAGGCGGGATCCAGAGTACCCACGCTTTCAGCGTCTTCCTCAAGGAAGAAGCGTTCGCCTTCTGAAACTTCCATGTGGTTTGCCCTTCTTCTAGAAGATATCGTTAGTGGTGATTCACACAAGGGGGAACACTACTTACCTCTTCACACCTCGGAGCGGGGTTGGGCCAGACCTGATCTGTCGACTCGTGATCGGCGTGAGGCAGTTGCTGCGCGCGATCAATTGACCGTCCTCTGACTCCAGCTGTAGCACCACCTTGCCCTCAGGGACAGGCAACCATAGCTGCACCTCGAACTGCAATACGGCCTCGTTGCTCTTACGCCTCCACCTGGAGGACCGTTTGGGAAAACAGATCCCGGAACAAGGGGCGCTGTAGATCTCCAGGGATGAAGATGACAGGCTGAGAGAAATTGTTGAGAGGCCTTGGTTGTGTCCAGTCTTAACGAGATCACAGATTTTGCCATCACTCGTCCACCAGAGCGTGCACCTTAATCTGTTGGATGGAGGGGTAGCTCCTTGGACTTGAATGAGAGTATTTCGCAGGTCAGGTTTATCCTTCTTGCTGCCTCTGCCATCGGTGATGAAGATGTTGTTTCCTATCGGATCCACTAGGTCACTACCCCTCCTTTTGCTGAAGGTTTGTATTCTTGCCACAAGGTAACGATTACTTTCCGTCGCTTCCATGTTGAGTGCCAGTGTGTTCGGTTTGATGGGATACGAGAGCGCGTAGGAGTAGTTTGGTGCATCCTTCTCCGCTCCTCCTTCTTTATTTATATTAAACTAACAGCAATTTACGAAATGAATGCGGGCATTGTTTGCATTGTGTAAGTTTTAGTAGACATTTAACCAATCGTTCGAAACGATTTTTAATTAAGTGTAGACAGCCACTCGTGCCAGTACCACTTAGTGCACCGACTCCCTGTGTAGGTGGCAAGAGGGAGAATCTGCAAGGTCCCCGAGCTGAGTGTGCATCTCGACAGATCCTCAGTAGCAGTTGAAAAAAAAAAAAAAAAAAAATCCATTTTCCGCAACCTGTGTAGAATTCTGGAGAGCTCTGGTCCCTTAAAGTGTGCACTCCTTCTTTTTTGTTCCCTCTCCAGCATTTGCAAGAGTAGAGATGTTTCCCACAACCGTCTTCGCTTACCTTGGCTTCTTTTTCATCTTCGCCTTTATCCTCGCGTGTCTGTTTCAGGAGTGGTTCAAAACCATGCGGAGGTGGCCAAACTTGGTATTTGGTCGACATCTAATCCAAAAAGAAATGGAGGGAGGTTGGGAGGCGGTTGGTTTCGGGTCCCCTGAAGAACCGACTTGGATAACCACAGACGTTCCTACGATTGGTTCTTCTCCCCTGTTTACAGTTTTTGTAAACAGGTACTTAATCTTTTCCCAAAATAGACGCCACTGCTCCACCCACCCATAGATTTGGGTAAAATGGTGACGGAGATCGCGAGCCGAGGTGCGCCTGACGAAAGAATGCCCACACCCGATGGCAATCGTGCATGGCATCCTGGCGACGCTAATCCCCTGACATTTCGATTTAACCCTGCCTATCCAGAAATGGAAGGCCAGGACATTCTGCCTGGCCTCTCGCTCATGCCGTTGAATTCACACATTTGTACTTCATCCCTCTCCGTGATTTCTTTCCCCTCCTCCCCTTTCTTTCTTCTTTGTTAAAATTCTTCATCATCGTTGTTAGCGTTCCGCCAACCTAGCCGGGAACGAAACTTTAATGTTTCCATTACGACCGGCGAGGCAGTCGGGGAGGATGGGGGCCAGCTAGTTGTGCATTCATCCATCTGTCCTAAGTGTGAGGAACCCTTGGTTTGCATCAACCCGAAGCGTAATGCGGCGGCCACTCAGATGAAGGTCATCAATTCAACATTCATTGTCCCTGTCTCATTCAGGTGTCCGCTGGCACACCTGGGAGTCAATTCCGTTAACGTATGTCTCTGTTCGTGCAACTTTACACCAAGTCTGATCTATCTCATCTCCAAAAAGTTGCACTTCTGGGCGGATTGTGGAGTATGTTGGATCCTTCCTATTACAGTTCAAGGACGACGAACGAAAAAGAGAGCAAGACCTTCAAAAGATGAAGTCATAGAGGATATGCGATGCCTTCGTGTCAAGACGCCCAAGGAATTCAGACCCGGTGAAGTGCACCCACCCCGCAAAATGCCCAAGACCGAATGTGCTGCGCCCCTATCCATACTGCTGAAGACTCTAAGCACAACTTGGACAGATGACCTTGCGGAAGCGAAAGGCAACTATCTTACCCAAATGGTGGTAGAGTATCCTCCATATCCCAATTATCGCTGTCGCTAACTCTTCGCGATACACTTGCAGGCCTGTAGGGATTACTACTGGAGCAGCTTTTGCAAGGTGATGCAGGATGTGGACGTTGCGTGGGGCATGCTTCATTTCTGGCAAGTTGTGGTAGCCAACTTGGAAGACTTCAAACAATTTGTCAGACTGTGGTTCTTTGCCCATGATGGCCAGCGAGCAAGAGGTACACTTTCACCCCCTAACCCACCATAAAGTGCTGCGTCCTCACGGTTCGCCACAAGAATGGATCACAAGGATGACGCTCAAGAAATTTGCGGAAATAGTCTGGGGCCACAGCGCAATCATTAAGAATGTGGATCGCGATGTCGCCACTGCAATGGAGGTCATGAAGCTATCCTATTGGCTGAAAACGGAATTGAACGACTATGTCGACTCGCATGGGTTGCAGTATGAGATCGCTGGGATGTATCTTCAAGCCAGCGGTGACGATCATTCGAATGAACGAACCTATTTGCTTCTCGCCCGTGATCATTTTACCCGTGCTTCAGAGCTCGGTAGGGTTCGAATCCCTAAAGGGGGGGAAAAAAAAAAAGCAAACAAAAGGAAATGATTGACATAACAGAATAAAAAATAATGGAGGATAAAGGTGGATTGACGTACGTTCGCTCTCTGCTTTCGCTTCTTCAGCACGCTTGTTGGCCTCTTCTTTCGCTGCTTTTTCTTCGTCGGCACGCTTGTTGGCTTCTTCTTTCGCTGCTTTCTCTTCGTTGGCACGCCTGTTGGCTTCTTCTTTCGCTCTGTTGGCTTCGGCTAATTCTAAACGAAGCGCAGCAAGTTGTGCCTGAAGTTCAGTGTTACTCATGGTCAACACTGGTGCGCCTCCCTGTTGTGTTTTTTTTGGTTTACCTGCGTTCTTCTTTCCTTATTTTCCAAGAAAAATGTCTTTTTTGAGCGGAAAAAAACCGGTGCGTTTTTTTTCTTTTGGTGAGGCTGCATCTACAATATCCTGTGCGGTGATGGGGGTGTTGAGTGCCCTTATGGAGTTCTGTGGGAGTGAGGGCACATGTCGGTGCAGGGGGGGTGAGGGTAGAAGGCTTGGGTGTGAAGATGGATTCGAACTCATTGGCGGAATATGTTCGAAATCCTCGACTGTGAAGAGTCCAGGTCTCCGCTTTGGGGGGGGATTTTACATCGGGATGCGGTTGCTGGTGATGTTATTATCAATCAGTGAGCTCGGAAGTGGCGTGGGAAGTCCTCTGGTTGTGTCTGCCTTGATTTCTACCAAGTAGGAGTCTCTTCTCGAATGCCTCCTTAAGAGACGGGGATGGTGTGTTAGCCTGGGAACCCTATCCCTTTGGTTTGCCAACCCTCTGTCGCACCTTAAGAAGAAATCGCGAACTTGTCGTTTGATGGATTCCCATTGTGGAAGTACTGGCGAGTGGGAGGTGAAGCAAGAGCGCAACACATCTGTTAGAGCCAATGCTGAGCTGTCGTTCAGGCGCCTGATGTTGGGGCGCCAGAAAGATGATCCTCTTGGGATCGGTTCGGGGAAGAGAAGGTGAAAGATGATTGGGATGTGGTCTGAGATGTTTTGGTGCGATGCATGCAGAGTATTTTGTGAGGACTTCTTGACCAGACACCTGTCGAGTCTGGACCGTGTACCTTCTATTGTGATGTATTGAAGGTATGGGGAAGTTATGAGGGCCAAGTTTAAATATGGTGGGCGATTTTTGGTCCAGCTAAATTCTTGGAACAACAGTGCTCAACTCAAAACATACCACAAAAGCCAAGAAGCGTATTCTTCTCTTGGAAGCCCCAAAAGGACACAAGCAAAGAGGCAAACTGAACATCCTCGCTCGTGGTGAAGGCGCACAACTTCTTGCTGATATTTTGAATTCCAAATGAGGCTCATCCATCAAACAAGTATAATTTTTTTTTTTTTTTTTATTTCAAGCATTAACAACACTTTTTGTTTTCTTCTGTTACTCTCTTCCTAATCCCACCCCCCCCCCAAAAAACAGTCATTTTTGTTCGTCTCACTTTCCAATTCAATAAAAAAATCTACAAAACATACTACAACCAATTATTGAAGCAATCTGCAAGCCCTAAATGACTCACCAATTCAGCAGCAATCCTCTTAGCTCTCTTTTCTTGCAGCTGTTGAGATACTCTGACTTGTTTGACCCCTCTAATTATTGGGACGATCGTCTTAGGATTGTTTCAGCTTTTGGGTCAACTAGCGTAAGCGACAGCATTAGCGACCTGCAATATTTATGGCGGGAATAGTTGGGACTTCGATATCCACCTTCTTCCTATGGGGTAATGGGTAACTGCTTTCCGCTATCAACAGAAAGGGAGAACCTCCCGCTTACCCTCTAGCACCCGTTTGATTAACTTGTTTACATTGATTGGGACTTCTTCGCACTTGGTCATTGAGGAGAAGGCAAAACAAAATGCGATTACTGCCCGGGGTATCTTTACATAAACACTCAGTACTTCTTTCAAAAGGATAGACCTAAAACGCGCTCTTTAATTAATTCACTCTGCCCGAAGTCACCAACCACTTCGTATACGCAGTGATGCAGCTTATGAATAAGGGGATGGATGATGTACCCGGTTGGGATTCTCTTCGGGTAAAGAGTATTGTATTGCCATTCCGACCCTCCTTCACTAATCTTGCTCACAACAATAACAGATTGGGCTTTGATACAGCTCTCAGTCCTCTCGGCGAACAATGGCTTCCCTACACCATTGGTTATGTTGTTGTTTGCGGCGTCCATGTGTTTGGTAATAACATAATCGCAATCAGTAGCGTTAAACTTACAACTATAGATGGACACGGTCAATTCAATGCTTATGATAGGTCTTTTGTTGGACAATCCACTATCATTGAACTTTAACATATGTTATCTTCACCAATGTTGGTGTTGTTATTTCTTTTGGAGTTGGGTAAGACCACCCTCAGACAAACCAACACTTCTCAATTAATTAAACCCTGCGTACCGCCTCCAGAATGACGGAGTTGTTCCAACTTCTGGGCACAGTTTAATATGACACCAGCGGCTGGTAGTGGGATCTCATTAACGCTGTTGATATTTGAAATTTTGGTCCTCTCATTTTGTGGGGGGGGGGGGAGGGTAACGTTCTCGCAACTCTAGCACTCTGCTCCCGAGCTCACACTTTCTTGTACACAGGGATAAATGCTCTAGTTTGCTATATGTTACTTTTATTACTTGTGGAAGTGGACCACTTTGGAGAAGCCGATGAGAGCACAGCCATGGATGACTTGGAAGTCATGGCCACCGTCGACTCGCCCAAAGATAAATTACCCGATATAGAAGAACTAACAAAAACGAAAACAAAAAAAAACAAATAAAAAATAGCGATATTTTGTCTAGCACTTTCGCTTTCCGCTGCACGCAATGAATTTCTTACTTCCCGCACAAAGGCAGCCTTCATTATCAGATTTTGAGCCCAGCAATCATCTTTGGGTTTCTCCGCCAATAACACCGCTCCAAGTTCAGTTTTTACAAAAAAAAATAATAAACACAGAGAAGAAAGAACGAGAAGAGGACAACGATGGCTGGCATTCTGTCTGTCATCTACTTCGGTCTTTTCATGGTTTGGAGGTGCGAGTTATTCAATTCTATCAATGTCCTGAATCAGAATTCCGCCCCCGCCCCCCAAAAGTGTCGCAGCAGCCGATGGAACAGGAACCACCGGATACTATTACAATGGGCCATATGGCCCTCCCCTGCCAGAGCATAAAGTCTCTGCAAACAGTGGGTACATGTTCTCGATCGCTGGTGAAACAACATCTCAAGCGACTTTCAATTGTCTGTACCAAGCGAATATTTCTCGCCCCGTCATCCAGGTATCCTCTTGTTACAACCAAGAACCCTAGTGATAATTTCATTTATTTTTTATTTTTTTTTTTCAAAAAAAAAAAAATCCAGATCTATGCAAATGGGGAGCCAGATCCAACTGGATACCCAAATGGTACTGACTGGTGATTGCCTAACGCTAGCTAGCTTACAGCTCTGTTCTATCTTTTGCAGTTCAAGCAGCCCAAGCAGCTTGGAAAACTCTGCCGCATGGACCCAATGACACTTTCTATGCCGATCTTATGTTTGTTCCTTGTCCTACTTGTGGTAAATCTATATATTGGATACACTAACCACACACAAGCCTTCTTTTCTTTTGGGAAACCTTTTTAATTTTGTGATAGCACTCTCTGCACAACAGCAAATCCAACAAGCACTGGCCCCCTGGACCGCTCAATACAGTGAATACCGCTCATTCATGATTGGCTCTGTGGCACAAGTCCTCTGGTACCTAACCCTCTAGATTCACGCTTTGCATTTCTGACTTCCATCAATCTTCTATAGGATAGTAGTTCAGGATCCACAGAATTGGTTCCCAGACGTACAATCCAATCTCGCCTGGCTGCAAGAACTACAACAAAACGGCAATCCTTTCCTTGATCCCCCATCAACCGGCTATCGAAAGCGAAGGGAGTGGTATGATCCTATTGGTTGGATGCCCTTGACCCGCTGGGGGATTCGTACCACTACCGCTGATTGGCAAACCATTACCGGAGGCAACCCGACGTTTTATGGCTATGGAATGCCCTTCCCAGGAGTCCTGTGGTAGTGAGTATTCCCTCTGAATCTCTCCCGCCCCAATGCCTCTCGTTCTCCCTATTGCTAACAATTGATTGAATCCAAAGTGTGAATTCAGACTACACAGCCAACTTTGATGATTTCCAACCCTTTGGAGGCTGGACCGACCCTACCATGAAGACATTCAGAAGCGATGCGTCCATGTGTTCTGTAGTTGGCGATGAAACGTACTTCTATTTCCCTTCTTACTATACTACCTACCAAGGTTGAATAAAGACCGTATGAGCTACAATTACAGACGTTACTTTTAAAAACGCTTCAGTATACTTTTCGTTTCGCGGTCCACCACTGCTTTTCACCGTCAAGATCGCCACGAAAAAAAGGAGCAGGAAAGCAACTCGCTCTACTACTAAATCAGTGGGTCCGCACAGCTTGGCAAAAGGGAGTCAAGAAGGGCGACGGAGACAAATATTTAATTTCTTTAAAAGAGAAGAGCTACCCAATCATATATATACAAAGGGTAAGGAGGCTTATTCCTCTCTAGTTATGGGAGCAAATCCACAAGTTCCCTTTTCCACAAAAGGAGGGCGGGGACAGGTTTTGAGAAGAATTGCCTACAAAGGAATGGATGGCCAGCAGCAAAGCACCGAACCAAGTCGAAAATTCGAATGGAACTTAGCACCCGCCAAGGTGAACTTCATCTGTCAGCTGGTGAGGGCATGTCGGGTTTTTTTTTTTTTTTTTTTTTTTTTTTTTT
>Ga0209935_1004538_pt1 | contig 12734 bp, 6 predicted proteins | sample ThiBio_1000_plan_2_FD_183958 | JGI IMG/M metagenome (GOLD analysis project Ga0209935, IMG submission 183958) | Wastewater bioreactor microbial communities from Cape Town, South Africa - Thiocy_cont_1000_plan (SPAdes) | ecosystem: Engineered > Bioreactor > Thiocyanate-remediating >... | reverse complement strand
ACTTAATGAAATATCCTTGCAAGTTTTTTCTTTGAAGGATCCAGAAAAAGTCTTAGCAAGATCCTATAAGCGTGCGAGCTATCATTTTCTACTTCTTCAGTGACCACCTTCTATAGGAATTTGTCACGATCTTGGTCGGTTCTTGAAGAACTCTTGTCCATATCTTAGTTGATACTATCGAAAAAATCCTGACAGGAGTTCTTTAGCAAATCTTGATAGATTCTCGACAGGATCTGATTATAGGATCTTTTCAAAATTCTTTCAAAAATCTTGTTAAGATCCGGCATGAACCTCGACAGGATCTTGTTATAGGATCTTTTCAAAATTCTTTCAAAATCTGACTAGGATCCGACATGAGCCTTGACAGGATCTGATTATAGAATCTTTTCAAAATTCTTTCAAAATCTGACTAGGATCCGACATGAACCTCGACAGGGTTATGATTTATCGATTAAAATTCTAATCTGACCAAGAACCATGAAAAATCTCGAACAGGATCCAGTCTTTTCCTCGATTATTCTGCGATTAGGATCCTAGAAGAATTAAATCCATATCCTAATCAAAACTTGGCAAAAACTTGAATGAGGATCTTGTCAGGATATCAGTTAAGATCCTCAGTTAAACTTGACAGAGTCCTATTAGTTGAGGATCCTGAAGGATTCGTGCATGAATTCAACAAGAATGATCAGGATTGAGACTAGGGTCATGATATATATGCAAATCTTTTAAGTCCGTGAATCTCATTGTCATTATTTTAGTTCTGAATAATTCTAGCACAAGAAAAACTGGAGAATGCTAAAGTATTTGCTAACGCTTAATTTAATAATAGAATTTCTAGTCAATATTTAATATTAAGTCCATGTAAAGCGCTTCATCTAAAATTCAAAGTGTTAGATTTTTAACTTACACTATAAATTCCGTATTGTTCAGCAGTGTCTGATTTGAAAGTTGAAATTTCAATTTTATCTTTCTTCGGTTGAATTTTCAAGTTTCAGTTTTATCTTTCTTCATAAAAGAGAAACACGTGAGATAAAGCAAAGCATATATGAGTAAAAAATAAATATAGAGAAAAAGAGAACAAGCTGGGTAATTTCATAGGAGCTTTACTGACAACAACAAATCATTTGTACATCTGTTTTTTAATAGTGTTATATTAGCGAAATTTGTCTGAGTAAACACAATTTGTTAATCGTTTGTAGCCGACTATCAGAAGACGAAGTAAAAGAACTATTTTTTAAAATTTTGTTACTTCTAAAAACTAAAAGTTGCTTTGTATACAGAATGACGTGATATATTCATTTGAATACAACTAGCCATTTATGAATCAAAATTTAACAGAATTTATTAATATTTTCCATTTTTCTCGGTCATAATCCAATATTTTAGATTTTTTTCATTTATTCATGCAATTTACGTAAAAAGAAAAAAAGAAGTATCTAATCAAACAGTAGAAAAACAAAAGATTTATGGATTTCCAACGTGTAGTAAATCCTTTTTTTTCGTTTTTAAAGTGCATCATAATCGAAAAAAGGTAAACACCATCGGAATGATGCTGCTTTGTCAATGTATAATCATCGTTTATGAGGGTTAAAATGTTTAAAAAGTTGATCAAAACGAAACATGTCAATATTTAATCATAATTTGCAAAATAAAAAGAAATAGATTTAATAGTTTCTCAAGCTGAAATGTTTCGTCATATATCGAACAAGACTAAGAATCACTCTTGAGAATTTATTTCAATATTTTAATTAAAAAAACATCTCTCTCATCATCAATGATAGGTCAATATTATTCACGACAAAGTGTTACTTCAAAAATAGGGTTATAACATGGATCTTCGGAAATAGTCACATACGTATGTGCAGTACCATTAAATTTACCGTTTTCGAAAAACATACGACCAGTTGTATTGTAATCAGTTTCCTCTTCAAGCCAATATCCCGTAAGAAATGTATTATCGAGTTGATATTTGATGTATTCAAGTTCATATAAAAAGCAAAACCAAGAAGATCACAATCACTAATTAATGATTGAACATCAATAACAGCACCCTCAATTGAACCATTCGCGATCTGATAGCTGTCTTCATGATTTTTTTAAAAGAAATATTTCTGATTAGTTGAACTGTAGTTGATTTCATTCTGTAACTGCATCCAATGTATATTTTATGTTCTAAAATTATTATTAGTTTTACTCTTTCTTTGATCAACAGATTAGTTCAATATTGTTTTGAATAATAATTAATATCATAGGATTTTTGGATATTCAAACTGCTGAGTAATTAAAACAAGTAACGTTCATCGAGAGTCGATTCACTTGATTCTCGACTGAATGTATTAGTGTGAGTAAAAACTATCGACTATATAAGCATGATAAACGTTTCATCATATCTGATTTCACTTAATCATCCTCAAGGAAAAATCACTATTTTTCTAAACTATGAATCTTCTAATGAACACTACGATAGTTCCACATTTTGAAAATTCGATAGCAGACTCTGCAGCCTCAGTTATCCAGGTCTGACTATATAAGTTCCAACTACCATTTGTGACTACTACAAGCTTCTAAAGCCGACGTTCTTTTTTGACCCCAGATGCAAACATAAACATAGATAAACGATTTTTTTCATATCATCATCATTACAGCGAAGGGAACAATTTTCATGCGTAATTATTTGGCTTTGATAGAAGCGAATAAACGTGATTATTATATCAATATTAACAAAGAAAATTGTGACTTTTTTTGTTTTAGTGGAAAATATTCAATTAAAATTGAAATTTTAGATTCTCCTAGGACAAATCAAAATTTTAATTATTCCTAGGATAATTTTAAATTGTACTGAATTTTAAGTTTTACCGTGACAAATATATAGGTTTCATTGAATTCAACTGTATTTATTTCTAATCTTTGTATATGATGACTAATTTCTTTTATTTTCTCTTATGTTCATCGGAGCATTAACAAAACACGAAATTTCTGTTCGTATATCAATAGATTGATGATTCTAGATGTCGCCGATATATGGTCTCTCATACATTCTTTAATAGCTTTCGTTTTTCTTTGCCTGCAATTTCGATTTTAGTAAGAATTCGACCCAACACCTGTTTCAACCCAGATCTTTAGTGTTTCAAGTAGAACTCATCAAGTTCTATCGAATATCGGGATTTTTTAGCCAGAAACCTTAAAAGTCCGTCAGAACCACAAATGTTTCTAGAAAAGATTGATTCCAATGCGTATTACAATAAAATTAATCACAGATTCAGATAGAGCTCCTCAACCTGCACCGATTATACTATTTACTTATCAATTTTATATCTTTCTAAGTCCAAGAATCAACAGAAACCGAGATGAAACCGACAAAATCCTAACATTTTGTTTTTTTTCGAATTTCTATAGTTTTCATGTTTTCACAATGATAAATCCAAGATTCTTTGGAATTTGACGAAATAAAAAAAGAGAGAAGTTATTTTCGAAATTTGTTTATTAAATAAAACAAAATAAAATGCAAATGACAAACTATTACAAAAAAAAAAGTTGATTTAAAGAGAAAAGATCAAGAAAAAAGATCGATATAATTGTTTTGAAATTTTATTTGAGTGATTGATAAAATTAATGAAACTGAAAATTAAAAAAGAAAAAAAAAGAAAATGTTAACTATAAAATGAAAGTCTTTTTATTTATATTGGTGGATATTGACCTTGAAAAGTAAAAAGAAAGAAAAGCAGTTGGTCAAATTCTATATAAAAATGTAAAATAAAGATTGTCTTGGAATATTGAAATAAGAATATATGAAATTGATAAATAAAACATAAATAATTAAGAATTTGGAAAAGAATTTAAAAAATGAAACATACCTTTAATCTATCGATTCGAATTTACTTCATCTTTACAAAAGAAGGATTTTTTATAACAATTTTATTAAGACGATATATCATTTTTGAATATGAATAATCAACAGTTTGTTCAGATATTCGTTTCAATATCAGACAGAAACATCTGATATATCAATACTAATTGATATGCGAGTGAATATGAACTATTCATACCAACAAATAATTCAACTATTTTTAGCTTTTTAAAAATTTTATTTGCTATATTGTTTCGAAAAACACTATGCGACAAAAGAATCAAGCTCACCAAACTAATGTTCAACTTCTTCAAGATTTGTAAATAAAACAGTTTTGATTATTCATTAGTCGAATATCACAAAATAAAAAATTACTCGGACGGCCGCCACTATTTCTTTCGAATATTGTAATGATCGAAAAAGAACTGTTTTGAACAAACAATATGTTTAATAACTGAAGTAGAAATGTATATAGATGAAAACATCATTCAACAATTATTCGAACTCGAAATCAAATATCAATATTAATAGTACACTCAATAAATTACAGTGTGGATTGAATGGAGTAAAGGTGTGGTGGTGGTTGGTGTAGAAGTCGTCGTGGTTGTTGTTGTTGTTGTTGTTGTAGTGGTAGTAGTAGTTGTGGTTGTGGTGGTGGTTGTTGGGCATGCATAATCATATATTATTATTTCGTTCATTTGAACGCAATCATCCTCTTATCTTTTTAACTCGATCTTGCCCATATGAAATGAATAAAATAAAGTATTGTCTGGTCTCGGCGAATCATCAAATACCATAATTTCGTTCATTCCGATATCGATACACTTTTCTCAATACAATTCAATATCAAATTATTAATGAAATATTTTTGGACAATTGTTCGATTCAAATATTTCTTTCTTGAACATAATAAAAAAAATATTTGTCTAAAGAAAATCTATGAATTCATAATAGGTGATCTTCTATTAGCAAGATTCATTCATATATTTTGTCATAAGTCAAAAGAAAACTTGAATTTCATACGAAAACTGAAGATCATTTAGTAATAGAAAAGACTAAAACTGGACTCTATGATCAAATTCAATGGTAATAAATAAAGAAGCTTTTACTATGAAATCGATGATAATAAATATCATTGAAAATGAATGATATCAATCAATATTCTATTTAAATACTACATTGATAATATGATTAAGATTATCTTTAGGTAACACAGTTTGAAATTTCATCTCATATGATCAAGACTTAGAAAAGGCTTATTCAAATATATCGTTGAGATTGATAGAAGAAACTTAAATTTAAGAAATTATCATAATTGATATAAAAAGTAATCGAAATTAAACAAGTTTTAATTCGACTATGTGATTGATTACATTTCAATATTGATACTAATTAATAAAGAAAAAAAGATTTTATAAATAATAGATAAAACAAAGGATATTCATATTCGAATACATCGTTGTCTAAAATATGAAAACAAAAACTTTGATATTCATTTAAAAATGTTATAGATATTGATCGATCTCAAAGTGATCATATTCAACTATGTTGATAATTACAAATCTAACTTCTCAAATCATCTAAAATATACAGATATATAGTCAGTTATGAATATCAAAATGCAAATTACTGTTCTAATATCATACTCATTTAAAAAATGATCTTTACTCTTGCATCATTAGAAATATTTATTAAGAAAACGAAAATCTTGAAGTGTTGCATTCTGTGTTTAAATCAAATATGATGACAATCATCGGGTCAAACTTTACAAACAAATAAATAATATAAAATTATAATTAAGTTGAATATAATTTGTTATAAATCGAAATTCAAGTATATTAATAATCATATCAATTGGTGTTTTATTTTATCAGTAACTCAAACAAGAAAATAGAAAATGAATTGTACACAAAAAGTTTAAATTCATCTATGTGCCTCAACTATCAATAAATTCATCAAATACGAAATCTTATGATGATCATCATAATAATTGAATGGAAAAGATCAAACATAAATCCAATGATAGCATTAATAAAAAAACACATGAGTTTTAAATAAAAATTTAAGCATCTAACATAAAATATGAATATTTCAAACCATCTATTTCTTCAATTATAGAATTAGTTAACAATGAAATATATAGTATTGATGTGAAATAGAAGAATTACGAAACTAAGAAACAACATTTAGAACATATCTATTCAAGCTCATTGTTGATTATAATAAAAGAAATGAAAATCTATTTTATAAAAATAAATCAAATGTTAAATGAAGAACTTTGACTGAATAAATATTCAACTATTTTATTGATTAAGGAAACTAAACCCGTTACTTGTTATTGCGAGTGAAGAAAATATAGTTATTGAATAATATTACTAAATAAATTTTCAATTATAGTTAAAACACAAAAGTAGATGATTACAATTCATAGAAGGTACGAAAATCACAAAATAAATGAAAAGTTCAAACCAATGTTCATTATTTTATTTGTCTCATTTCCAAATAAATAATTTTGATCGAAAATCTATTTTCTATCATCAAGAATATGTATACTTTGTGCAATAAATATATTTACTTATTTTCGGTTTATTGATTCAGTATGTTGACATGTATAAATCATATCTATAACAAATGATAATTGTATATTTGAACAGAAAATCTTGTCAGTTATATCATTCGATTTCGAATCAAAGGATTCTATGAACTACTGTTATTGATAAACACATGAACATCGAATATTTCATCATCGATTCTGTTCATGTATGTTTCATCTAACAAAATATGAATATCGATAAATAGTTGTGATTAAATTTTAACAAAAGTAATGTATTAATCTAGTGCAGATCTGTTCTTCAACAATTATATTCACTTTGATTGAAGAAATATATATCTTAAACATAATCAACAATGATATTATCATAGAATATCTTATCAAAAGTATCATTCATTTTGAATATCATTTCAGAAATTAGCACAATAAATTAGTAGTTCTGTGTAATTGCAGATGAAATATGAATAAATTTTAGCTGAAACATATTCAACTATTTCTTGACTATAAATATACAAATTATATCTATCTAAATGACTGAACTTGTCATAGAAGATATATGATCACACTATTATTATAATCATTTTCGATGTTATTTTAGCATACAAAATCCTAAAAATATATGTAATCTCAGATATCACATGATAATTGTTCATTCATTAACATAAATCATACACATATTAACTCACAATCTAATCACTACGTTTTAGTATCACTTCATCAACTATTCATCTAATAAATGAATGATACTGTTCTGCTTAGCGTATATAAATATTTTAAGATTGAAAACAATTGATAAATTAAAATCAAATTTACAATTCGTATTTGTCATAATTGAACATATTCAATTCGATTTTGTTCACTTTACTGGAATTTGTAAATACACGAATGTATTGATGAAAGGAGTAGTACATAGGTAAGTAGTATCGAAATAATTCTTGGGAATTCCTATTCAACTATATTTGTCGTTTTTCGAAAAGACTAGTAAATAGTTATGACTAAAACTATTTTGTATAAGACAAGAAAAAATTAAAAATCATGATTATTCATTTATTTCTCTCTATTACTATCTTATACTACTATCTTGATTATAATCTACAATATTTCACAACTAAAGTATATAATTACTATATGAATATTCATATCTGACGTTTCTTGTAAATTATCATCCTAGATTTACATATCGCTATTGGAAGTACATGATGATTGATTCTATACAAGTATGAATCTGTTCACTTATACGAGTGATATTTTCAAAGTATGTTTCGAAGAATAATCAAAATATTTATTATACTATATTAGATTCAATTGAAGAATAGTATATTTCCATAATTTCATTCTTTTTCTACTTACAATCAGTAATCAGTAGATAATATAAAATGTCATTACAAGAGAATTGTTATCCTGCAAACATGTCATTCATTAATTTCGTTAGCTCTACATTCAATATGTTTCTTCGAATTTTACATACAAATTTAACTATAAAAAAATAATCTAAAGCATATACTCATTCAATTATTATCAAATCTTCCATGATTGTTTTCTATCGTTACAATTTCTGTGATTATAAACAACAACTAAATATTTAACAATGTTCTGTTCAAATATCTCAGTATTCTTCAATAAATTCTCTTTCATTTTTCAATTTATTATATTTACAAATAGCTAATGACCGATTATTAGCACATTCTTATTCACTCATTCACTATCTTGTGATATACACCTTTCATTTCTACATTCCTCGTTTATACGAATAAGAAATAAATAATTCTCACCAAAGAATTATTCATCTATTTGAAATGCTTTTCATCAATATCTTTCATTTATACATATCTTACAGCATATACAAACAACGAATAATTTATATTATAGTTCAGTTCAACTTTTGTTATGATTTAAATTAGAGTTTGTAAACTCTTACATTTTTAGTTGTATGACATGGTAAATGAAACATAATGATCAACATTTTATTCAATTTCTTAGTTGAGTTTAAACCAAATTTCTCTATCTTGATATTGCCAGAAGGTGAATGTGATAAAGAAATAACTAGCAGTACAATTGAATTCACTTATCCGAGTCTTTTTTATTTCAGTTTTTTTGTTTTCGGATTCATTCTTAAAGAAAAGTTAAGTGAATGATTATCACCAAAGTTCTATTCAATTATTACGCTAGATTTCACCAATTTTTCACATTTGTGTATTTATCAACGTAGAAAATTATTAACGAACAGTATATAGCAAATTATTTCTCAGTTATCACAGTTATCTTCATCAAATATTCGAGTTTCCATTTATATTAACACAAAAAATGAGTAATGAATAAGTAATATCACAAGTCTTTTCACTAACTACAGTTATTCTGTCTGAATTTTCCCATTTTCACATTACCCAAGATTCTAAATGGTAAATAAACAGTAGATAAAAAAAAATTGTATAACAATTGTAGTTCCATTATTGAAAATCTTGTCATTTTTACGTTGTATAAGATTCAGAATGGTAAATGAACGACTCACAAAAAGATTCTATTCACTTATTGCAGGTTTATTATTATGCGATCTTCTCATTTTCATATTTGCACTATAAAAACATATCAAGTGAATAATTATCATAAAAATCCTATTCACTTATTACAGTTATCACGACTGAGTCTTCTCATTTTCATATTTGCTGATATAAAAACATATCAAGTGAATAATTATCACCAAAATCCTATTCACTTATTACAGTTATCACGACTGAGTCTTCTCATTTTCATATTTGCTGATATAAAAACATATCAAGTGAATAATTATCACCAAAATCCTATTCACTTATTACAGGTATTATTATGCGATCTTCAAATTTTCATATCTGTTGATATAAAAACATATCAAATGAATAATTATCATAAAAATACTATTCAATTATTACAGTTATCACGACTGAATCTTCAAACGTTCATATTTGCTAATATGAAAACATATCAAGTGAGTAATTATCAAGAAAATCCTATTCAATTATTGCAACAATCGCAATTGAATATTTCTATTTTCACTATTTGTTGACGTTAAAAATGAGCGGTGAATGATTGAAAGAAAAGCTTTTTTCTCTAATTACATTTACTTCATTTGAATATTTACATCTTCGTTTTCTCAATATTAGACACGGCAGGTAAACATTTACTATAAAGATTCTTTTTAGCTATTGTAGTTCTTCTATTAAAATCTTTTCACTTTAACATTGCACAAGGTTAGAAATAGAAAATGAATGATTATCACCAAAATCCTATTCAGTTATTACAGTATATTTAATATAATCTTCCATATTTTCATATTTCCTTAAAACCAGATAATAACCAACTGATTATTACCAAAATTCTATTGAATTATTACAGTGCATTGATAATATATCTTCCATATTTTCATATTTGTCAACATAGAAAACGACAAGTGAATAGTATATAGAAAAACATTATTCAATCATTGGAGTTATCTTGACTAAATTGTGATACATATATACATTGATATTTATACAAAATAAGAATTGAATTGTTCTTACGAATGTATCATTCAAGTATTTCAATTACCTAGACTCATTTTTCAATATTTAAAAATTTCTTGTCATGAGGCATCTAGAACGAATATTTGTTATAAGATATCTATTCAATTGTTTAACCGACTCATTGGTGGTGTTCGAGAATATTTATAATGTTAAAATGATGAGTATTAAGCACGATGGTCACAAACATTATGTTTACATATATGAATATAAATAATTACTCGGTAACGTGTACTATACCTGCGATCATAATGCAATAACATATGAATGAATATGAAAACAATTCTATGAAACTATTATGGTAATATATTATTTGAGGTTTTCTATTTTCTGATTAACTCTCATTAGTTACGATAGATGAACAATTATTAGCATAATTTTATACAACTATTAGAGTTTCAATGATTCACTCTTCTCCGTTTTTACTTTTATATTTCTTGCCAATATCACATGAATCCGTTTTATAAGATTTCTGTTCATTTATCTGTGTCATTTTCGATTATTATTTTCAATTTTCATGTTTATCTGTCGTCTCAAAAACATACGAATCATTATTATAAGAATTCAATTCGAATATCTGAGCGATTTTTAATCGATTGTTTTCATTCACATATTTATTGTTCTTGCTAATAATAACTGAATAATTTTTATTACAGTTCAGTTCACATAACTAATTCTCTTTTACTCAACTTCTTCTATCTCTTCATGTATTATTTATGCTAACAATGACCGAATCATTTTTATAAGGATTCAGTTCAAATATCTCCGTCTCTTTCATTTGATTTCTTTCATTTCCACGTTTGTTATCATTGTTAGTAATACGTACTCGAATTTCATTTCCTTTACGGTTCAGTTCACATATATGAATTTCTCTCGCACAACTGCTTCTGTCTTTCCATTTGTCACACATGTTAAGAATAATTGAATTGGATTTTAAAGAGAGTTCAGTTCACATATTTCAGTCCTTATCTATTAAGTTTTTCTATTTTCATATTTCAGTTCCTTACAAATGATAATTAAATTTCATTCAGCATACTTCAGTTCAAATGCTTCAATCTTTCTTTCTATACTTCTTCTATTCCTACAAATATTTTTCTTGTTAATTATAATCGAATATCTTCACTAGAGTTCAGTTCATATATCTGAATCATTTTCAGTTAAGTTATTCTTCCTATACAAATGTTTCCTTTTTAATTACGATTGAATTATCTTAAGGAAAGTTCGGTTCAATGTCTGTATCTGTTCCACTTTACTTAACTTATTTTTACATTTGACATTACTGATGATAAGAGTCGAACTAGTTTCATCACGATTCAATTCAAATATTCGAGCCATTTTTATTTAATTTCTTCCATTTCATGTTTGTTCGTCTTATCAGTAACCGTTGAATTATTATCATCACAGATCAGTTCATATATTGTAATGATTTTCAGTTAAAATATTCTTTTTCTACAAATATCTTCGTTTTTAATTACAATTGAATTATCTTAACGAAAGTTCGGTTCAATGTCTGTATCGTTTTCGCTCTACTTAACTTATTTTTACATTTGATATTACTGTTGATAAAAGTCGAATCGTTTACATCACAATTCAGTTCAAATATTCGAACCATTTTTATTTAATTTCTTTCATTTTCATATTGGTTCATCTTACTAATAACCATCGAATCATTTTCAACAAACTTTAATTCTTATATCTGAGTTTCAATGATTTTATCCTTCCTTTTTCATGTTTGATATTGTGGTTGATAAAAATTGAACCATTTTCAACATCGTTCAATTCGAATATCTTAGTCTTTCTCACTTAACTTCCTTCATTTCCACATTTATCTGCCTTAATAATAATGATCGAACTGTCTTCACCAAAGTTTAGTTCAAATACCTTAGTGTTTCTCATTGAAGTCCCTTCATTTCCACATTTATCTGCCTTCATAATAATGATCGAATTAATTTCAAGAAATTTTTGTTCAAATGCTTTAATATTTCTTTCTCTAATTCTTCTATTCCTACAATTCTCTTTCTTGTTACTAATAATGAAATTAGCTTCACCAAACTTCAGTTCATTTATCCAAATCATTTTCAATTATGCTATTCTTCCTGTACAATAATTTCTTTTTTAATTACAATCGAATTATCTTCACTAGGTTTCGATTCAAATATGTGCATCTCCCTCAGTCTACTTCATCTATTTTTACCTTTTGTATAACAGTTGATAATAGTCGGATTATTTTCAGTAGAATTTAATTCGAATATGTAAAATACATTCAATTATCTTCTTCTATTTATACATTTGTTTGCCTTACTAATAATAATCAAATCATTTTAAAGAGAATTCAGTTCGAATATGTAAGACACTTTTATTTAACTTCTTCTATTTGTATAATTATTCCACCTGGTAATAATAATCGAATTATTTAAAGCAGAGTTCAATTCAAATATTTGGATTATTTTTATTAAATTCATTTCAGTTTCATAACAACTGCATTATCAATAACACAAGAATTATTTTTATAAGAGTTTTATTCAGGTATTTAATGTCTTCTCACTCAATTTCTATGATTTCCACATTTATATTTCTTATAATAATAATAATTGAATTATTTTTATCAAAGTTCAATTCAAATACATAGATATCTTTCATTTCGTTTTCATGATTTTCACATTGGTCTTTCTTTTCAATAATAATCGAAGTACTTTCAATAGGATTCCATTCGAGAATCTCAATCATTTTTACCCGAGTTAGCATATTTACACATTATAGTAAGATTAAGAATAAAAAATAAACCACACTCACGAAACTTCTA
>Ga0209935_1004535_pt1 | contig 12736 bp, 8 predicted proteins | sample ThiBio_1000_plan_2_FD_183958 | JGI IMG/M metagenome (GOLD analysis project Ga0209935, IMG submission 183958) | Wastewater bioreactor microbial communities from Cape Town, South Africa - Thiocy_cont_1000_plan (SPAdes) | ecosystem: Engineered > Bioreactor > Thiocyanate-remediating >... | reverse complement strand
TGATCTCGATTATCTAGGATCCGGCCATGTTACAGCCATTGTTGATTACGATTTGTGACTTCTAAAAGCAATGTTTTTTTTGACCTTTGAAAACGATTTTCTCTGACATTTAGATTACGTTTGGTAGAATCAAGGTTTAGTCATCGTCGGTTTCGATTTGTGATTTCTGAAACGGATGTTTTTTTAACCTTTGAATATAATTTCTATTGAAATTCAGATTCTGTGATATAAATTATCTAGCGTCGAACCAATTTTCAACCATCGTTGTTTAGAATCAGTGATTTTTGAAATCAATGTTATTTTGACCTTTGAACACGATTTGTATTTCAATTGAGATTCTTCGATCACGATTACCTAGTGCCGGTTCAAATCTCAGCCATCGTTGATTATGAATCCTGATTTCTGTAATCAATGTTTTTTTGACCTCTGAACATGATTTTGAGCGAAATTTGGATTTTTCGATTACAATTACTTTTGGTCGGACGAAGTTTCAGCCGTCGTTGATTCCGATTAGTGATTTTTGAAATCAATGTTTTCTTGACCTTTAAACACGATCTGTATTAAAGTTTGAATTCTTCGATCTTGATTACCTAGGATCGGACCAACTGTCAGCTATGGTTGATTAGAATTCGTGATTTCTGAAACCGATGTTTTTTTGACCTCAGAACATGATTTCTACTCCAATTTGTAATCTTCGATCTAGATTACCTAGAGTCACATCAAATATTACCTATCGTTGATTACGAATAGTGACTTATAAAATGAATGTTTTTTTAACCTTTAAACACGATTTTTATTCTAATTCACCTTCGCTGATCCCGATTACCTAATGTCGGACCACGTTTCAGTCATCGTTGATTACGATTAGTGATTTCTGTAATCGATGTTTCTTTGACCTTTGAAAACGATTTCTATCGAAATTCAAATTCTCTGATCTAAATTATCTAGCGTCGGACTAAGTTTTAACCATCGTTGTTTAGGATCAGTGATCGCGAAAATCAATGTTTTTTTGACCTCAGAAAACGATTTTGAGTGAAATTCGGATTAATCGATCTCGATTACCTGGTTGGATGAAGTTTCAGCCATCGTTGACTACGATCAGTGATTTTTGAAAGCAATGTTTTTTTGACCTTAAATGAAAACAGAAAGGATTGCTTTCATTTGATCGTCGACACAGTCGAGGAAATGTTTCTGATTTGTATTTTGATAGCAAAACCAAGACTTTTGGGATTGGTGCATGCATATAATTGGAAGTCTCATGTTTTGTAGTACGGATGATTCATAATCGTACCTTATCGGCATGTAACGTACTTTACGAATAGATGTAACCAAGTAAATAAATAAACAGAAACGAAAGAAATTGAGACCGCATGCTGGTTGTATATATATAATCGTGAGAATTGAGAGCACATTGCGGAAAGAAAATGCGTCGTATTGCAATTATTGGAGCTGGTCCTGGTGGACTTACATTAGCACGTATTCTTCAATTAAAGGGCGTTGACGTGCAAGTATACGAACGTGATGTTACGATTGATGCTCGATCTCAAGGTGGTAGTTTAGATTTACATACAGAATCAGGACAGTATGCGCTGCAAGTCGCAGAATTATTTGATAAATTTCAAGCGTTATGTCGTCAAGAAGGCGAAGATACACGTATTGTTGATAAAAATGGTGTTGTACTTTACGATGAAGTCGTTGGCGATGAGAAATTCGATCGACCAGAAATCGATCGAGGTGATCTACGTCAAATCCTCACGGATTCCCTAAAACCAAATACAATTGTTCAAGATCGTCATTTGGAAACAATCGAATCGTTAGAAAACGGGCAATATAAACTTCAATTTCGAAATGGCATCACCGAAATTGCTGATTTAGTCATCGGTGCCGATGGAACTTGGTAAGTTCTATGCAAAAATATTCAACAACGAATAAAAATCATTTCAGGTCACATGTTCGTCCTCTCGTATCCACTGCCAAACCCGTGTACAGCGGTATAGCAATGGTCGAAGTCCATTTCTCGAATGTCGACACACGACATCCTCAAATCAGCAAACTAGTTGGTCGTGGTACGATGATCGCTCTCGCTGACAACAAAGGTCTTCTTACCCAACGAAACGGCTGCAATTCTATTCGTGTTTATATTACATTTCGTGCAGCAGAAAACTGGCTCTCGGAATCGAAGATTGATTTCAGCCAACCCGAGCAAGTTCGTTCGTATTTTCTCGACCTATTCTCCGGTTGGAATGATGATCTACTCGATTTCATTCGTCTTGGAGATGATCAATTCATTCCGCGACTTATCTACGCTCTGCCTACTGGACACAGTTGGCAAACGAAACCAGGAGTAACATTACTCGGTGATGCGGCGCATGTTATGTCGCCATTCGCAGGCGAAGGTGTCAATTTAGCAATGATCGATGCAACGGAATTAGCTCTAGCTATTGTCAATTCGACGACGGAGAATTTGACGAACGCTATTCAGGAATTCGAACAGAAAATGTGCGCTCGTGCGCGTGAAGCTGCGGAAGAATCTGCTAGAAATCTTGAACTCTTCATTTCGCCCGATAATTCGGCAGAAAAAGTAGCAGATCTATTCAAAACTATGATGGCAACTGTAGGAGCAATGAAAGCAGAAAATTAAGTTTACAAGAAGGACCCTCTGAGTATTTTGGATTTTTTTTATCGAAAGATTCCCTGTCAAGTTCTCTAGAAAATCTTTATATTTTATTATTTGAAATATTCTTTATTATATTCAGAAATGCGATACAATCTTCATGACATTTTCAAAACACAACAGTTTTTTCTATTGTACTGAAATTGTTTCATTCTTTTTTCTCTCAAGTTTTGTTGAACTCGAACAACGAAATACACCTCATGATACAGCGTGACAACCGTTACAAACCATCGAACATAGATCAGTTCAGCGATCGACTCACATACTATTACATTCTTTGTACACATGTTAATCTTTCTATTCGTATAACTTTTATCTTATCAATAAAATATCGATTGTATACTTCGAGTAAACAATCAAACCAAACTCAATAGTCAACAATTCAGCAAACGAATCAGCTTTTTCGTTACAAATAGTCGTCCCGTTACACTATTTTCTGAACACAAAATGCACATATTTTGCTTTTTTCTTGAGGTCATGACAAATCTCAAACTGGAACCAGTTTTCAAAAAATCACCTCTCTCCATTTGAGATTTTTAAGCAGAAAATAACTTTCGCAAATAACAACCAATCATTTCCAAAATGATGATATCATTTCTTGAGTAACATTGCCTAAATCTCAGAGCAGAAATCAGAAATCTACTTTCATCAGTGAAATTTTGAAAATTTCTACACTATATCACAATCACTCATCCCCGTAAAATGCAATAGAACTCAGGAATCAGGAATCTACTTTTGTCTGTAAAATTTTGAAAATTTACATGCTATATGCCAATGACTAACCTCCGTAGAATGCAAAGGAAGCAGGAATCAGGAATCTACTTTTGAATTTAAATTTTCAAAATTTATTTGCAAAAGTAGATTCCTGATTTCGTATTAACAATCATTAATCACAGTCAACTCTATACATCATATGAAAATTTTCAAAATTTGAATGCAAAAGTAGATTCCTGATTTCTGACTATTTTTAAATGACAATATTTGAGATATTATTCAGAAAGAATTTTAAAAATGAAAATTTTCATGCACATAATCAATCTGGAAAATTTTTCAAATTTCTATTGTTAAATAATTTTGACACGCAAGCTTTAAAACTGGTACCAGTTTGATATTTGTCACTCTATGTTTTTCTTTTAATTAACGAATTGTAATAAAAAACCGCGCGAATACGAAAACATTCGTTTCAATTTTGACCCTCGTGATTGCATCGTATTTCTTAATATAAAGGTTTTGTAGAGAATCTTTCGATAAAAAAATTATCTTGAAAAATGCAAAATACTGTGAGGGTCATTCTTTATGACGCATCCGTTACTTTAAATGTTCTTGAAAAATGACAGTAGCTAACGGAGGAATCGCTAATTGTAATGTCACATCACGATTGTGATTCATATTCATTCGTATTTCACCGTTTAAATACGCTCCTGATCCACCATATTTCTGATCATTGGTATTGAAGATTTCTTCGACACGTTCTATCCGTGTTACATTCGGATCTGAACTTGATAAAACGATATTATACTTTTCAAATCCTCGATTTCCAAAATTGTGTACAACGCCTATTCGTCGATGATTATAAATCCCACGATGATACGCTATGATCAGATTCGGACCGTATTCATAAATCAACGAGTAACCTTCTTCTCCATACTCCCAGAATTGCGGATATTGAATATATAAATGATTAAGATCACGAACACATTGCTGAATTCGACCGTGCAATGAATCCGAATCCGACAATGACCAATCCATACTCGAAAGATTCTGACGAAACCGTTGATACCACGACGTCGGCTGAGCAATCTCATCGCCCATATGAATCATATGACCTCGACTCGGCGAACACCGTTGCCAAGCAAAGAAATTCCTCAAATCACTAAATCGTTCTTCATAATCCCTCGCATGCGACACACAATTCAACAGAACGCAATCACTCCTGTCTGTATCATCATGACTGACAGTTAGAATCATTTTATCCGGACTCCATCGTGCGTAATGAAACTTATCGAGGACTTTCGATTGCCAATGCTGTGACCGTTCAGCATAGGGTGTCCGAAGGAAATTTCTCATATCATAACTCCATGCCATGTTCCATTTCAAATCAAATTCCATTTTTTGACTCAAATTCGGATATCCATCCGATTCTTCAGCAATGCAAAGAACTCCTGGATAATGTTCGTGAATTGTATGATTGAGTTTACGTAGGAATTCAATAGCATTCGGAATATCGGTATTATTCCGTCGAATCATTCCGCTAACGGCATCGAACCGTATCCCGTCGATGTGAAGTCGATCGATGTAATACATCGCACTCGCAAATAACAGTTGCCGAGTTTCTTCTTTATCAAAATCGAAATATAATGTACCCCATGGCGATGGACTACGCGCGTACATATCGGTTCCGTCGTAATTGTGCAATGAAAACGAATAATTTTGATGTTTATGATAATTATGATAATGAGTTGGCACCCAATCGAGAATAACACCGATGTCGTTTTGATGTAAACGATCGATTAAGTATTTCAAATCATCACATCGACCATTATGTCGGTACGGAGCGAAGAAATTCGCAATTTGATAGCCGTACTCTCGTTCTCCGGTATGTTCAAGTATGCCATACATTTCAACATGTGTAAATCCCATGCGTTGACAGTATTTAACTAATTCATCGGCAATCTGTCGGTATTGAAGAGAATGACGAGTACTGGATAGCCAGGATTTAACTTGGATTTCGTAGATTGATAGAGGTGATTTCATTGGATTTGTTCGACGACGTTTTTCGATCCATTGTCGATCGTTCCATTGGTAAACAGTTTCATCGTGTACGATCGAATGAATTTGATCGACTTCAGGAATATGAGTCACTGAAAAACTCACAGGATCCGTGCGAAGCATTTGCTTTCCATGACAATCATGAACTAAATACAAATACGTTCGACCAGGACGTGCTTGATCTGTAACAGCTTCCCATATACCATCATCGGTTCTGATCATTTCTATTCGTTTTTGTTCACTACCATAAGCTGTTAGTATCACCCAAACATTTCTTGCGTTAGGTGCGTATAGACAAAAACTTGTTAGGCCCAGTTGTTGGTAATACTGAGCGCCTCGAATTTCGTAGAGTTTAAAATGCGACATAACTGAGTGTTAGAAGATGTGAAAAAGCGAAATTGTTTTATAGGTAGATAAAAAGCAAAAGGACAAATCCATGTGAGTCATACGATGCGTCAATGGGGAAAACAGGATTCTGAAATGACACGATCGTATAAAGAAAGTGAATGAATGAGTCCACCATCGTTTTTTTCAAATTGACGATTGTAGTCCGGCCACCATCCAATACGTACATCACCTAAACCTGTATCATATCGTGGATTTTCACGGATAATACATTCAGACACTTTCGAATCCAAATAAACGCATAAATTCGAATCCGTATTGTTATAAGTAACACAGATCTGATGAAAATTTCCATCATAAATCGAATGTTGACTGATTCGTATAGCTTCATTAGTAAATTGATAGCACATGCCATAGATATCCAAATGAGTAGCATTTCGAATTGCTAAACTAAAATGTTTATTACATCCTCGACCGTCATCACAACTTGTGTCCGATGAACCAATTGAAAATAGTATACGACTATCATCAGCTGGTAAAGCACGAAATGTTACACAAGCACTTCGACTTTGATCGCCACGAATTCGTGTATTTGCATTGGGATATGTGAAATAACTGCCTTGATCTGCAGATGGCATTTTCCAAAATGGAGCACATTTTGAGTCAATGTCTTCACATTGTAAGTTTGCAGATTGATTGCATTGTCGACCAGCTGGACAGGGAAGGCATTGTCCCATACCTTTCACCGGAGCGTGTTCACCGGCTGGACATGGACGACAGCATATTTGTTTTGTTTTATTAGTATACGTATTGATTGGACATTGTTCAGGATAGGCACTTGCGTCCGGGCACTTATGTCCTGTTGGACATTTTATACACTCTGATAGTCCTCCAATAGGTGCATATGTTCCAGTTGGACACGGTAGACATTCCTCTGATGCACCTCCACTGTATGTTCCAGGCGAACATAATATAGCATCGTATTCATCATTCGGCTCGGCGGCATTTGAACGTGCGAATCGAAGTCGATTTGTTCTCTTGACACAACGATAACCAGGTGGACATTCACTGAGTTTCATGCCCAATGCATCCCAGACACAACAGAAGACTAATAAACCAATAAAACTTGTTTTCATCATGTTTCGAAATCTAAAATAGCTTTTTATTAATCTGCATTTATATACACTTCTAAAACGTCTGATTATGTTATCTCCGAAAGCCGATACGATATCTTAATACCTAGGATAATCTCGTTCTTCAATCGAATAAATATTTGATCGTTCGCTGGAAAAAATCATGCCTTTCATGGAGTATATAAACCGCATATGAAGACAACGCATTTTACTTTTTTCGAAACATGATGAAAAAAACTATTGTTGGTTTATTGGTCTTCTGCTGTATCATGGATGCATTGGGCATGAAACTCAGTGAATGTCCACCTGGCTATCGTTGTGTCAAACGAACAAATCGACTTCGATTCGCACGTTCGAATGCCGCCGAGCCGAATGATGAATATGATGCTATATTATGTTCGCCTGGAACATACAGTTCAGGTGGAGCAGTGGAATGTCCACCATGTGAAACTGGAACATATGCACCTATTGGAGGACTACCAGAGTGTATAAAATGTCCAACAGGACATAAGTGCCCGGACGCAAGTGCCTATCCTGAACAATGTTCAATCAATACGTATACTAATCAAATAAAACAAATATGCTGTCGTCCATGTCCAGCCGGTGAACACGCTCCTGTGAAAGGTATGGGTCAATGCCTCGCTTGTCCAGCTGGTAGAAGATGTCCAGCAGGTGAAGATGAGTGCAAACAATGAACTCAATTTTTGCTTTTTCGAATAAAATAAATGTGGTAACCTCGTATTTAAATTCGAGCGTTATGCGTACTGCAAAAAGTAAAAATAATTCACGACATATTGATTTTCTCTACCTTTCCCCTACTCCCCCTCAGGGCTATAATAGGTCAAATTCTTGACTTGAATTTTTCTGGAAACCTTTTATGCGATTCCATCCAGAACAATGTTGATTATTACTAGATAGATATTCTCATCAATATAATATTCACTCAACTTTCTTTTGGGTATCTAACGAAATTTGCATTTGAGACTATGGTATCTATCTTATGAGTTTCTCAAGGATTAAAAGTTGTATAGTATATCAAAAATTCAGCTTGGTAGCTTTTGTTTGAAAAAAAAATGTTGTAAAGAAACTAATCGTGAAAAATTGACTTCAGATTTGGATTCCCTACCCTCGATTACCCTATGGTCAAGTTTTTCGAAAAAAAAATTTCATAAATAAAACCATAGGAAATATCGATGTTCATGCAGAAAATCCTTGATGGATCGGGCCCATCTTCGAACTCGACCGAGATATTTATTAGATTAAACGCTGCAGAAAATTTCAGGTCGATCGGAGTCTCCTTGAGGAAATTATCGTGTACTCAACACTTACACAAAAATCATTTTTTTATTGTTCATCAACAGTATTCGACCATTTTTCATAGTTCTTCTTCTGTCTTTCCATTTCTTGATTAGTCAATTTCCAGACATCGATATCACTCGTCATTGCATACGGCGCTGGTCCGTATTCCGGCACGACTGTGATCCATTGTCGATCTTTCTGCGCATTCCAAATCATTTCCCACCAATGTTGCATCACTTCACATTCGTTTTTCGCTTGATTCGGATCGGTAATTTGCGCGTGTTGAGCTGTACCAACACGAGCATGAAGATGATCGACTCGTGATGCAAATAAACGAAATCGTTCCTCGTCGGTTTCATGTACGAGCAAACGTTCGCAAACCAAAACAAAATGCGAATAATCAGCTGTTAATCGAAGATTAGGAAAACGTTTGACCATGCGGAATGTGATATACGGATTGTAGAGAGATCGTGTTCGATGTGTCTGAAAAACAGAAATGTGATAAATTGTATTGAAAAGCAAAAGGTTGTTTACCTCGTGTGAGCAGGTTATTGTCGGGAATTTCGATTGAATTTGTAAGGCTTGTTCGAAGAATTGTTCGTTTTCTTCGATGGACCATGAATCTTGACCGCCTTGAATGTTAACATGAATCGGTTCGTAGGGTAGAAATTGGTTTAAATGATATTCGATATTGTTGACATGTTGATCGATGGATAAGTCTTGCCAAGTATCGTCTTTGACAGTTGGATAATTCGTTTGAATTAAACCGACGAATTCAAGGTGATTCTCACGAAGTGCTCGATGAAATGCATCGGGATCTTGTTCGGTTAATCGATGAACATCTTTCAATGTCGCTTCGATACCTGCATAACCCAAACGATGAATTTCAGCGAAGAGAACGTTGATATCAGTCGAATATTGTCCTTCAGCTCCCCAAAGAGCACGAATAAATTTTAACTGTGGGACAGGCATTTGAAATAAAAAAAACTAAGGTGAAGGTGTGCTTTATATATCGTTATCTACATTAGCTCCAGCGGCATCTATTATATTAAAAAAAAGTAAATTCTTTCGCGTTCTGTAATGCTTCCATAGTAACAACTCAATAATAAAGTCTTCTGATTCTGTTTGTAATAACAAGATTTTTTTTACCCACAAATGCCTTTACCCGATCGTTTTTGTGTTGACATTCCTGAGCCGGTGCCAACGTATTCCTATGATTATGTTTATCAACCAACAGTTTCGTATCAATATCCATGTGAATCAACAATTGTCTACCGAGTTCCATCGGTTTCTTATTACACTCCATGCGAAGTAGTCGTTCGAAATGATACCAAATCGGAAACAGCAGCGATTCGTCGTGATTTACGACAAATTCGAACAGATCTCAATCAACTTAAACGACAATCTGCATGTCCAACTTATTACGAACTCAAAGAAGTGAAACGTTCGTGTTGTGATGCATGTCAAGAAAAAACCCACTCTGGTGCAAAAATGTATTGCTGTGTTGAAAAACCAACATATTCATTTATGGCAAAACTTCGACCAAAAACTCCTAATACAACTTATCAGGATAGTTATAGACCACATTCATGTATTGGATATCCCGGCCGACGAATAACATTGAATGAACTGCAAACAGAATCTGAATCTTCGACAGGACCCGTTCAACATCCTCGACCTTGGATACCACCTGGTCATAAGAATCAATATCCATGTCGACAATGGAATCTCAGTGTTCCACATTCTGAACCGTAAAAAAAACTTCATTTCTTTTTTTCTGTAAACTAACACACATAAGAAAAATAAACTATACTCAGAGATAAAACCTTATCAGTATGAATCGTTGGCAAAGTAAATTTCATCGTGTGTTTTTTTCTTCTTTATGCTAAAACTTAATTTTAGCCGGTCTTTTCGATTGTTTTTCTGATTTGAACATCTGTTGGTATGGATGGTGGTGTACAGCTCGTCTCTACGCAGAAAATGCGAGCAACATCGGCATTAGCAATTACGACGATGCGTATTACACTTATATGAACTCAGGACCCGATGCCTGTCCTTGGACTCCAGTGAGCGCTACTCGACAGGCACTTCGAGAGAAATACAATCTACCCGAAGAGCCTTGCAGTGACTGCACAGTGATATTCTGGTGTGCACCATGTTCGGTCTGTCAAGCAGCGAGAGAACTCGAAATACGTCAACCGTGATTTTTATTTCGAAAAACTCGATGAATAATCGACTGTTGTTGAGCCTGATGGACTGACAATTTCGATGCCTTGCTGTTGATAAGGATGTAGAATAATATTAATAAACTCATCATTATCTCCGTTGACTAACATATATGAATGATATCCACAGATTGATGAATCTTTCGAATTTCCATGTGTAGGATTAACGAGTAGTGAATCTCGTTTCGAAATTCGATTGTTGATATGAACTAATGGTACTTCGTTATCCGATGAACATGAAGTACTACTTTTCGGTTCGATGATATGCAATTTATTATTCGAATCTGTCCATGTTAACCACCACCAATCAGTTCCGTAACAAAGAAAACCTGTGCGATATTGAACAGTTAAATATGAATTCGTTGGTATGTTTCGATCAATATCGGAAAATAGTCGAGCATTTCGATAGACATCACTGTAACGATGAACGAGACTTAGTGATTTGATTTTCGCACCAGTTCGATTGATAATTCTAGCTTTTGCAGATCGAAGCGTGCAACACTGAATAACTGTCGAGTATATCAAAAAAATCACTATCCAATAATGAAACTGCATTTTAACTTAAAGAATCAATTCGTTTTTTTCTATCACAGGTGTAGAAGCTTAGGCTATTTTCAATTATGAAATAGATTAAGCATTTATTTAAACAGTACAATATCTCAAATAGCATGCCGGGGGTGCTGTAAGAGCATAGACATGAAAATCGTTGCAGTTCGTAATTGAAATTGTGTTCGACCATTGACACGAATTACCTGGCCAACTGTAACAAACTTTAACTGTCACTGTATCACCGGGATTCGCCGGATCAGCACCGCTATACCACCCAGCACCTTGTGTTCCGCATCGAAAAGGTTCAGCAGCACCTTTGACTAACCGACTACCAGCACCGCCCGAAAAACGCACCCAAATAGGATCCTTTTTAAACAATGCCTTGTCACAAGTGATATAACCCGGTTGGGATTTATGTCGTGTTTTATCAGTAATTACAGCGTAATTCGTACATTGATTAGGGAGGCCATTTGGTGATAAGGACACTGTTGATAATGGTACTGCTACTGTTGTAGTTGTAGTTGAAGTTGAAGCTCTAGTAGTAGTGACTGTTGTTGATCCCGAAACAGTAGTTGTCGTTCCTGTTGATCCAGAAGCAGTTGTTGTCGTTCCAGAAGCAGTTGTAGTCGTTCTAGAAGCAGTTGTTGTCGTTCCTGAAACAGTTGTTGTTGTCGTATTGTTAGGTCTTGTGAAACATTTTCCGCCTGTAGGTTTTTTAAAACCGATGTTATCGAACGTGACGAATGTAGTTGCTGGACCGGGATGAGGATATTCAAGTGCATATCCGGCAGTACTTCGGCATTCTCCAGCACCGATTTGACCTTTGAGAGTCATATCTCCGACGAACATATCGGGTAAATCGTTCAATATACTTGTTCCAGAGCCAGCAATCTGAACAGAAGCACAATCTAAAGAATCATTCTTGAGAATAAACACACATTCGATTCTCGCTGTCGAACATACTTTGAAAATACTCATTTCGATTACCGGTAACTGCGACCCAGGACCTAAATTCACATTTATTGTTTTTTTGAATTTAATCACAGATCGATATTACCAAGAGAAAAGAGCATTTCCAGCTTTTGTATTCTCAGGAATCCTGAATGGAAATGTTTGATTTTTTCCTGCCATATTACTTCCACGTCGAACCTCTCTCGGACATCCGCCTATAAACGAATGTAGAACTTTCCATGTTTCTCCATTATCAAACGAAATCGATGCTTGACAACTTCCGCCACTATGTGCAGCTAATGAACCTTCTCCCGACGCTGAATTATGACCGAGAATTCTAGATTAATAAAACTTCTTTCTCAACCCTCGAATTTCGATGGGTTAAACCTACTCGAAATGCGTCATTTGTCCCGGTTGCCATGTTGCAGTCGGAGTTTTGCTAATACCCGATCGTTTATGAAGACCTTTGCACGGAAAATCAGATCCGTCCGCTCGTAACGGACCGTTGTAATGATTTCCACCGGCACTATCGTCCGGTGCTGCCAACGGTCGAGGATACTTGATTCGGGCGTGCCCATCGACCAACAAAAACCATCCGAAAACAACTGCCAAGTAAATCGTACGCATCGAAACAAAAAACGTGGAGGCGCGAAACGAATAATAGCATTTATAGAATATCGAAAAAGAAAATATTTATTAATCGGAACGAAATATCAGATTACGTGTGACAAAAAAACGAGCTTAATCAAATATTTTTTATTTAAAAACGAACATTTGTGGTTAATCTCGTG
>Ga0209935_1004534_pt1 | contig 12736 bp, 22 predicted proteins | sample ThiBio_1000_plan_2_FD_183958 | JGI IMG/M metagenome (GOLD analysis project Ga0209935, IMG submission 183958) | Wastewater bioreactor microbial communities from Cape Town, South Africa - Thiocy_cont_1000_plan (SPAdes) | ecosystem: Engineered > Bioreactor > Thiocyanate-remediating >... | reverse complement strand
CGACGCGCAGGTAGCGGGTGCGTGCCCGCGCTCTCGAACCACTCTCGCCTCACCGAACGAACGAGAGAACCGCCAACGAGGAGTAGAAGCGAGAGCGCTCTAGCAGTTGGTGGTACGAGGGAGGGACAGGTGGAAGGTACGCAGACGAGGCCGCGAGGCGAGTAGCAGCCGCCTGTGTCTGCGTGTGTGCGAGGGAGCGCCAGCGATGATGATGATCGGATGGACGAGGAGGCGAGAGATCGCGTAGGACCTGCACGCTGTCGCATCTTCGCGATACCGCGATACAGCGATAGTTTCGCATCTTCGGCGCGAGTGCTGCTCGTTGTTCGCTGCTGCTGCGGCCTTCATTCGCTCACTCGCTCGCTCTCGCTGCCTGCTCGACGACCACGACCACCACCGCGACCCTCATGCTCCGCAACGGCCTCACCCGCATCCGCCCTGTCGCTGCGGCTCTCTCGCGTGCCTACGGAACGGCCTCGGGCAAGGTATGCTTCTCGTGTGTCCTGCCTCGCGCGTGCGCGTGTTGACTGGTTGGTTCGCTTGCTTGCCTTGCCTGCCATCATCGTCCAGGCCGCCAGCCTGCCCGACCTGCCGTACGACTATGCGGCGCTCGAGCCCGTGATCAGTGCGCGCATCATGCAGCTGCACCATGGCAAGCACCACCAGGCGTACGTCACCAACCTGAACACGCTGCTCTCCAAGGCGCACGATGCCGAGGCCAAGGGCGACCACGCGGCGCTCGAGGCCCTGCAGCCCGGTCTGCGCTTCAACGGCGGCGGCCACCTCAACCACACATCCTTCTGGAACACCCTCGCGCCAAAGAACGCCGCCGGCGGTGTCATCCCGAGTATGCATCAGATGCACGAGCAGCGCGTGGTAGCAAGCATAGCAAGCATGGCAGCATTCGTTGGGCGCGGCTGATGGTGGTGCGCGTGGCGTGGCGTGCAGGCTCGGGCTCGAAGCTCGGTGCCGCCATCACGGCTGAGTTCGGCTCGTTCGACAACATGATCGCCAAGTTCAACGCCACCACGACCGGCGTCATGGGCAGCGGCTGGGGCTGGCTGGTCTACAACCCCGTGCACGACCGCTTGCTCATCACCACGACGCCCAACCAGGACCGCCCCGAGGACCTGCACCCCGTCGTGTCGCTCCTCGGCGTACGTCGCTCTGCCTGCACCGCACCTCGCGCTCGTGCTCGTGTACACCAGCTTGCTTACCTACCTCCTAATGCCGCACGCCAGATTGACGTGTGGGAGCATGCGTACTACCTCGACTACGAGAACCGCCGCGCCGATTACCTCAAGAACATCTGGCAGATTGTCAACTGGGGCGTCGTCGAGCAGCGCTTCGCCGCCGCCACCTCCAAGCCGTAAAGATCGCTGATCGCTGATCGCTGATCGCTGATCGCTGCCGCCTGTGTCGCATCTACAGCTTCCACCAATATGATCGATGCTGCGCCCTATTATCACACATGCACACGCGCTCGCACACATTGAGATCGAGGTTGTACATTACATGGTGCAAGTGTGTCGGCGGCCAAGGCTGGCTGCAGTGGCGACACTCGAGTGCGAGAGTTGTCCGGCGCTAGTTGATCATCTTGATGCTGCTACGATTGGCTGCGAGCTGAAGAATGTCGAGGCGCTCGTACGTCTCGAGGCACTCGTTGAGCTGCTCGTTGGTGAAGCCATGCGCCACCACACGTCGCAGCACCTCGTTGTACGCCAACGTCGTGCTCTCGAGTCGGATGCACATGTCGCGTATCAGGCGGTAGATTGCCGACACTGGATCGGTGGACGCCATGCTCTGCTGCCGCTCCTCGCGCAATGACGCCTTGGATTGGTCCATGAGCCGAATCGCCTCCTCGACGTCCTGTTGTGCCACCACTTCTCGCAAACTCAACCGTGCCTACACTCACACCAGTAAGCAAACAAGAACGAGGCGACGGCGGCGGCGGCGGCGACGGCGGCGGCGGCGGCGACAGAATCCGCGTACAAGAGCTTGAGAGAGACGCAAGATAGCCAACAACGAGCGCGCCGTCGTGTACGTGTACGTTTGCGGCGAGCTGTCCTCGGCTTGCCGCATACCGACGTACGATGCCACGATGAACTCGGTCAGCTCGGGTGGCACATACGGCTCGATGCGTCGTGCCTGTGCAATGTAGGTGCGAATGAACTCCGTGTCGAGCAGCTCGTATTCCGACTCGGGATGGCGGCCGTGCTTGTGCACGTGTGTAATGTGCTGTGCCAGTCGCATGTCGAGCTCGCTGTCGGGCTTATCCAGCAACACGAACAGCAAATCGAAGCTGCATACGTGGCCAATCCACATCAATGCCAAGTGAGTGAGGGGAGTGACGGATGCTGCGCTGCGCTGTGCCGACTCGGACCGTACCGTGAGAGCAAGGCTGCAGGGAGATTGATGTTGTCGGCCGGCGAGCGGCGAATGTTGTAGCGACCGTAGGCCGGATTGGCCGCGGCCACGATGGCTGTGCGAGCATTGAGCGTCGTGTTGATACCGGCCTTGGCGATCGAGATCGTCTGCTGCTCCATGACCTCGTGGATCGCCGTGCGGTCGCTATCGTCCATCTTGTCGAACTCGTCGATGCAACAGATGCCCATGTCGGCGAGCACCAACGAGCCTCCCTCGAGCACCAGCTCGTTGGTCGTTGGGTCTCGAACCACGGCCGCCGTCAGACCGACGGCCGACGCGCCCTTGCCCGAGGTGTAGACGCCACGCGGCGAGATCGTAGCAATGTGCTTGAGCAGCTGCGACTTGGCGACTCCCGGGTCACCGAGCAGAAGTATGTTGATGTCGCCGCGGATCTTCATGCCGTCGTTGAGTACGCGCGTTGCACCACCCACCATCACGAGCAGAAGCGCCTTCTTGACATCGTCGTGCCCAAAGATCTCGGGCGCAATCGACTTGGCCAGGCGATCGTACACGTTGCGCTCTGCCAATCGGCTGTCCGAGTGAGCGGGCACGCGTGCTGCAACCACCACGAGCCAGCGAGTGCGCTGCAGTCTCACGAACCTTCGGCGAGCAAGGTCGCTCGCTGTACGACCTCGTCGGTCAACTCGTAGTCGGCATACGAGACCTTGTGTTGCTCAATGTGCATGGCCTGGAGGTACGTGTCGGCGATCAATCCAGCACGCAGCGCCTGCCAGCCCGAGTACGGCGTCGGCAGGAAGATGCCCGAGATCGTTGCCACGTCGCCAGGCGAGCACCGGCGAGTGGCCTCGCCGAGAGCGTGCACGGTGATCGAGCGTGGAATGTGGCCTATCGGCACTTGCTCGGGCTGCGCCCGCGCACAAGCGCACAAGCACACAAGCACGCAGATGTTACCCATGAGCCATGCAGTTGGGCTCGGTTCCAACATGAGCGAGATTGCGAGCCCGCCACCGTACCAGCTCTTGGACGCGCAGCTCCTGGAACTTGATGAACTTGGAGCCGCGCGTCTGCAGGAAGAGCTTGCCGGCACTGTTGTTCTTCATGCACGTGGCACTGCTGCATCGCTGCAGCGGCATGAACTGCGCGGCCTTGACCTCTTGGTAGTTCTCGCAGCCGCACTCGTCGCACGTGTACGTGGCGATCGTCACCTGCGGCTTGACCTCGGACGTGCGCGTCACGATGCCCTTCATGACAACGACCTTGCCAATGTGCTTGGCGCGTATCTGGCGCAGTTGGATCGGAGCAGCGAGGCTCTTGGCGCGAGGTATCAGCTGAACCTCACTGCAGCGGCAGTAGCATCAGATTCAGCATCGGCGTCAGCAGTAGCACCATCAGATTCAGCGTCGGAGTCAGCAAGGCCCATGCAGCTAGCCAGTCCAGACAGCAGCACTCCACACGCAACGTACTAGCGTCGAGTCAGTTGCGCAGGCATCGTAGTCGTGCCCGCTGCGACGGCTCTGTTGGCTGCCGCTGGAGCTGCCACTCCTCCTGCTGCTGCTGCTGCTGGAGCAGTCGGACCTGCAGGAGTGTCAAGGGGAGCTGCCGCAGCCAGTGGGGCATCAGCCTCGTCGAGCAAGGTCTGTTGCCTGTGGTGCCACGCCGAGTGCCGTCAGGTGCGAGCACGAGAGAACGAGAGTGAGCGTGTGCGACCTACCGATGGCGCACGAGCACGTCGATGACGTCGTTGGCAGGGAGCACGAGCCCCGGCGTCGACATGGGCATGGCTTGGTCGATGGCGTGGCTGAAGAGCTCGACGTAGCGCAGCGCGTTGCCCTCGATGCGCTCCACCAGGCCGTCGTCGATGCCGTCAAAGTACTGCCGAGCCACGCCGCCGTCAGCGCCGCCTTGCATCATCGCATCGCATCAACGCACCATCATCACATGGTCGAGTTCGATCGGAACAGCGGCTCTCTGGCGGTCGGCGACCTCTTGCTGCGCAGCCAGCAGGTGAGCGAGCGCGCGAGCGACGGCGCCGCGGCCGCGACGGCGCAACGCACCAGCATCGGCGGGTAGAAGGGCCCCGCGTCCTCCAGGCGCCGATAGCCCTCCAGGAAGCGCTTCAGGCGCTCGACGTCGCCTGCGTAGTCGGGCTTGTCGTCGTCGCCGCGGCCGTAGACGTTGAGCGCCTCGCCGTACGGCCGACGCGCGCCGCCGCCTGCGGCTCCTGAGGCTCCTGCGGCTCCTGCTGCTGCTCCGCGGCCTCCTCCACGGCCTGCTGCGAACGATCCCCGCCCTCCGCCTGTACCAGCGATAGGGCCACCACGGCCACGAGCGGCTGGGGCGCGAGCAGCAGCCATCGAAGGGCGAAGGATCGAGTGGCGGCGCTGCTGCTGCTGCTGCTGCTGCTGCGACGAGACGACGATGCGACGCGGCAGCTGATCGTTGCTCGCTCAAGTACCCGCGACCTCCCGCTCTGCCGCGCCGCCCTGCTCCCTTGTCAATCGACTATCATCGACATCCGACCACTCACCATGATTCCCGATTCACGGCGAACAAGCTCATGGGTCTTGTGGAGCACCAAAGTGAAGAAGCAGAGATATCTACCGTTCCCGCCAAAATGCAGCGACCGAATGCCGCGGAGGCGCAGCAGCAGCGGAGCCGCCACTCGATCGCTCGCCTACTGCTGCTCGCCGCTGCTGCTGCTCGCGCCCTCGACCGCCGCTCGCGTCCCGGTTCGTGCTACATCCACTGTCGCCTCGTTCGTGCGATTGGCTCCCCTCGAGTGAGCCGATGCCGCGGCGATGAAGGGAGCGCACGAACCACAGGAGCCGCAGCCGTCGCAGCCCAAGCGCAAGCGCGCCTCTCCTCCGCGACCCAGCAAGCGCATGAAGACCGCCGCCGCCGCTGCTGCTACTGCTACTGCTCATGATGGCGCCGCTGCCGTCACTACCAGCAGCAGCAGTAGTAGTAACAACGACAGCAGTACCAGCAACAAAGGCGCCGGCGGTCAGCAGGGCATTCGGTCGATGCTGGAGGGCATGGCGCGCAAGGCGGCGCACACGTCGCAGCGCGACCAGTGGAAGGCCCTCGGCCTCGGCCTCGGCGCCGGCAAGCGCCGCTCCGGCCCCAAGCACTCCTCACGCAAGCCCAGCACACGCGCTGTCGACTCTTCGGTCCACGCTCACGTCGTACAAGATGACGAGACCACGGCAACTGCCGATGTCATCGATCTCGGCGACGCCGGCTCTATCAACGGCCTCGCTGATGCTGGCGCGACTGCTGTCGATGGCGATGCTGTTGTCGCAGGCTTTGAGGACAGCACGACGTTGCCAGCCGCTCACGCTGACGAGGCCACGGCGAGCGGGCGCGAGGAGCAGCGCCAGGACCCGCCGCTGCGACGCTCGATGCGGCAGCCATCCAAGCGCCCCGTGGCGTGCCCGCCTCCGTCGCCTTCCAAGCGCCCGCAGGTCCAGCGAACCAAGCAGCGCGCCCAGGAGCCCGCAAGCCACGATACCCTCGCGCTCACTGCGCCGCCGCCACCGACACCGACTCCTGCACCGACTCCTGCAGTGACACCGACTCCTGCAGCGACACCGACTCCTGCAGTGACACCGACTCCTGCGGAGACACCGACTCCTGCAGTGACACCGACTCCTGCGGAGACACCGACTCCTGCAGTGACACCGACTCCTGCGGAGACACCGACTCCTGCAGTGACACCGAGCCCGACACCAGCTCCATCGATTGTTGATCTGCTTCTGCCAGCCAAAGGGCCCAAGAAGACAGCCACCAAGGCGGCTGTAACAGCGGCTTGCTCAACGCAGTCGTCCATCGCCACGAGTCCGACCACGATCAAGCTGCCAATGTCGGCCATCGCGGCCATTCAACTCAACCGAGCCGATTCGAGTTCAAACACGAGCACGGCTGCCAGCAACGGCGACAGTGACAGCACCACGAGCAAGGCTGGCGCAACCTCTCCAAGCAAGCAGCGTCTCCATGGCTCAGGTTCGAGCTCCAAGTTGGTCGACAGCGACGGCACACCATCAGCTGTTGCGCAGAAGGATACCGCGAGCGACTTCTTCCTGACGCCCAAGGAGCGCACTGCTCGAGCGCTGGCTCAGCACTACGCCAAGCTCAAGGAGACGGCGCAGCGGTACCGGCAAGACGAGCGCCAGATCTTCCAGGGCAAGGCCGAGCATCCGTTCTTCCGGGCCGTGCACGCGCGCCAGCTCGAGAAGCGCTACTGCGCCACGAGCTCCGTCACGACTGCCGCCATGGTGCCTACGGCTCCGATCGAGTATCCGTCGCTCAACCACACGCGAGCCTTCACTGAGAAAGAAGAAGCATTCTACGAGTGCCTGCTAGCTGCATCCAACTACCAACTGCCGACTGGCCCTGCACGACCACCAGCGTCTCCGCATCGCTTCTGCTCCATCTCGGCTACCGTGCCGCAGTTACTGTCCGAGCTGTCCGAGCCCCACCTCATGGCCCGAGACTTGACGTCCGATGGCCTAGATGTCAAGAACGCTGCTGTATCGACATTGCCGACCAGCGGATGTACCGCACAAACTGTCGAGCGCGTGCGCCATGCCGTGAGCTTGCTACTCGAGCGGCACCCTGAGCAGCGGGCCGAACTACATCGCGCTTGCACCAATCTGCAACACATGATGTCGCTCGAGGCCTTGTTGCCCGAGCCAATTGCCGACGATGTCGGGGAGTCTGATTGCTGCAGCGTTGGCGACGACGCAATCGGGCTCTTGGCGCTCGATGACAGCCTCTGGACCAAGTACGTTCAGTTGTGCCTTGGGAGTCGCATGTTGTCGGCAGTTGCTCGAGCGCTGCAGACATTGAAGACGGGAGATGCCCTGCTGCTAATGTACGTCTCTTGCCCTATCCTCGGTGTGCCGGCATTCGCTGGATGACCAACACCGTGTGAGTGCACCTTGTGCTTGTGTGTGACATTTGGTGCGTCGGGTGTGGTGGCAGTGGCCCTATTGGTTCCGGAAAGACATCGACGCTCTATCGCTACACGCAAGCCCTCGGCAACACGGTGCTCGAAACTGGCGCTGGCCACGATCGACGTGGCAAGACGATTGCTACCAAGTACGAGGAGGCTACGCAGTCGCATCGAATCAAGAGCACGAGTCGACCCTTCTCGCCGCCACCTCCGGGCTCGCCATCGGGCCACTCGCCAACGATTGATGTCGACCAAGCCGACGAGCTCGCCTCTGCTGCACAACCCTCGTCAGCCGCAAGCGATGCCGTGCTGCTGTTCGAAGAAGTCGACATTACGCTCGAGCCTGACGCTGGCTTCGGAGCCGCGCTGGTGTCGCTGATTGCCAGCAGCAAGCGACCGATCGTACTCACTGCCAATGGTTCGTACGAACTGCCACGCGCTGTTGCAGCAGCAGCCGGCCGTCGTCGTCGTCGAGGCTGATCATCAGTGACATGCAGATTACACCCGGCTGCCCCGCAACATTGTGGAAGCCAACGTGCTGGCGCTGCCGTTTGCGCGACCGTCGATCTCCGAGCTACTCCCCGTGATGCAGCTGGTGCTTGCAGTCGAGAGGCACCCCGAGTACATTGAAAGCGAGCCACACTACCAAGACCTGGTGTGGCTGCTCGAGCACTACGAGGGAGATGTGCGGCGCACTCTGCTACATCTCCAGCTGTGGCTCTGGGGAACGAGCGACCCAGCAGCCGAGTATTTGTTTCGACGTTCGGTGGCCCCGCGACGGTACACCTCGGTCTCAGAGCCTCTGGCGCTGTTGTGCTGCCAGGTCGCAGGTGCTATTGCATCAGGTCAAGGTTGCAGCCTCTCGCTGCGCTCTATACCGCTTGCAATGGCGTTCATGAATCAAGTCGGCCACGAGAACACGATACTCCTCGAGCGCACTGCCATTGCCGCCTCGATCTCAATGCCCATGGCGCCAGCCGAGACATTGCACGGTGACGAGGACGGCCTCACGTTGCTCGAGAGCATGGCTCGATTCACCGAGGGACTCGCCGCCTTGGACGTGGTGATATCGACGTTCGAGGAGCACGCGCCCGATGAATGCCGCGAGCCAAGCACTCCGACCGTGTACTCGGCAGCGTGCCATTCGTTGTTGTGGGAGTTTGCTGCCACGTTGCCGCAGTCGAGTACCGAGGCTGCAAGCAACCATGAGCGGCCGTCAGTGATCGACAGCACGCTGGTCCGTGACCCGCCAAGGCCTGAAGCTTGTCCGTTCGTGCTGACGCCATGGAGCTGCACCAATGCAACCGCGATACGCGACTACTACAGCGCCCTAGAAAGGTTCGCTCATGTCGGATGTTGTCGGTGCCTATGCTCCAGCTGACTGTATTTGTGGTTGTGGTTGTGTGTTAACTCCACTCGTCTAGCATATGTTGGAGTGAGTTCACGAGATTCGGAGCACAGCAGCGTCGGCGGTTCACGCACTACCTCTCGAACAAGCCCGACGATACGACCACGCTGCTGCGGGTCGGCCAAGTTGTTCATACCAAACGACAATCGATGTTGCATACCACCGAGGAGCAAGAGCGCCTACCTGCGGCAGCAACTGTGATATAAGAAGAGAAGAATACCAAGAGCGCCAGTAAGGCAGCAGAACCAACGCAAGCAACAAACGCAACGCGTTAGCCGCCAAGCGAGAGTGTGCGATCTTGCTGTTCTTAGCTCACAACTCACGCGATCGCGTTGGCTGCTGTTCTTGCCTTCGTGCTCCCTCGCTCACGCCCTCATGCTCGCTGCTGCTGCACGTATCGCTGTGGGCCGCTTGAGCCGTATCCTTCCTGCTACGCGTCAAAGCCGCTGCATCGTTGCGGCGAACGCTCGATGCCTTCAGTCTCAGGCTCCACTAGCGGCGGTGGCGCTCGGTGCGCGGCAGCGTTTGCTCGTGGCCTCGTCGTGGCATCGACGCGCGCTGCACAGCAGCCAACGCAGATTCGCGAGCATAGTTTCGAAAGAAGGAGATGATCTGAGCTCGTATCAGCCGCTACCGTCTCGAGCACCCGAGGGACTCGAGGCATCGAAGGAGCCTGTGGCCGTGGAGGAGGAACGCGAGTTCCTCGAGCTGTTGCGCGAGCAAGAGGAAGCTCTCGCGGCGATGCAAGCCGATGAGGCAGCTCTCGAGGATGAGGCAGAACAGCAAGAGGTTGACGACGAGCCTACTGGAGATGCTGAAGTGGAGAATGACGACGCTGAGTACGATGACGGCGAGTATGATGACGAGGAGTACGACGAGGAGTACGATGACGGCGAGTATGATGACGAAGAGTACGACGACTCGGCTGTGGATGGTATCGACGACGAGCAGGCCAAGCGATACCGCGAGCAGGCGAGGTTCGTCAACTCGATCACCGACCCATACGTGCAGCTCGGTAGACCGGTCGAGGGCCCGACGCCCGAAGAGCAGGCCATGACGGGCCGCATGAAGGACCTGCACTCCGAGGAGGAGATTGCGAGCTTCCGCGCGGCGCTTCGCGAGTTCAAGCCCTCGGTGCGGCAGCTCACGATCGCGCAGCACGTGTTCGTCAACTCGCCGATCAGCTTCGTCAAGTCGGTGACGGACCTCGCCGAGCTGCCAGCCGAGATCGGCTTCGAGGTGTGCTTCTGCGGCCGCTCGAACGTCGGCAAGTCGTCGCTTATGAACGCGCTGTTCGGGCACAACCGCCGGCTCGTCAAGACCTCCTCGACTCCGGTACGCTGCTGCAAATGCTCTTGCTGTGCGTGCGGCGGAGCACTCATCGGGTCGGGCATCCCATCGGAGCATGCTGCAGGGCCACACCAAGATGCTGAACTTCTTCCGCGTCGACATTAGCGCCACGGTCACACTCGATGCGCCAACCAAGGGCCCGCTGATGGTGGTCGATATGCCGGGCTACGGGTACGCCAACGTGCCGGTCGAGCTCAAGCTCCAATGGAACAGGATGGCAATCGAGTACCTGCGGTCGCGTCGCTGGTACGTGGCGCCGGTATCGCAGCGCCGTCTCCGATTGCGCGCGAGCCGTTGTTGACCCTGCAGCCCGTGCCCGTGCCCGTGCCCACCCGCAGGCTGCGGCGAGTGTACGCGCTCGTCGACGCTCGACACGGCTTGCAGCAGAACGACAAGGACTTCTTCAAGGTGCTCAACAACGCGGGCACGCCGTTCCAGGTCGTGCTCACCAAGACCGACAAGGTCAAGCCCGAGCAGGTGCTGGCGCTCAAGCAAGCGCTCGAACTCGAGCTGTACGACAACTACATCATGGCCAAGCCCGTCGTGCTGCCCACGAGCTCCGTCTCCAACAACGGCGTCGCCGAGCTGCGCGCTGCCGTGCTGCTGGCAACCGAGCACATTCGCGACGAGAACGAACCTCCGACCACCAAATAGACAGACTCTCGAGCTCCTGCAACTCACGCGTTGCTGTACCAAGCTGCAGCTGCTGCACCTCGCTGCTCCTGCGGCAGTGGTGCCATTCGATTGCTCGCCGTCCCGCTCGCGCACCATGCATCGCGCGCTGCTTCGTCTGCGAGTGCGCCTGGTCGCACCGCTGCCACTGCCATGCTCCTCGTTGTCGTCGAACCTGTCGCGCACAATGTCGACCAAGAAGCACGCGGCCGACGCGGCGGGCGTGCTGGTCGAGCACGACCACGTGGACGGCCAGCGCACCGGCGTCGTGCTCGTGACCCTCAACCGCCCTGACAAGGTGCGCGCTCGCGCCCCGGCACTCGCGCCCGCTGTCGGTTGACCGCGAGAGCTGCTGGCAGATGAACGCCCTGACCGAGGAGCTGGGCGACGAGTTCGAGGCCGTGATGCGGCAGCTGGAGCGCAGCAGCGCCAGCGACACGAGGGCCGTCGTGCTGCGCGGCGCCGGCGAGCGCGCCTTCTCGGCCGGCGGCTCGCTGCCCTGGCTGCACGAGCGCACCACGCGCCCGCCCGAGGAGAACACCGCCACCATGCGCGCCTTCTACGGCCGCTTCTTGTCCGTGAGGCGCCTGCCGGTGCCCGTGATCTCGGGTGCGTGATGCAAGGCGGCGCGCCGCTTGGCGCCCTGCGACGCGCGCTGCTGACTGCTGGCTGCTGGTGGATGGCTGCGCGCGCCGCTCCGTAGCCATCAACGGCGCTGCGGTGGGCGCGGGTTTGTGTCTGGCAATCGCGACCGACATGCGCGTCGCGTCGCGCTCGGCCAAGCTCAGCTTCAACTTTGCGAGGCTGGGCCTGCACCCAGGCCTCGCGGCCACTCACTTCCTGGCGCAGCTTATCGGACCGCAGGCCGCTGCGAGGCTGCTCTACGTACGTGCGCCACGTCTCGTCGTGCCATCGCGCTCGAAGACGATCGAACTCCATGTCTCATTGTCGCGTGAGGCAGACGGGCGACTTTATTGATGCCGACGAGGCGCTGCGGCTCGGGCTCGTGATGGAGGTGGTCGAGCACGCCGAGACCGTGCCCGCCGCCGTCAAGGTTCGCTCGTCGACGCGCCGACCCTCGATCGCAAGTAGGGTCGCATTTACCTGATTGATTGCGGTGTGGTATAGTTGGCGCGACGCATCGCCACTGCATCCCCGGTGGCCATTCGCCTGCTGACCAAGACATTGCGCAGCAAGTACGGTTCGCGCGCTCCTGCCCGCTGCTCGCTTCGTACCTGCTCAAGAGACGCCGCCTGATGCGCGCGCTACATTGCAGACAAGACGTAGGTTTGGAAGGCGCTCTGATGCGCGAGGCCGATGGTCAGGTACGTGAAGCAGGCGGGCAGGCGGGTGGAGGGCGGGAATGGCGCCAGAGCGACTGACGCGGCTGCGGACGACAGGCACACTCGTACAACTCGCCCGACATTCTCGAAGGCCTCGCGGCTGTGCGCGAGAAGCGCGACCCTCGCTTCCCGCTCTAATGCCCCGTATGTGGCAGTATGATGGCCAATGTATTCGACGAGACAAGCTATTTGGCGCTTCCATAGAAGCAACAATGGGCGAATGGCATGAATGGAATGGATGAGATGGAATGGATGTCAAGCTGCGCAGAGAGGAGGCGGTGTGCTGTTCTTTGCTCTTCCCGCCGTTTTGCTCGGCTGCGGCGCGCCTGCGCGAGCGAACGAGGCCTCCGCACCAGCTGCTGCGCCTCCAGGCACTTGCGCGCTCGCCGCCTCCCGCCCACCACTCCCCCGCCCCGTGTGCCTCCTAAGTAGCGATGGGTAATCAACAAGCGATCCCCGCCGGCTTCTCAGTCGAGTGGCGACGGGCTCTCGTGAGCGGCGACGCTCTGCCGCAGCTCGAGGCGCACAGCGCGGCGGTCGACGCGGCCACGGGGCTCGTGTACGTGTTCGGCGGCCTTCGCTCGGTGGCCCTCGGGCCCGAGAGCGACAGCGACGACGATG
>Ga0209935_1004533_pt1 | contig 12737 bp, 3 predicted proteins | sample ThiBio_1000_plan_2_FD_183958 | JGI IMG/M metagenome (GOLD analysis project Ga0209935, IMG submission 183958) | Wastewater bioreactor microbial communities from Cape Town, South Africa - Thiocy_cont_1000_plan (SPAdes) | ecosystem: Engineered > Bioreactor > Thiocyanate-remediating >... | reverse complement strand
CCAAAATTGGAAATACCCACTATAAGAAAAAAGTGTTGATTTTATTTCAAGATTATTTTGAGTCATCGTGTTTAAAAAGAAAATACCATTCGTTGTTGATTTTGATTTTGCGTTCTGTGTTTATTTTGGAACAAAGCGAAGATATAAAAACGTCCATATTTTTATTTTTGTGTTGACAGTCAATTCGAATTACAGGGGAAAAAAATTTATGGGGGATACGTCACAATTGAATGAAAATTTACAAAAAATAATCGCTGAAATTAATGAAACATTAGTTAAATTAAAGCAAGACACAATTGTTAATCCAGAAATTCTATTAAATAATTCAGTATTTTCAGTTAGTGACGAAGAAAAATATGCGTTAATACGTGTAACTGAACAAATCGAAGGAATTCTCCGAGAGACATTTGCATTCATTGATAGTAAATGTCGAACATATCTACTAAATCTGTTACAAGATTATCGTTATGATTCGGACGAAAACAAATTTCAAGCAGCACTATCAATCAATGATCTACATTCATTTCTCAATGAGTTACAAGCATTACAAGCATCGTTCAACGCGTTTCAAGCTGCCTGGGATGGACAAATACCAATAGTAAAAGATTTCATCGAAAAATATCCACACATGAAAGACAAGCCAGGCATATTCGGCACAACTATGTTGTATTCAGCTGCAAGAAATAATAAATTAGACCTTGTCAAATATCTTATTCAAAAAGCTCGTTGTTCTGTCAATGCACAAAATCAACAACATATCGATAAACTTCTAACGAATCAAGTTCTTACGACAAGTTGTTATAATCCTGCACCAACAGCTGGATCAACAGCACTTCATGGTGCTTGTTTTAATAATTGTCTAGAAGTTGTCAAATATCTTATTGAACATGGTGCAAATTATTTTCTAACCAATCATGCTGTGGAAACACCGATTGACAATAGCAAAGGCAATGTACAGATTGAACAATTCTTTCGTGAATATTTAATTCTTGGTTATTCAAATAAAACAGATCAATTGCCTGAACGTGCGATTCAAGAAGGTCATCCGAATGTCGTTGATGATTGTATATGGGAATATAAACCATTTGCTGACACACAATGGTGTGCATTCTCTTCATGCGAATCACGCGAACTCTCACAAGGATTTCGTCTGCAACCGAATGAACAATTTCAAGAAGAAATTCATTTAGCAGTTTCTCAAGATATTTACAGTGTTTCAACAGTCAAATTTCTTCGATCAGGTAGAGATCGTGGTCCCAAACAGAATCTTGCTTGGATTCGTTGCCGTGGCTCATCAATTGAAAATTTCGATTGCTATGCTCTTTGGCAACTTATGTTTATTAAACATCCATCGATAGATTCAGCTCGTCTTTCATCTCTCGATTGTCTATCGATTCCATCGATTATTGATTCAACTTTTCAATTACAAGTCAATGTTTGGTATCATTGTTCAGAACGAATGAATTCGAAATTTAATGAAACAATCAATAATCGACAGAAATTTCTTTCAATGAAACTTCCGTTTATTAATGAATCTTTAAAATTTGATTTTCTTACATTTCAATTTTCGAATACAAATAAAACTATTGCCGGTTTTATTCGATGGATACCGAAATTAATATCAAGCACAGCTTTGAATGATGATCGAATCATTCCAGTTGATAATTTCAAACCAACGACTAATCTCAATCCAATTCCAATGACATCGATTCATCAGAAATCATCAGATAAACATGAAAACAATCATGATGACGATGATGATGATGAAGGTGAAGATGATGAAGATGAAGATGATGATGGATCAAATGGAAATTTAATTCCTCCAAAAAATGAATGGTCAATGAAGGATCTTATAGATTCAATTGAACTGACAGTCGATAATAATAGTGAACCGGAAGTTCGACTGGAAGATTGTGTGAATGAACAAAATGTGATTGCGGACGATCTCGTTGAATTTCCTAAAGAAAGTTCAGTGTCCGATAAATCGAACGTTAAACTTCAAGAAGTTTCTGCAAAAATCAATAGTTTAGAAGGTGAAAGTCTGGCTCTACAAGAACGAATTCAAGTTCTATCAGATGAACCTGATACTGAAAATCAAGATCATCAACGTGAACTAGCCGAAGCATTAGAACGTTTGAATGATATTCAAAATGAAATTAAACAAGGGAAAGAAGAAAAACAAGAAAACTTAAGACAAAGAAAAAATACTGTTCAAACAATCGATTACGATAATATACAAGTTCAATTAGTCGAACAAATTCTCATTCCAAATTCATCTTCGATTGTCAATACACTTAAAAATCTGTCGACAAAAAAACTTGAACATATTCCACGAATCGATTATTCTCGTAAACAAAATACGACCTCATATCGAATTACTATCAGTGGTTTTCAAGAACATCACATTGGCTTTCGAAAAATCTATCTGCATATTCAAAAATTATGTCAATTAATCGAATCAGCAAAGGCATTTTATCAAAGAGAATTAAATCGACAATATCGAAATCTGATGAGCACATGTTTTCGAGTACAATCGAAAGCAGGTTTCTGGATATCATATAGTAAATTATATTCGAATAATATTCGTGAAAAAATCGAAGAATATACCGATCGATTCAAGCAATTTTTTCAAGAGAAAACAAATGATTTAGTTAGGAAAACGATCGAAGGTGTTCTAACACAACCATGGATTGACATTCGTCGTTTAACAGATCAATTTTTAAAGGATGACAATTTTCTCAATGAAATCAATTCAATTAAACATCGAACACTCGAATTATTCGTTCAACAGAATATCTCCTATCAACGTATAAAAACCGAGAAAAGACCAACAGATAAATCAGCATCTGTAGCTCAAAAAATGATTGAAAAACTTGTCGATAAATTTCGTCATGAACCACAATATCAAGGTTATGAATTGAAACAAATGCAAATGATTCCATCGATTTTACAACAGATCAATATCTACTATTCATGTTTTTCATTACAACTGCCTCTATTCGAATCAGCCATTGAATTACTCGGTAAAATTCAATCGAATACAGTGACAACAATTACTACGTCGACTGGCTCAGGTAAATCGAGTTTACTACCTGCACTTCTGCTTGCCGAAGGCTACGAAAAAATTATTGTTACTCAACCACGACGATTACCTTGTCGAATGATAAGTCAACGTGTGAATGATACGATGTCGATAAACACCAACGATCGACGAGAAGATATCGCCGGTTGGATTGTTAGTGGTGCAAAATATAATTCCGATGCAAAAATTTTATTTATGACCGATGGTTTACTCAAAGAACGTTTGCTCTATGATGAACAGATGTTTTCATCGACAAATTCATCGAACAAAGGTCTCGTTATATTTCTCGATGAAGTTCACGAACGATCGGTAAATATCGATCTGTGTCTCGCTTTTCTTGCTCGATTACTGAAAAAACAACCTGAATTAAAATTCAAACTACGAATCATTATTTCATCAGCAACATTAAATCAATCCGTACCGAATCTATTCAAAAGTTTGCCGAATATCAGCGTTGATGAATTTGCTTTACCTCAAATGGGCACACCTCATCCAGTGACCAAAACTACACGAGAGAATGCAAATATTCTCGATATTGTTCAAGAATTATATCGTAATTGTCAACGAAACGATCAAATTCTTTGCTTTGTCAATTCAGCATTAGATGCAACACAATATTGTAAACTTCTTTCGGATATAACCAAAGGTTCGATCAATGCACGCGTTCTCATTCAATCGCAATCACCTCGAGTTCAATATAAAAATATTGAAGAAGCCAGTGTTCTATTTTCGACGACTATTGCTGAAACATCGTTGACATTTCCATCGTTGAGATATGTCATCGATACAGGTTATATTAATATGCCGATTTATGATCCAAAATCGAAACGAACAGTTCTAACTACGATTCCAGCTGCTAAGTCAACGATTATACAACGACAAGGACGTGTCGGTCGAACGAAACCTGGAGATTATTATGCTTTATATGATTCGAAAGCTGTTCGAGATGCCTATCCAAAACCTCAAATCACTGTGACCGATTTAACAAATCATGAATTTTCATTACGACGATCACCATTACAATGCGGATTCAAGGTTCTACAAGAATATCTACCTGATAAACTATCACAAGATTCAATTCAATCAACAGTGAATACACTTCGAATGATGAATATTTTAGAAGCAGCACCTAGTGAACATTTTACTAAAATTGGCAAAGCTCTTTCGAAAATACCCGATTTCGGTACATTGCCTATGTCACTCTCAGTTCTTGCAGCACTTCAACGTTATAATTGTGGTTATGATCTCATTTGTCTGTCGTCGATTCTCGGCGTTCTCAATACAACAGCCGTGCTTCGTTCTATTCCTGCACGATACAAATCCACTGAAGGTGATTTTATGACATTGTATCGATTAATGGACGATATTCTATCTGTTAAACAATCCATTCCATCAAATCAATTCAAATTGAATAAAATCTGTGAAGTCAAAGGTTTACTTGATATAAAACATGTTCTTGGTCCAGCTATTCGACGTTACACGAGTCTAGAGAAATCATTCAATCTTTCGAATGAGTATCGTCAAAAAGCACATATGAAATCAAACAATTGGGAAAATATAGCTAAAGCATTGCTAGTTGGTTTTCATGATAATGTTTTTATTTCTTCACGAGAATTACAAGAAAAAAGTCATCTTTATATGAGATCAAAAGATTCGACTGATCTTGCAATGTTAGATCTAAAATCAACATTAGTACGTTCACTTAAACAAGATCCTGTGCCGATTGTACTTGTTCGTGATGTTGTCTATTCATCAGCTGTTCGTCAATATGCTATACTTTCGTTTGCCGGCGAAATGCAACTCGAATGGATGGAATATGAACTTGAACGAAAACTTCAAATCGCTCCTGAAGAAGAAACGTATTTGAATGGACAAAATCGTTTCATCAATGTTCGATCGATTTATTCCGATAGGATTCGTATGAATTTAGCCAATAATATATTGACATTAAGTGGTCCATCCGGTGTTGTTATCAATGCCGAACGACATTTTCGTCGTGAGATGATTAATAGTCAAAAAATCCCGTTAATAAATAGTTATTCAGCCGGTTCAACAAAGCATGAAAATCTTTCAAGAAATCTTGCTAAAACTAGTAAAATGCCAAAAATCTTTCTGCCAATGATTTGGCGTTGGAAACTAGAAAAACAAGTTGAAATTACATTCACGCCGACATCTCTGACAACTCCGACAACTCTGACAACTCCTACAACTCTGACAACTCCGACGACTCTCGAAGCGTCAATCAAAGGTCGAACTTCGGAAATTAACAAAGTGAAAAAAGAAATCGACTCGTTTATGTCTTGGCTCGGCAATTGTGCAGTTATGCGAGATCCTGATGCAGGTGTTCAACCGAGAATTCTTCGAAAACCATTGCGTAGTCAATGTATGGACATTGAAGATCGTATCAGCCATATAACAGATAGCAAACGGACACGTGTCGATTTGCACAATGGTGTTAAAGGTCGAGATGCAACACGTGAAACACGAATGGAAGTTGTTGCTTGGATAGCTGTATGTAAATTTAATTGTAAAGTTGAAGGTGGTTTCGTTCGTGATTGGGTCGTAGGCAAAGATGTCAAACGACCTACGAATTTGATCAATCAACCGAAACAATGGGTTAAATATGAAGGCTGCGATCAAATTCCGTATATGCATAAAGAAGTTGTACCAAGTGATATCGATTGTCATTTACCCCAGGAAGCTAATTTTGATATTGAAAAATTTCAAGATGAATTACATAAATACGATATAAAATGTAAAGTCTATCGACAAAGTTGGCGATATGTTCTATTAATTGATAGAGACGAAAGCACAGGAGCATTTACTATGGATCTTATTGAACCACATGTTGCTTTAACTCATGATCGAATTGATTTCGATGTGAATAATTTATATTTAGAAAAAGATTATACACGTGAAATAGGTATGCGTGTTGACATTCAACAGAAACCATATTCAATTCAATTAGAATCTATTGTTGATAATATCAAAAAGAAACGCTTTCGAATACTTCGTTCTCATGATCATACAATTCAAGAACGTGTTACAAAAATGACAAAAATACGTGGTTGGACACAATTCGGCGAGGTATTCTCTTATTTACCAGCGCCTGATCCGCAGTATCTATCCGTACTTGTACCATTACTCTCATCATCGGTCTTATACAAAGATATTTCCGCGAAAATCACAGCTATTGGCCCAAATATTGCCATTAAATCCATAGAACAAATTAAAAATCCACTATTGGAAGATGCATATGAAGCCATGAAAAGTATCATTGCTCGACAATGTATAGCATCGAATCCAAATGAAAGAGAACTGTTTCATGGTACGAAAGATGATGCTATTCGTGGAATAACTGATCATGGTTTCGACGATCGATATTTCAGTGCTAGTGGTCGATGGGGTCATGGAGCATATTTTGCTGATGATCCCAAAAAGTCTCATAGTTATACGCAAGTCGATCAAAAAGATCAAACACGTGTGATATTCTATGCCAAAGTTTTACTAGGCAATGTATCTGTTCAAACAACTGACAATCAAGAACTACGTTCGGCACCACCCGAATATCATTCCGTTAATGGTAGTGGTGGAACGTATGAAGAATATATTGTCTATCGTTATGGTCAAGCTTTACCATATCTGAAGATAACTTATAATATAACTTATAAATAATCTTTTCTTTTCTTTTTTTTGATAACAAATTTTCTTTTGACACGCGTTTTTTAACTTTTGTTGCAGATAATTATTGTATTCATGAATAATTTAAATAAAGAATTCGAACATCTATTAAAAAAACCACACGATGAAACCTATATTATACAACAATTAGACGAACTGATTAAACAGTATGGAGTCGGAAAAATAGACTCATGGAGAAATATGAGTAAACCAACACGAAATTGTCTATTGCATGAATTCGTTTTAAAACAGTATTATGATGTTATTCGACATATGTTATCGAACTATCATTTTAAAAGTTCGATTAAACGTGAATCCGATCATTTAACACCGTTTGAATTAGCTTTTGATAATGGCGATTGGAAAATGTGTGATTTGTTGATGGAATTTTGTGATGATAAATTATATTCGGACAGTTACGAACAATTTGCTTCGAAAATTCATCGAAATAAATCAATGAATCTCGTTTGGTTAGATTTAGAAATGACTTCACTAATAAATCCAAAAATTCTCGAATGTGCCGTAATTATTACTGATAAAGATCTGAATGAATTAGGGCGACGTATGTTTTTTCTTTTATTTATTAATGAACAGAGAAAAACAAAAGAGTGAGAATTGAATTTTTAGGAGAATGGGTCATTCATTTCGAACAGGAAATTCTCGATGGTTTAGAAGAATGGCATCAGAATGCATTTAAAAGTTGTAGTGAAGGAGGCAATGGTCTTTTTTCTGATGTTATCAATTCTAGTTTAACTCGAGAACAAGTCGAAAACGAACTATTAGATTTACTGAAACGGTTTTGTCCCGAAAGAGCTTGTTCATTAGCTGGCAATTCGGTTCATGTCGATCGTGAAGTATTAAGAATTGAAATGCCGAAAGTTTACGAGTATCTTCATTATCGAATCGTTGACGTTACATCATTCAATGAGATGATAAAACGTTGGGCACCAATAACAGCATCGAAATTTAAACGAGAAATGATTTCAAATAATGGAAAAGAAATTGTTGTTCATCGAGCTATGGATGATATTCAACGGTCCATTGAGTCAATGAAAATGTTTCGTCCATTGTTGGCTGCACGATTGTAAATTGGTTCATTTACAAGTTTGTCTATTGAATAAAACGTTTATTTGAATTTAGACCTCAGAAATCGGATGTACCAGAAACAGCACCGAAAGAAAAATCAATTATCCTATCGAATATTGATCGATCAAAGTTATCGAACGATGAAGAAAATCTTTTGAGACGAATTGAATTAGAACAAAATATTGATTCAGCGTATTTGAAATTAAATCATGAAAATCAGCGTATCTACGATCAAAATCCTCATTTAAGAGAAATTTTTCTTACTGAACAAAACTTGATTACTTTCGATGGAAAATTCGAAAGTCAAAATCGTTTTCTCGATTTATCTCATCAAGAACAAGACAAACAGTTATTCGGCAAAGATAATCATTTACAAACAACGGAACAATGGCTATATCGACAATTACTTCTATCTGAAATCGAATTTCTTACCGAGTATTCCAATGAAAGCAATTGTCTTGTGGTTTATGCAGGTGCAGCATCAGGAATTCATTTAAATTATCTAAGTGATCTATTTCCTCAAATTGAATTCGTTCTTATCGATTCAAATGCCATTCTCACAGAACAAAACGATCAAATAACGATCATCGAAAAAGATTTCAACGAAAAATTAGCAAAAAAATATGCAAAAGAAGAACGACGAATACTTTTTATTTGTAATAAAGGTATAAATGATGATTTAATGCTTTGGCAATCGAATATCAATTCATATGCTTCGTTATTACCAATTCACTTTTGTTCCACTTCATTCCAGTTCTACGATGGACGAATATTATTAAATCTTTGGTCACCAAGAAACTCATTCGAATGTCGTTTAATTGTTGAAAAAGATGCATCGATAATTACATATGAGACTCATCAATTCAAAAAAGCAATCAGTTATTTTCAAAATCATCTTCGATTGATGTACTACGAACATGATCTCAATGAAATCGAAACTGAAGGACTCGATCATTGTTATGATTGTCAAGCAGAAATTTTTATTCTCGAAAAATACGTTCGAAAAACACAATCGATTGACGACGAAATTCTATTGAAAAAGAAAATAGCGGAATTATCTTATGATATTTCGAGAAATATCTATGAAAAAAATCGACAACCAATTTTAAATACTTTTCGAACTTTGAATATTATTTCGAAAAAATAATTCATCTTTTTTAGATGAAATTGAATGTACTCAGAAATAAATATGGTTTTCACGAAATCTATAGGGTGAGAATTTAATGAACAAGAAACATGGCTCGTTAAGTTAGAATCTGAGAAAAAATATGTTCTTAAAACAAGTGAATCAACTTTCGATGAACGTTACTTGTTTTTAATTGAATAAGAATTTAAAGATTTAAATGAAATGATAAAGAAAACACATTGTCTTTTCGATTGCAAAAAATCATTTCGACGGTCAACTCGATCGTTTTACACTTCTTTTTGATAAAGAATGTGTTTCATTTTCACGTTCGAATTCAATCAAAGATGAATCCGAATCGCAATCATTCGCTATTCAACAATGAACAGATAAACTTTCAGTTCGAGTTTAATAAATTGTTTCAAGAACTTGCAAAATCAAAAAGTTGCACAATAGAAAAAATAGCTACGAGTCCTAGGTGCACTGGTTCGTGGAAATATCTAGATTGGCCCTTCTTCGCTTTATCGCGTCTAAATCAGATATAGCTGCGCTTCCAATCGCGCTAAATGAAATATCGAGTCTTGTCACCGCCTATACAAAGAACAATTAGAGATATTAAACAAACAACTAGCTGTTAAACTACCATATTCTCTTTCAACGCTGCAGTCAATTCTTGAGCACCTACACCTGTGATATTATTCCTTTGAACATTAAGATCCTCAAGGGTCTATAGAAAGAAATAATGATTACTGAGCAAAATAAAACAATTAATATAATCTTACTTTATTGACTTTTAATGCTTCAGCACAATAATATGCACCTTCATCTCCAATCGTGTTACAGCCAAGATTAAGTTTTTGAAGTGTCTATGAAGTGAACAAATAGTACGGTTTTATAGAAATGAAAAGTTTATATGAAGTTACATTGTTCTGTTTCAAGCCTATACCAATATGAACACCGCCATTTTCTCCAATATTGTTATAGCCAAGATTAAATTGTGTAAGTGTCTATGAAACTACACAATAGTAATGTTTGGTAAATATAAACTTACTTTGTTCTGTTGCAATATTTCACCGATATACCGTGCACTTATATCTCCAATATTGTTCTGACAAAGGTTCAGATATTTAAGTACCTATGAAATGAATGAATAACGCGATGTTTCGTTTATGTGAAGTTACTTTATTTTGTTTAAGACCTATAAAAAGATGTTGACCACCATCATCTCCAATGTTGGTAGAACAAAGGTTGAGTTCTATAAGCGCCTATGAAAAGTAAAAATAGTGATGTTATTTAATAGAAATAAAAGAAATCTCGTAACACTACCGTGTTGTGTTGTAATGCTTCACCGATATAACGTGCACCTTCATCCCCAATCTTGTTTTGCTCAAGATTCAGTTGTGTAAGTATCTATGAAAATAAACAATAGTAATGCCTGATAAATATGAACTTACTTCGTTGTGTTGCAATGCTTCACCGATATATCGTGCACCTTCATCTCCAATCTCGTTATGTTCAAGATCAAGTTTTTTAAGTGCCTATGAAATGAATGAATACCGCAATCTTTCCTTTATGCGAAGTTATACTTTGTTTTGTTTCAAGGCTATACCAATATGAACACCGCCTTTTTCTCTAATGCTATTAAAATTCAGATCAAGGCGTTCAAGAGTCTATGAAAATAAACAATAATGATCTTTAGTAAATATAAACTTACTTCGTTGTGTTGCAATGCTTCACCGATATAACGTGCACCTTCTTCCCCAATCTTGTTTTGCTCAAGATTAAGTTGTGTAAGTACCTATGAAAATAAACAATAGTAATGTTTGATATATATAAACGTACTTCGTTGTGTTGCAATGCTTCACCGATATATCGTGCACCTTCATCTCCAATCTTGTTATACTTAAGATTAAGTTGTGTAAGTACCTATGAAAATAAACAATAGTAATGTTTGGTAAATATAAACGTACTTTGTTTTGTTGCAATGCTTCACCGATATATCGTGCACCTTCATCTCCAATATCGTTACCCTTGAGATCAAGTTGTGTAAGTGCCTATGAAATGAATGAATACCGCAATCTTTTCTTTATGCGAAGTTATACTTTGTTTTGTTTCAAGGCTATACCAATATGAACGCCGCTTTTTTCTTCAATTTTGTTAAGACTAAGATCAAGTTGCGTAAGTACCTATGGAAGTAAAGAATAGTAATGTTTGGTACATATAAACTTACTTCGTTGAGTTGCAATGCTTCACCGATATATCGTGCACCTTCATCTCCAATATCGTTATGTTCAAGATTAAGTTGTGTAAGTACCTATGAAAATAAACAGTAGTAATGTTTGATAAATATAAACGTACTTTGTTTTGTTGCAATGCTTCACCGATATATCGTGCACCTTCATCTCCAATCTTGTTATACCTAAGATCAAGTTGTGTAAGTACCTATGAAAAATAAACAATAGTAATGTTTGATAAATATAAACGTACTTTGTTTTGTTGCAATGCTTCACCGATATGTCGTGCATCTTCATATCGAATGCCGCTATAGCCAAGATAAAGGTTTGTAAGCCCCTATGAGAAGAAGAAACGAATACTAGTGTTTAATAGAAGTTAAAGAAGATTCATAAAGTTACACTGTTCCATTTTAATCCTGTAGCGAGATGTCGTATACCTTCATGTTCAAGGTAGGAGTGCAAAAGGTAGATATGTGTCAATACCTGCGCAACGGAAGATTAGCTATTTTCGATATACATAAACATACTGTGTTGTGCTGCAATGCACGTGCAAGATGTTGAACACCTTGAGGTTCGATACCTCTATCACTAAAATGAAGATGCGTTAGTACCTATGAAGAAGGAAAAGTATAATAGCATTGCATTTGATAAAAATGGAAGTGTAAATATAAAATTACTTTACTGTGTTCCAATCCGATAGCAATACATCTCATATAGCTAATTGGCATGCGACCGTAGGGAATTTTAAGTTCGATGAGTGTCTTGAAAATGTAATGTTACTCAATGTTTGATAGATATGAATGAGTTTATATTAGTAAGTTTACTTCATTCCACTGTAATATTTGAGCAAGTTGTCGAGCTTCTACATCGCTCTCGAATTGAGAACGAGCAGTGAATTTGGTAATTTCCTATTGAAATATCAATTAAACTTTGAAAAATCGGTGTTTACTTACTCGAAATCTTGGATAAGAATTTAATATTTTATTCAATCGGTGAGATACGTTGGCCATATTGTAAAATAATTGTTCATTATGTAGTTGTTCTAATATTTTGTAAATAATTTCGATTGGCAATTTTTCAAGCGATAACGACATCGTGCGCTATATGACTACTAATTGTAGGAATGCGGAAAAATAAAGTCACATATTTGAGGTGGGTTTTTATCTTAGTAAAAAACCCATGATGTCAATATACTAAATTTTCATTGGTTGTGTAAGGTATATGAATACATGGAAGTATTGATTTGAATTGGTGTCGCTGAAATTACTGAGATAGAGAGCGTTTTTCGTACAGGCAACGATTTATTTTTATTTTACAAATCACAAAAATCTAGTTTTGTTCATTTAGAGTCGAGTTATTTTCAACTGAAATCCTCCTTGTTGCATATGAGTGTTTCGTTCTTTTGCTACTTCTTCATCTTACCAGCTAATTCAACGAACATTTATTCGAATAATGTTTGAGAAACCAGTAGTGTCCGATTTGAAAGTTGAAAGTCGAAACTTCAACTGACGAAATAAGGTTGACATTTCAA
>Ga0209935_1004532_pt1 | contig 12741 bp, 6 predicted proteins | sample ThiBio_1000_plan_2_FD_183958 | JGI IMG/M metagenome (GOLD analysis project Ga0209935, IMG submission 183958) | Wastewater bioreactor microbial communities from Cape Town, South Africa - Thiocy_cont_1000_plan (SPAdes) | ecosystem: Engineered > Bioreactor > Thiocyanate-remediating >... | reverse complement strand
TCGGCAGTGGCGGCCTGGAACACGGTGACGGTCGTGTTGGTCGACATGCAGATCAAGCCGCTCGACACCACGAACGGATCGCACACGCTTCCCTTGGCAGGGCTCGGGTTGCCGCTCCTGAGCTTCAACGACACGGGCTCGTCAAAGTGCGTGATCGGGAACGTGGCTTGGGCGTAGCCAGAGCAGAAGCCGGCGAGCGACGAAAGAGAGTCCTTGCTCGAGATTCGAAAGTTGACGGCGCTGGCGCAGAGAGCCGCGGCCACGAAGGCGAACGCCACGCCGAGAATCGCAACGTGGAGATGTTGGAGCGCTTGGAAGGGGGAGGACGTCCAACAATGAGTGGAACAGTGGAAAGAGAGCTCAGTATTGCAGAAGGAGGAGGAAGCGCCAACAACACAAGCCTTGGGTTGCTTTGTGTGCGTCGCTCGTTCTTCTGTCGCCGTGCCATATTGGGAAATGTTGGACCGCCGTCGCGTGCAGAGGTGGCTGTCGCGTACGTGCAGTGCTTCCTCTCCGTACGCCAGCTTCGTAAGAGGAGACATCCTCCCTCTCGCGTCGGATAACTGGTCGCGAAACCAGGACAGGACTGCGATACTCCTGCGTTGTGGTAGCATGTTTTTACTTGGAGGAAGGTGATGCTACAACCAGGCCTGGATCGCGTTCGGGGTATTGTGCCAGTTAGGATTGCATCTTGCAATGCAGCGACGGTTGTTGGACGCTGAGCCGCAAGCGCAACACCAAAATGATTGCCAGCATACATTGCATCCCGCAGAACATCCGCGGCGTGCGTCGTCATCAGTGGCCGGTGTTCCCCAAGCGCAGCAAATGCAACACCAGAAAGACTGCCAAACAACTGCGAGCAAATATGCAACATCTCCGCAACACAACAGTATTGGCCAACTGCACCAGTGGCATTCTCTGGTGCAGCCAAGAGGAAGCGAGTCCTTCATCCATTTGTCGGCAGGAGTTGAAATGGCCACCGAGAGTGTTCGTAGTACAACCCATATAGTAACTACTAAGACGATGACACTCCCTGCAAGATCAAATCCTACAAACAAAAATAGAAGAAGCCGACCATTAGAGAGTACATTCATGTATGGAAGACTAGAAACCGTGCTCACTGATACCGTACCTGCAACAGTTTCCAGCCTTTGCTTGACGTCATCCGACAGTCCATCTCCAAGTACAAGAATCACCACAAGCTGGCAGATGTCCAACAATACCAGCAGAGTCCCAATAAATGAAAGTGCGAAACTGTAGGCGAGAAGGACAATGGCCGAGTTGTAGGTGAAGGGGTCCGATCGGTTGTCGGTGAGCTTGGTCTTGATATTAGGATCCCCAAACCAACAGCAACAATAACAATTGAGGTAGCACCAGAGCGTTTGTCTTTTCCTGCTTTCGCTCGGCGAGCCGTCAGGTTTCGTTCTCTTTGGCTTGCACCATAGTCTCGGTAGGCGGTCGTAAGCTATCATTTGGTATCGGAGATATTTGTAACAGTATCCCAGAAAACAGACAAGATAAAGGATCAACAGTCCAATTGAAACCCAGGCAATGGCTTGGTTACTCTGGTAGACTCGATGCGCTTCCGTATCGGTATCGTCCTTGGTGAACACAAAAATGAGAACGTTGATAACACTACTGGTTATCACCTTTGGTAGTACCAAAAGCATCGTAACCAACATTAGCATTTCGCTGTAGGTAGCATGTGCCTGTCGCGCGATGAGGCTCTGCAGCTCCGTTGTAGTTGGGGCCCTGTCCGGCGTCTCCTGCGTGGTGCTTGCGTCTCTAGTCGGCGTGCCCGGAGAAGGCGTTGACGGTCCATCAAATGATGTTATCGGTTTTATACCTTCGCCCGCCTCCTGCTGTTGATCATCATCGTAAACCACATCTTCCAGTTGCTCAGGATCACTCATGGTTCCCGTCTCACTGCGTCTGACGGCTGGCCAGTATCGAAAAGCCAGAAGCAAACCCACTCGTAAAGGGTTAAAAGGAGGTTAATGCGAACTCCTGATCAAACAACAGAGAGCTTTCATTTGCGCGTCTCGCAGCCGACAATAGTGAGCTCCATACTCAGGGAAGGGAAAAAGCAACACAGCGCTTTAGCTTGTGCCGGTGGTACTCTCTGGTTTTCGCCACCAACGCCGGTCACTCTCCATCTTTACCTGTCCACCATGACCACACGCTCCATCACAGTGATGCAACTCGCAAGTACTGTGTTCGCAGGCCTTCCTGGAGAAGAAACTACGGCACTTGCTGAGATTCGCATTCGCTTCTCAATCCTCGTTGCGCTTCGTAAGATCTTGCTATCTCACTACCGCGTAATTTGGGACAAGGAGCTTCTGTCTGCTTTCCAGCCCCCTGAGAGCGATCAGATCGCGCCGGCGCTGGCGTGGGTGCTGTCCATTTCCTCGATGATGACCAAGCTCTCGACTCATAAGAACTTTGGACACGCCGTGTCGTGGCTTGCCTTACATTGCATTGGAGCGCAACCTGGCGAACGCGTTTTTCGCGTCCTTCACGAGAAGCACGAGACTGCCTCAGGAATCAGCTTCTTCAGCTCGGGACCCAGCAGGAGTACCGCTGAGATTGCGCAATTTCTCGCCGTTTGCGACGAAGCGTACAAGCTCACCAACGTTTTTTCCGCTGACCTTCGCGGTACCGAGGTAATATCTACCTTTCGTACATCTTTGGACCACTTTCTGCGGATCCTTGGCGAAGTTCCCCCAAATAGCTCTATGCCGTCTGCTACCGACGCCGAAACTGGGACTCTTGCCTCAAATGCGGCTACCGATGCGCGAACCGTCTCAGCGCCTCCGGCTCCTGCTCCTGCTCCTGCTCCTGTAGACACTCCGACTCCGACAGGTATCGGTACAATGTACACGCGAAACAATCGGTACTAGACTCACCTAATCGACCTACTCGAAGCAGGTCAGACGCTGCCCCATCAATGGCACCGATTGCCTGCGGCCGCCACGCGAGCTACCTCCACAACACGTCGTAGCACAATTGTTACGTCCCGCCTCAGGCAGCGCATCACCCAACAAGAGCGGGGTGCTGATCAGCAAGCTTCCCAGCTTGATCGGGATCAACGTACGTTCACATGTCATGCCAAACTGACGCACATCATTAATGGCAATGTCCACACAGCCTTGTCAACCATTCAGCTGTCTGTGCAACTGTTGCCAACCCGCGAGACCATCGAGATCCAATGTCTTGCATCCGAAACTCTCGGCCACATCAAAGCCGCGTTAGCTCAGCGATTTCACTGCTCGATATCGCAGCTAGCGCTATCACTTGGAGATCGAGAGCTCGATCACGACTATCAACCCATCTCCGAGATTGGCATTGGCGGAGACCACCCGCTGACACTGGTATTAGCCGAGGGTGCACACACAGGTTCGATACCCGATGCTAGCCTAACGCGATGAATAGGATGTCCTCTCTGATGCGAGGTCACCTACAGGGATCGACCCACGGTGGAAGATTCCACTCGATCACTTGACGATCGACGAGGGCGCTCGTCTCGGAGCAGGAGCTCTCGGCGAAGTGAAGCGAGCCACGTGGAACAACTCCATCTCCGTCGCAGTCAAGCGGTTGTACTTCTTGGCCGACGATCCCGCCGCTCTTCGAGCCATGGGAGGAGCTCTCGACACCGCCGGTCGAGAGGCCGTGCTTCGAGACTTCATCAAGGAGTGCTCGATCAACTCGTCGATCCGACATCCAAACATTGTGATGTTCCTCGGAGTGGGAGTCGATCGATCATCGAACGACGAGCCTCGATTCCTGGTGCTCGAGCTCATGGATCGAGGATCTCTCCACGACGAGATCTATCCTCGAGGAGTGATTCCTCGAGAGGGGCCGCCAATGACACTCGATCGAATGGCATCGATCTTGCTCGATGTGAGTCGAGCACTAGTTTACTTGCATCATTCTCGCAAGCCACCGATCTTGCATCTGGACTTGAAGCCCAAGAACGTGTTGATCGACGGATCGGGACGAGCGAAGATCGGAGATCTCGGCGAGGCTCATGTGATTCGAGCCACTCGGCGAGCCTCACGCACCTTATCAGCCCACGGCGTAGGGACGCCGGACTACATGGCTCCCGAGATTGCGACCCAAGGGGCAGCACGAGGAACGTCTGCTGACATGTTCTCTCTTGGAGTGATGGCATGCGAGATGTCGTCAGGTCGCCCTCCGAATCCAGGAGCTCAGCTTGTGCGAGTGGCAGGACGAGACTATCGTATGATTCCCGAGAGGGAGAGGCGAGAGGCCGACATCAGGGCGATGCGACACTCGCAGATTCGAGACCTCGTGGAGCACTTGATCGTCGACGAGGGAGATCAACGATGGAATGCGAGACGAGTGCAATCGTTCATCGAGTCGATCAATCGGACGCGACGACACGATCAATAAACTATTGGAACTGATGATTACAATCACTTATCCCGTCACTCGTTCAGTGACAATATATGAGTGTCTCACAATAAGATGAGCATTGCGAGCCATGCCACATCCACAACAAGGAGAGCCTCGACATACAACTCCCAAAGGTACACTGCTACTATCACCAACGTAAGAACTACCGCTATCACAAACACTGCGACAATGATCTTGAGCTTCTGGAGCCGGTGTGCTCGCCGCCACATGAGCCACATCGACTTCACTGAAGGCAAGTACTCGGCCAGATACTCGTACAACAATCGACCTCCCGCCACCGCCACGAACAGCAAGTTGACGATCGACAAGGCCCATGCTGCAATCGACGAGTTCCAGTCCTCGTTGCCCATGATTCCGTTCGACGCCACGGCCGAGAACGAGATCAACAACAACGACACGCCAGTCACCTCGAGTGTCGTCTCCCACACTCGAGTGTACGGCTGCATGAATACTTGCAAGATCACCGAGCCAGTCAAGATCGATGTGATGCATGAAGAGTAGAATGGCGTTCCACTCGGAATCAATGTGTGAACCAACGACAGAGCCATGCGCCGGAACAGCCACACAATCTACTCACCACAGGCCAATATCGTCAATGTTAGTTGTTGTTGATATTGGTAGGAGATGTTAGATGGAGGTGAATCTCGACGAACCTCGAACCAGAAGTAGTGAGAGTTGAGACCGGCAACGAAGAATCGAAGATAGTGAGATTTCTTGGCTTCTTCGTTCGATGACGACATGACTCGACGAGAATGAATCAACAACACAATAAACAGTGTCGGAATGCCGATGATGTACAGTGCTCCAAAGGCAACTGCTGCTCCAACCAGCTGACGCCACTCGGGAGAGTGAGTGAAACTGCATTGCAACCATGGAATCGAGCTCATGAACGAGTTGTCGGAACCATCAAAGATGGAAGGCGAGCAAGTGAAGACCTCGAGGATCTTGGCGGTCAAGAAGGCCAACATCGAGTACAAGATGAACAGCGCTGCCTCGATGCAGCTTGCGACGAACGGCAGCCGTCTGATCCATGTAGTATCTTGTTGTTGGTAATCACTCGAAAACTCAGAGTCACCATCAACCAATCTCTCCCTATCATCGTTGCTGTTGATCGAGAGGTCTCCTCCAAAGATTCGCATTGATCTCGTTCGGTCTTCGTCATCATCAGCGCTCATCAATGAGGAAGAATGGTGCGGTGATGCGAATGATGATGACGAGGATTTCTTGCTCCTCACACTGGCAGAGATCTCTGGATTGGTGAAGGCCTCTCTGAACGAGAGGTTTCGCCTTCGAGCCTCTCGCCAAATCGACACTGCCTCTCGTGCTGCGGTCACCAAGATCACCAACGGCAACAGTACTAACACAGGATACAGCATCGAGATCAAGAAATCGGCCACCGGCGATTGAAGCAGAGGCATCAAGCACTCGGCTGATCGAATGCCAAACAGCTGAGGATTGTCGCGAATGCCTGTTTGAGTCGCTGTGCTTGTGGGAGGTTGCAGCGGTGGAGGAGCAGCACTGCCTCCGCTCACCACGCCAAAGAAGCCGAACATATCACTCACTGTCCTCGAGAACACTTGATTGTTCAACAAGTACGTCATTTGCACAAAGAACGACAGTGTCTTCTTGGTGCTGAACTCTCCCGATCCAACACTCGAGTTCCAGCACACCATCACCAGCAGAAGAGCCGTCACCAACATGGCCTCTCGGAACCAAGATGGTCCTTCTTCAATGTTGACGCACTCCTTTCCGAACCGAAAGAAACACACTGTTTCGTTGTGGAGGCATCGGGAGCACAGTCGATCTGAGAATCCAAGCGAGCATTGAGATTCTGGATCCCATGGTCCTTCCGAGTGGAAGGCCTCAGGCGAGCACACAAGCTCCCATTGCCAAGAGTTTGGAACCAAAATCGTATCGCACTGTTGAGACACACAAGCATTCGGGTTCGGGCATGCCTCGAGAGTGGCAGTCTCGATGATAGCGGCTCCTTGTGGTGGAGGTTGGTTGGTGGAGCTCTCTGGAGCTCGGATCCAATATCCTTGATCGATTTTCACTCGTGGCGTCGGTGACATGGCCGTTTCGGTGGCGATGCAGTCGTGAGTGTAAGTGCTCGACTTGGGGCATGGCACACACTCGACACCATCAAAGTTGTAAGTGCCCTCTTCGCATTTTCGGCACAGCTCACCGACTGCTTCAAGGCCAGGAGGACAAGGAGCAAGATCGAGTTGGATCACAAGTACAGAAACATCGAACTCGAGTGGGAGGACACGAGCAGAGATGTCGACCTTCGTGTTTGGCAACAGCTTGGAAGAATCGAACAACAGCTGAGCTCGAGGGAACCTGATCGTTGCTGTTTCGAGATCGATCGATGCTGTGTTCTGGGATTCTCCCGACAAGAAGAACACTGAGTCGAGCAACGAGATTTGCGTCAGTTGAACCGAGAGATCGGTGCGATTGACAGCATTACTGGCATAATCTCGAATGACAAATGAGAGCCGAAACTCGGAGCTTGACCACCGAGGTCCAAGGTCACTACTTGATTGATCCAACTCAAGAGAACGAAGAATTGATGCGCCTTGGGCTCCATAGCTCGCCTGGTTGTCGATCGATTCACTTGACTCGAGCAGTGTCGTCACACGTGAATCAGCTTCTGCGACAAAGATCACTCCTCCTGCAATCTGCGCGTGATTATTCCTGAAGATGCAACGATCGAACAAAGTGTCGTTCGAGACCTGCGCTGCAAAGATGGCTCCTCCAAAGACAGCCTCATTGAGCTCGAACAACGTCGAGCAGGATGCAACACTTGCCGACGACGAGTTGGCAAACACTGCTCCTCCGATTCCGAATCCTTCAGCAGCGACGGCGAGATTGAACGACAGCTCCGAATCCACAATCGTCAGCGACTTTGAAGAGACTGCCACTCCGCCACCAGCGGCAATATCTTGTGTGCTGTTGGCAATGTTGTGTAAAACTCGACTTGCATTGAGACGGACCACATCGAGTGCAGCAACGGCGCCTCCAACAACGCGAATTCCTTGACTCTCGCAGTTGGTGATGTTGGAATCGATCACTTCGATTGGTGTCTCCGAGTACAGAGCTCCTCCTCCACTGACACACCACTTGTTGCCTGCATGATTCGAGACAAAGTTGCTTCGTTCAATCTGAACTCCCGAAGCCGGGCTTGCAGAATACACGGCGCCTCCTGATGCCGCTCCTGCCGAGTCAATATCAGCAACTTGAGCTCCACGAGAGGAAGTGCCCGGTTTGCCACATTGAACGGCGTTGTTGCTGAAGTGAGTTTGGTCGATTGTGATGCTCGACAAGCTCCAGATGGCACCACCTTGCGCGTTGCCTCCACGATATCCAGGCAACTCACGGAAAAACTGACCGCTTGCCTCTTGATCTGCTCCTCGACCTCCTTTGGCGAGGTTGTTGTCGAACTCACAGCTGATCACATTCGAGTGAGGTTGAATGGAGCCAACCTGGCCAGATTCATTGGCAATGGCCGAAATCGCCAGGCCTCCACCAGCTGCATTGCCTCCCACTCGACCCAAGTTCTTGGCAGCGCTCCCAGGAAGAGTTCGTGTGGCTGCTCCAGCGATGGCATTGTTGTCGAGAAGCCGAACGCCATCGAGAGTGAGCGACATGTGCAGAGCAGAGCTCGCCAAAAGAGCCAATCCTCCGCCAAGGGCGTCTCCTCCGGGAGATCCTTCACCAGCGACACAAGAGCAGTTTTGAACGAGAGTATCAACGACACTCATATTGGTGTGGCTCGTTGGCGCGGAATCAATGTGAATCGAGATGCACCCTCCTTGGCAAGAACCTCCCGGAGCTGTGCGGCTGTTGGTGGCAGTTGCCGATGAGTTCGAGAAGCGACATTGCCAGATTGACAGGTCAAGGATTCGCTCACTCGAGGTTGATCTTCCATTGGATTCGCTTGAAGGAGCCTCCATCACCCAGAGATGGCCTCCTTCAAGGGAGTTTCCACTGATTTCGCTGGCAGTCATTGAGCAATCGTGGATTGAAACTGAATCGAACCACTTGATGGCAATCGCACCTCCTCGAGCAACCTCTTGGGTTGTCAAACGACTGCCCTCAACAATGATGCCAACCAATGCAACACTGGTTGGAAGATCCTGATCAACTGAATGTGAGGGTTGAATGAACACTGCACCTCCCGATGCATCCTGACTCCTTGCTTCAATAGAGTTGGAATCGAACTGAGAGTTGGTCATCGTGACTGTTGGAGATGAGATCGAAATGGCTCCTCCAACGACAGGATCACTGGATGATGATGACGAGGAGCTGATGGTTGAGGCAACAACTTCGTTGTTGGAGAAATTGCACCCCAACATGGAGAAGATTGGAGCAGAGACACATGCTGCTCCTCCGGAGATCGATGCTCCATTCGAAACGAAGGACGATCCTGAAATGGTGGTATTCATCACCGAGATCTCCAAGGCTCCGCATGAAGATGAGGCATGGTTGTTGGTGAATGTACTCGATGTGATGTTCAAGAAGCCTACTCCATCCAGGGTTTTCCCATTATCGATGGCCAGTGCTCCTCCATTACTGGATCTCTCAGCTCCAGAGGGGTCGATCACTGAGTTATTCTGGAACCGAGAGAGTGACACATGGACTCTTGGAGAGCGAACACGAATCGCTCCACCATGTGAACGCACGGTGTTCCCAGGTGCCGAGTTGTTCACAAACGAGCAGTTGTGAATCGTGGCTGATTCCAGAACGTCGGCAAACACAGCTGCCCCTCCATCAACGCGAGGATCCTTCAAGATGCGAGAATTATTGTTGAATATGGAATGACTCAGCAACAGCTGTAAGCCTTCACTAATTGTAACGGCTCCATCAGTATTTCCGACAAAGTAACAGTGGTCGACACTCAAGACGCTCTTTTGGGAGCAAGAGATCGCATGGAGATTATCGACAAAACTCGAGTGAGAGAGTTCAAGCACCGCTTTTGCACCAAGAGTAAGAGCGGTTGTACAATGATGGAACGTGAATTGGTTGACCCGAACAGTACCGGCTGATATCTCTATTCCAACGCTGTACCCAGCACGGCCGGGACAACCCCACTGGACAGTTTCCGACGAGTTCCTTGGCTGCAAGGTTACTGCATAGCCGTTCAGATGCTGCAAGGACCAAGGAATACAATACCAATCGGATGTTCTCGTTTCGAATTCAATCAGCGAGATGCCATTCTGGTTAACTCTCTTGATGGCTTGCTGGACTGAACAGGGAGAAGTGGTTGAGCATTCGCTGCCCATTCCATTCGGTGACACAACCAAGCGAGTGATGTTTCCAGGCCAGAACTCAGCGATAGTCGATAGGGCCAATTCGGAATTGACCCATACCTCAAGAGTCAATTGCAAACTCTCATCGCTAGATTCAATCTCGTAGCTGCACTCGTATTGGCCATTGTTCAAGTCGATCACTCGAACGTTGATGATAATCTCAGTGTCGAACAGCGCCGACGTGACATTATCGCTGCCGCGAGTCAGGTTATTCAAGAAGGCATCTCGCAGCTGTACAATGAACGAATACTGTGTCAACGCTGTCAATGGATCGAATGGGCCTCCTTCAATTCCCTTTCCAGAGAACAGCGAGTGATTTGCTTGGGCTAAGCTTGGAGAAACATGGATCGTGAGGAAAGGAGACTCGATCAAGGAAGGTTCACCTGCAAACATCACTTGAATGTGGTGGGTGCCTGCCAGGGTAGGTCGAACAACCGCAAGATATGAGCCATCGTGCAGGTCGATGACAGGATCACACAATTCGTTCGAAAGGCTGTCTGACACACTGAACCATCCCGATTCATCTCCTGGATACCTACCGACCAAGGAACGATTACAATAATCCAGGGCGTCAACAACGAAAGTGACATTTGTTCCAGCAACAACGTCCCAAACGCAGCGATCAGTGTTCTGTTGCTCGAAAGTGTCATTGCAGCGAACTCGGCCACCAGCGGCAATCGGGTGGTTGTCGAGGAAAGACGAAGGACCAGATTGCACGATGGTTGCTGTGCCATCGAGCGAGCTCAGTTGGATGTCAAATTCAGAACAAGAGCCTCTGGGACGCGAACCCACCAGTAACACGCCATTCAAACCACCAACCGAGCTCGCATGGTTGCACTCGAATGTGTTGGTGGAGAGCACCACAGTGCCATCGGTGACTGAGATCGCCGAAGCCATTGCATGATGGTTACCAATGAATGACGAGTTGCTCACTCGGAAAGACTTCTGACCCGATCCGATGTTTGCAAGGTCCAGAGAAGGTCCATTTACATTGTTGTCCAAGAACGATAGCTTATCAAGGAGAACCAAGTCGCTCGATCGTATGTTTACGAGAGAGCCGTTGACAGAGTTGCCCGTCCATTGGCACCGAGTGACGCTCGAGGTGCCAAGTGAAAGCAGTGGTTTCGTACCAAAGTTGTTGGTGAATCGACAATGCGAGAGAGTGAGGTGCATCCCTTCATTTGAATCTATCAACGGAGCTATCGTAACCTTGTTCCGTTCAAAGACGCTGTCAGATATTGATGCTTGTATGTATCCAGCAACCATCGGGCCAAAAAAGCCCACTGTACATTCGGTCATCGTTACGTTGGTTGCATTCACTGGGAAAGCGTCTCTCCACTCGAAAAGGGGTAGGTATTTCACGCAATCGCCTGCAACGGGTTCAATCTGAATGAATCGGGTACTGTGAATCTCGAGTATAGCGCCTCGTAACGAAAAAAACATGAGTCCTGTTTCTCCATCGCATCGTGGGCGCAGATCGGCAAAAGTAGTGTCCTGCAACGTGAAGGTAACGGAACCAGGATCGCAACAGCGGAGCATCTCGACCACTGACGTGAAACCTGATATGTTGTAAAATGTACTTGAGCTGATTGACCACGCAACAACTTCAGTACCCAAGGCCAAAGAGGTTCGGTGAGTGGTGAGGAGGCTGACGTCCTCCACATGAGCGTCTATCATCGACACAATTCCATGAAACGCGCAAATAAGCACTGATGCCGACTGACCCTCACAGTGTATATCTCCTGAAAACATCAAGCGCTCAAAGCGGCATGACTGCAGTGTGAGACTGAACCTGCTCCAAATAACGGGTTGGCTGGGCGATGCATCGCGGAAAGTGCAGTTTGTCACCGCGAACATTGGACCGTCGGCCTCATATTTGAGCACCATTGCTCGAAACCCAACAAAAGTGATTCCTTGGACAGTACACGGCGCAGTACATTTCATAAACGGCGCAGGAGGGTCTCGGTTGCCCATGATCGTCGTGTTTTCCCGACCAGCTTCCGACACAATCGTCAGAGGCACCGAAACGATTAGATCGAGATCCATCGTGGGACGAGAATATACTCCTGGGAGGAGAACTATAACATCATTTGCGGCAGCGAGACCAATCGCCTCTCGAATGGAGCTGCAAGGAAACTCTCGAGTACAGTTTGATGCCAGAGGTGCATCATCCTGCCAAGGTGTTACGTAGAGCGTTGTGGTGTTGCTCAAACCAAACAAAATGGACAATATCAGCGCAATGCTGATTGGCCATACGCGTGAACCCATGCGCAGCACTGCAGGCGCGGAGAGGAGAGCAAGCAAATATAGGTTCCGCGCACCGACGGCGAGCCTTGTAACGAAGAAACCGAAAGCAAACAAGAGCTCTCCCCCGCCAGTGTTTGTAAAGCAAATCGAAGCTTTCCCGACTCCCGAGAGTCGCATTGAAATCTCCAAAGGATTCGTGTTGTGGGGATTTCTGGGTTGGATAAATAGGGGGCCAGTAAGGCACTGAGTGGCCTGCAGACATCACCTCGTTGACCAAGTTTCCAGAGGGTTCCAATGCTCGCATTCGTACGAATTCGCCAGAGCCTAGTATTGCTTTGCTGGCCGCACTCGTGGCATCTGCACTCGAGATTTGCTCCATGACGACCATCATCCCACTTGGGTGGCACGCAGGTTGGTGATAGGCACCAACGAACGAACCGTTGAAGGTCATCGAAGGGAGCCAGTCGCTTGATCGAAGACCACAATGGCGGTCGGAGTGGTGAGGAGCACTTGCGTGCCGCATACGACAGGTGTGAGCGGGCAAAAGCTTGCGCCTCCACAGTACATATTGCGGGACGCTACGACCACCTGCTGTGTCCACAATGGCGAGAATCCAAGGGGCACCTTGTGCAAGTGGCGCCATGGCCATGAGTGAGACGTTGTATCTGTCGTTCGTCACATAGGCAATAACGAACGAAACGAACAGAACGCCAGTCGAGTTGTCGGCCGAGAGCGCCAGTCCGATGCT